>Ga0265309_10000133_pt1 | contig 25881 bp, 21 predicted proteins | sample Helome_FD_192492 | JGI IMG/M metagenome (GOLD analysis project Ga0265309, IMG submission 192492) | Marine sediment microbial communities from subtidal zone of North Sea - Hel_20160524 (Illumina Assembly) | ecosystem: Environmental > Aquatic > Marine > Subtidal zone > Sediment ...
ATGCCTGGATTCCTTAGAAAAAGAATCCAGTCTATTCAGCGCTACAAAATTCTACAGGTGGGGTTGGCCGGACGCTTACCCTGAAGTTAACCTGATTCTATGTTTTAAAAGTAAACCGACTGGCGTTGTCTAAGGCGTGGTTCTGTCTAAGGCTTCCGGTACTACCACGCGCTGCCGTTACCGCCGGCCTTAAACAACCAGACCAGGCTGCGGGCCCGTCGCGGCGTATGGGTTGGCTCCAGCTGGTCGAGTTCGACATTGTTGACGACACGTGCTGGCGCGATATCCGCAATTTGATAGTTGAACCGATGTCGCTTGCGAAAATACCGGTTGGGCGTGAATTTTAAAAAAGCGGCTTGTGGGCTGGCCGGATCGTCGCCAGGGTTGACTACTTCGACGGTTCCGAACCTCAGGTGCACCAGATCGGCCACGCCATCGTCGGGATCGATCCATCTTCCGGCAACCCTGATGAACTGCAGGGTATCGCCGTTGGGATCATTATCATTGTCCATGGCATTTATGATAACTGGCGATTCGTCCGTAATGCGCACGAAATCTGGCGTTGCATAAGGCGCGAGGTTGAGCGTGTAGGCAATTAAACCACCCGAGGGATTGTTCTGCGCACCGTAGGGAACATAAACCATACCATCGCTAACTATGCTGCCGCCATTCATGCTGGCGTGATGGGCCTTGCTAAGGCCGAGATCGAGTTCCCGGTTAAGATCTACACTCTGGTCGGTAAACAGAATTTTTCCGGTAGTCGCATTGATGACTATCAACTGGCCCGATGAGGTCGTGACGAAAAGTAGACCGTTTGCCACGGATACATGTCTTAGTGCCGCCCCAGCCAACAGCTCTACATAGTCTCTGCCGTCGTCGAAATGCCAACGCGATTCGCCGCTTTCTGCGTCCAGCGCAAACAACTTGATGCGCATTCCGGTAGCCGGGTTTACATCATTGTTGACGTCTTCTACATCGGCCCAGAACAGGGGACTGAAAGTGGCGAAAAAGGCGTTGAAAAAAAGTCCGGATTCAAGTGAATCGCCAAATTGGGCATCAGAAAAACCGTCGTCGATGCCTTCGAATCCGGCGACATAGATAACTCCCCTGGCTACCGCTGCACCCGCCTGAATACCCCCGATTCCAGTCGGTTTGCTGATTTGTCTTTGCCAGACTGTACGCCCGGAATCACGCTCGACGACCCTAAACAGACCGCCCTTGCTACCGTTGCCGACCAGGTCGAGTTTGGCCCCATCGCGGTTGACGGAAAATAGAATCGGAGGTGACAGCACATCAGCGTCACGCGGGCCGTCCGCCTGGTTGGGGCCAGTCGATACCGGCGCGTTCAAATTGAATATATCCCCGCGATGAAACTGGTTGCTCCAGACGAATTCCCCGGACGTGAAATTGATCGCGTAAAGCGAGTCGCTGCGGTCGATGAAGCCTGCCGGTGCAAGCGCCTGGTCGGGGTAGCCCGGGTAGGGGTCCGAGGTATTTTGCCCGGTGCCGCCGAAAATGAGATTGCGTTCAAGGTCGACCGCCAGCCCTGCACCGGCGGACACACCGCTACCGAAGCGTAGCCCGGTTGCCGGATCAATTTCAAGCGTGTTCCGGCGCCAGGCTTCAACCGGCCGGGCAGGTTGCGATATATCGAGGGCGATCTGTAACCCTCCAGCCTCACCCTGTACCAGGGCGTCATTGAGAATTACATTGATACTGACGATTAGCAGCTTCCGTACGTTGTCTTCGACAATCACGGCTTCCCCCAGAATAGAGGAGAAAGGCAGATCGGGAACGATTTGAAAGGGATCCGTTTCCGGAGTCTGCGGATCGAAGTCGACTTCCTGGCCACCACGGCGTTCGAGTAAATGTAGTTGTCCGTATGCTGATCCCAGTACCCAGATGTAACGATCGGTGACTATGGGCGCGGTATAGATCAGCTCCGGTAACACTGGTGTCGTTGTACTGTCGAAGTCGGGGTCGACCAGGCTTGTCGTCCAATGGGCTGCGGGATTGACTATCGCACCGCTATGAGCGTCGCGCGCGAACACTGTACCGAGTGCATCCACGAAGTAAATTGTGTCATCCCGAATAATTGGCGATGCGACGACGCCGACAACAGGAGCGGGAAACTCCAGTCCCAGCACAGATTCGAGGACGAATCCTGTTGGTGCATCCTCGTCGACCAGGCTATCGTCGTTAAACGTTTCCCAGGTGCGCCGTAGAAAGCGGATATTGTTGGGTTTTAGCAGGCGTTCAGCAGAGTTGAAGTTAGAATTGCTGAAGTCATGCGAATACAGCGGCCAATCGCCGGCAGCAGGATCCCCGATCGTGGCATCGCTGAAATACAGGTTGTTAGTATTGTGTGGAACTGTCTCTGGAGCGGACTCGGAGATGGCGGTACCGGCCGCAAAAAAGAATAGGGTCAGGCAAGCAATCATCCACCCCCGGATCCCTGAATAATGATGAGTTGCCATCGCATCCCCCGCTGACTATTTAGTTATGAGCGGTTACATGCTGGTCTTTTCTTTTCACGAAACTATCACGGACATCTCACAAAAACCTCAATTACGGATTAAGAGTAGGGGGCAGACCACGATTAGTTCTTCGGTTGCTCAAAATGTGAAAACTATTGCACAGACAAAGTTATGAATATAATGTAAGCGTCCGGGCAACCACACCTGCTAAGTTTCACCCTGCTGTGGTATCTCGACATTCCAGGGTAGGAGTCGATCGATATCAATCGGGTTTTTCGGTAGCTCTTCCATCAGTAGTTTCAGATAGTCAAACGGTGTCAGGCCATTTGCCTTGGCCGTCTCTATAAGGCTGTAGAGGACTGCACTGGCGTTAGCACCATTGGTGGTGTTGGCGAACAACCAGTTTTTGCGGCCGATGACGAAGGGCTTGATTGCCCGCTCGGCACGATTGTTGTCGATTTGCAGGTGGCCGTTTTCGAGATAACGCTCGAGTTTTTCCCACTGTCCCAGACTATAAGCGATGGCCTTGCCAACGGCTGACTTCGGTGGCACCTGGTTCACCGACTTGTCGAGCCAGTCTTTGAACTGGTCGAGTAGCGGTCGGGATTTCTGCTGGCGTTCCTTCTGCTTTTCGGCGGAAGTGAGATCCTTGATATCCGATTCGATTCGGTAAAGCTTGCGGATGTGATTGATCGCCCAATCCGCCTTGCCGACTTTACCTTTGATCTGGATCTTCTGTGCCTCGATGAACTTCCTGCGAGCATGCGCCATGCAGCCCGCCAGGATGGCCTCGGTTTGCCCATAACCGGCATAGCCATCCACTTGCAGATAACCCCGATAGCCGGCCAGATACCGGGCCGGACAGCTACCACTCCGGGAGGCCTGATAATCATAGAGCACGATATTCGCCAGGCTGTCCTGGTCGCCGCTCGGGGAGTCAGTGCCCGTGCAGTACACCCACATGTAACAGCGTTGCTTTTCTTCGTGGATGACTTTGATCGGCGTCTCGTCCGCACGCACCACGACTTGCTGTAGCTGAGCCGCCTTCAGCCGGTCATAAATTGGTATCAGCAATTCGCTACTCTTGATCATCCAGTCGGCCATCGTCTTACGGCTGAGATCGATGCCATACTGCCGGAACATCTGTTCCTGTCGATACAGCGGCAAGGCATATTGATATTTGCTGGTGATGATCTGGGCGAGTAGCGAGGGCGTCGCGATACTCTTGGGGATCGGCGATGGCGGCACCGGGGCGATCTGGATATTCACCTCGGTGCCTTGCTGTTCACAGTGGCGGCAGCTGTATTTCAGTCGTACATGCTCGATCACCTTGATACTCGCCGGCATAAACTCCAATTGCTCGCGGCTCTCCTCACCCATGCGGTGCAGTTCATGAGAACAGCAAGCGCAAGTCTTGTCTTCGATGTCGTGAATGATGGTTTCGCGCGGCAGGTATTTCGGTAGCGGCTTGCGCTTCGGCTGGTTACGCGTATAGGTAATCGTTTCCTGTTCGGCCAGGGTTTGATCGTCGGTCTCGACGAGCTGTTCGCTTTCGTTGAACAGTCCCAATTGATCAGCGCCGGCTTCGCTGCTGCGACCGAACTGGCGCTGTTGCGCCAGTCGGAACTGTTCGAGGATTTGTTGGTATTGCTCCGTCAGATGACTGATCTGGGCATCTTTTTGGGCCAGCTTCGTTTGCAAATCCACTACCATTCCCTGTAGTTTTTGAGGGTTTGATGAGAGTGATTTTGACGCCGTTTTCATGCTCGCATTCTAACAGAAAAAGCAATAAATTCAGAGAGTTATATTGATAAATTACCCCGTACAATGGGCGTAGTTTAAAGGCTGGTGGCCCACCACATCATAACCCGATAGCAACCAGTCCCATTGCGTTTCACTGAGCGTCATTGTCGAGGTCGAATAGCGCCGGGGCCATTTGAACTTCTCTTTTTCCAGACGTTTGTACCACAGGCAAAATCCCGTCTGGTCCCAGTACAGTACTTTCAGCCGGTCACGGTTTCGGTTGCAGAACACAAACAGTGCAGGCGCAAACGGTGATAACTGCATCTCCTGCTCGACAATCACCATCAGGCCATTGATTGATTTACGAAAGTCGACCACATCCCGGTGCAGGTAGATCGCACCGGGATCCACGAACATCTTCATGACAATGCCTTCATCAACTGGGCTAGCCAGTGTGGTTCAGTTCTTGCCGGTATCTGCAACCGGCTATCTCGGTATTGCAGTACCATCGCAGGATGGATCGGCATTGTCTGTACAGACTTCGGCTGTACCTGGATGAACTGCTTTGTTTCCGCCACCAGGCCTTTGCGTCTCAGCATTTTGCGCTGGCGATAAAATGTCTTGGCGTATATGCCCTCTTGTAAGCAAAAGGCTACGCCGGTCAATCCGCTTTGTTCCTGGCGCTCAATTATATCTTGCCACTCAGCGTCGCTGCGGCGATCTCGTTTTGGCATGCATGGCTTCCCTTGAAAAAGAAACCAGTCTATTCACCGCTACAAATTTCTACAGGTGGGGTTGGCCGGACGCTTACCAATCGAGCGCGGGACCTTCTTATTACAAGTCTGTGTAAAAATCGTTATAAATCAATAATGTATATTAATTAAATTCATTAAGTACCTCAAAACACCCCTGTTTTATCAGTGTTTTAGTGGAATTTATTCATAACCTTGATTTGTATTTGCGTATTCACATTAAACGAAACCGAATCCATCAAAATTAAGATCAGAGAATTTATCGTGATCGGACCTCCATTGTAAGTAGGTCTGCATCTAAGGAGGATTGGCACCCGCCTGTGCGATCGCTGTCAGCGCATTGGTGATGTTCTGTAGCCGTGTCTCCAGCCCCAGATCAGTGTCGCGTTGAAGATTGTGCTTAGACGCGAGAAATGCCGGATCGTTGAAAGCGATAAACACGTCACCGGTTTCGTTTTCATAGACCAGGAATTTCTGCGGCAGATCCAGGCCAATCGACTGGTCGTTTTGCATCAGCGGCGTGCCGACGTTGGGATTACCGAATACCAGCAAATGAGTAGGACGTAGCTTAATCCCCTTCGCCCGGGCCTGGGCGCTGAAATCTATCCCGCCCGCGATCGGAATCCGAAATCCCCGCTCAGTCAGTTCCACCAGCAATTTCGCTATGGTTTCTTCGACCGACTGATTGCTTGGCACCTTGAGAATGCCATTGTCCATACGTCCAAACTGGTTCAATACCCCATCGAATAGGCGCAGCAAAAAATCGCGTTGCTTTATGTCGTGGCGATCGGCCAGAAAGCCAACGTTATTGAACTCTAAATTTATATCCCCGTTTTCGTCTTCGAATACCAGAAACTTCGATGGCAGATCAAGTGCCGTGGTTTGGCGGCGGCGGACCAGTAGTGAATCAAAAAACGGTGTACTGGCAAACAGGACGGTGGTGGGTCGCAGTTTAAGGCCTACGCTGGCAGCGGCGCCTGTATGATTGATTTCCGCCACGATCTTGATGCGTTGATCGTCCAATGTGGCACGGATACGGTCAACCGCTTCCTCGACGGTGCCGACATCGTCCAGGCTAACTTTGCTGTTTTGATCGGCTTTAGCGACATTGAGCGTGAATGCAATCGTGAGTATGATGAGGATTAACTTGAACATGATTTCACTCCTTGATTGGGCCTGACATATTTTAATGAACGCAATCGAAGTCCTTATTGCTAACTTCAGGATACAGGGAGTATAAACACCCAATTTTCACTATTCCACCAAATTAAAGATCGGGAACTCACGACGCCGTTCGGTTTTGGAGTATTCGATATCTGAACGAATCCTACCAACACACTCAAAATAGGGGGCAGACATCGTTTTAGTTGCAGGGTAGCTGCTAAAAGGGAAAAATGGTCTGTTCCCCGAATATCCGGTAACGGATCAGGCGCCCAGGTCGCCGAATGGCAGCAGGCGATCATCCCCAACCTTAGCCATCGCCTGCGCCAGCTGTCGTTGCAGGTAATGCAGTTGATCGCGATACCGGGCCTGTGTGGCAAGATTCTCGAGCTCACTCGAATCCCGGGCCAGGTTGTACAATTCCCGCAAACCATCCGGCTGCACTACCAGCTTCCAGTGCTCTTGATACCAGGCACGCTGCTGAATCGGCTGGTGCAAACCATAGTGCTGGGTCATTAATCCGCGGCGCCAGCTGGCACTGTCGTCCTCGATTATCGGGGCCAGACTCGAACCGTGTAACGGTCGCTCGATGTCGATCCCACAGATTTCCATAATCGTAGGCACCAGGTCGAGCTGACTTACAAGCTGATCGCGAGTTTCAGCTTCGCTTACACCGGCGCCGGCCATCAGCAACGGGATCCGCATTGTTGCCTCGACCATCAGGCCACCCTTGTTGGCGACGCCGCCGTTGGTTCCCACCGCATCACCATGGTCGCTGGTGAAGATTACCAGCGTATTGTCCAGGTCGATCCGTTCGAGCAGCGGGCACAATGCGGTTTCGACCAGGATTACGTGTTCGAGCGCGCGCTGATACATTCGGCGCCAGCCCTCGTCATCCAGCCCCAGGGCTGCAGTCCAGTAATCGCGATAATCACCATGATGCTGCGGGCGCAACTCGAGCTGACTGGCGAAGTTTGCCGGCAACTCGATTGTGTGGTCATCGAGCATCCCGTGAAACGGTTCGGCCAGCAGATAAGGCGGATGCGGTCCCCAGGTATCAACCCGCGCAAAAAACGGTTGCTCGTCAAGCTCCTCAATCCAGCGGCACGCCTGATCGGCAATAAAAAAGGCTTCATGAGTTTGAGCAGGCCCATCGAGGCGAGCAACACCGGACTCATAATCGAACCATTGCGTCGCTTCCAGCAGGCGCACTTCGCTGGCGCAAGCCATGCCTGATTCCCCGGCAATCTCGATTCGCGCCACGGGATCGGGCAAACCATGGCATTGCAGGTACCCGCGATAGGCGGCACTGGCATAAGGGTAGCCGTAACCCGGCATCGAGAAACCCTCGAAACCGTAATCGATAGCCGAACGCTGATTGTCAACATGCCACTTACCAAACCAGCCGCAGCGATAGCCGGCGCCCCGCAGAGCGTGATGGATCATCCAGTCGGAGTCGTCGAGACCTTGCCGCCCCCCGAAGCGCCCATCATTTTCGGTCAACCCGTGCGCGTGCGGGTAGAGCCCCGTCAGCATCGAGGCGCGCGCCGGGCTGCAAACCGGTAAGACCGAACAGGCACGACTGAACTCGATGCCGAGACGGGATAGCCGATTTTGCAGCGGAAAGACATCGAGTCCGGGCGGCTTGCTGGCGTGGATCTGGTGATCGCTAACAATCCAGAGAATATTCGGCGTTGAGTTCACTTGCGAATGCTGCGATAAATCGCCGAGAAGTCGACATCGCCGTTGCCGGCTTCGACGAACTCGTTAAATCTCCGCGCCGCTTCACTACCGAATCGGGTTTCCTGGCCGGCGGTCCGCGCCGCCTGTTGAGCGAGTCCCAGATCCTTCGCCATCAGGCGCGCGGCGAAGCCGGGCGCATAATCGTTCGACGCCGGTGCAGCAGGTGCCGGACCCGGCACCGGACAGCGATTTTCGAGAATCCAGCTTTGCGCGGCGGCGCCGCTGCAGAGTTGAAAAAACTTGTCGAGATCCAGCTCCAGCGCGTCAGCCAGCGCAAAGGATTCGCACACACCGAGCGCGGTAATGCCACATATCATGTTGTGGCAGGCCTTGGCGGCCTGCCCGCTGCCGGCGGGGCCGAACTCGATCAATTTGGCACCCATAGTCACTAGCAAAGGTCGCGCGCGTTCAATATCGACACTGTCACCACCAACCATAAAACTGAGCGCACCGTTTGCGGCCGCTTCGCTACCGCCGGAGACCGGTGCATCAACGAAGCCGTGACCTTTGTCCTGCAGCAGCGTGGAAACTTTGCGCGTGCTCTCGACGTCGATACTCGAACAATCGATGAACAGGCACCCCGACCCAGCGCAATGCCCGAGTAGCTGGTCAATTACCTCGGTAACATGACTGGCTTCGGGGAGCATGGTAATAAATACGTTGCAATCACGCGCAATCTGCTCAATCGACTCGCCGTCAGCTTCGAAATGTTGTCTTGCCAGTGGACTACTATCCCAACCGGTTACTTTAATTCCACTTTGCAAAAGGCACTGCGCCATGGGTAATCCCATGGTGCCCAAACCTGTAAAACCGACTTTCATTACTGTCCTCCGTTTAATCCACCGTGCCGAAGGCACCATTTTGCCAGGTATTCGGCGACCTGCAGATTACGTTTATCTTCATCGCTTTCCCCCGCACGCGTGGCGGCGTGCCAGGGGATGCGGATGCCTTCCCTGCCGACGCGCGTTGCGACGATTCGACCACTGTCGATCGCCGCCTTGACGGCCCAGCCGGCCAGCACCGATGTCCCCAGCCCGGCGGCCACCATTTCGACGATCGCCTCGGGCACTTCCACGGTTTCGATCCAGTTCGGATAGGAGTTGCTGGGCCGAAACAGGCGAGCGTACTCGCGATCCGGTTCCGGCACGCGCGTATAGGTAATGAAATCCTCGCCGACGATATCGCTGCCCTCGACAAAGACCTTGTCCGCGAGGTGGTGCCCGGCCGGCATGATAAAGCGCAGCTCATCCTCGAACAGCAGCTGCAGATCGACGCCGCTGCGACTGACCTCCCCCGACACAATAACCAGGTCGACGGCGCGCTCGTGCAGGCTCGCGAGCGGGTTACGCGATGCCGCGGCCACCACCTCGATACCGACATCGGGCTCGAGTTCGCGCAAATGGGTCAGGAATGCAGGCAGCCAGTGATAGGCACTGTAAGCCTCGACCGCGAGCCGCACCACGTGACGCAGTCCGCTGGCCATCTTGCGCACGTCGTCCTCGGCGCGCTCCATGTCGGCGAGCAGGCGCCTGGCAACCTGGGCAAGATAATCGGCTGCCGGGGTAGGACGCAGACGCTTGTTAACCCGCAGAAACAACGGCACCTCGAGGCGCCGCTCGACTTCGCGCAGGCGGTGCGACAGGGCCGAAGGTGTGATGCGCAGCTTTTCCGCGGCCTCGGTGACCCGCGGCGTATCGGCAAGCGCGGCAATCATCTCAAGATGTCGAACATCGAGTAACGGCCTATTCATGAATTAAATTCATCAATTTGTGAAGATAATATGATTGAAGTTCATCAATATATCATGAAAATAACTCTTCAATGAAGCTTCCAGCGAGCAAGTCATGTCGGTAACCAATCCCCTGATCGAGCAGGACCGCCAGCATCACGTCCACGGTCAAACCAATCTACGCCAGCACGCGGAACAGGGCCCGGTGGTAATGGTCACCGAGGGTCACGGCGTTTACATCAAGACTGAAGACGGACGCGAACTGATCGACGGCTTCTCCGGCCTCGGCTGCACCTCGCTCGGTTACGACAACGAGCGCCTTGCGGCGGTTGCCAAAAACCAAATGGATACCCTGCCGTTCGCACCGACGTTTTACGGACGCTCGCATCCTAAAGTCGCTGAACTTGCAACCCGACTGACCGGCATGGCAGCGGTGCCGATGGACCGTGTCATGTTTCAGTGTTCGGGTTCCGAGGCCAACGACGCGATGATCAAGTTCCTGTGGTATCGCAACATCGCGCGCGGGCAACCCGAGCGGCGCAAACTGATTTCACGTTGGCGCGGTTACTATGGCAACACCGTCGCCGCGGTGAGCCTGTCGGGCCAGCCCCACATGCATGCCAACTTCGGATTGCCGATGGACGATTTCCTCAAGCTGTCGACCCCGAACTATTATCATTTTCATCGCGACGGTGAAACCGAAGAAGAGTTTTCAGCGCGCCTGGGCCAGGAATTCGAGGCCCTGGTGCTCGCAACCGGCCCGGACAAGATAGCCGCGTTTTTCGCCGAGCCAATGCAAAGCGGAGGTGGCGCCATATTGCCGCCCGCAGGCTACTGGCCGGCGATGCAGGCCGTTATCCAAAAATACGCAATCCATTTTCACGTCGACGAAGTGGTGTGCGGATTCGGCCGCACCGGATACTGGTGGGGTGCGCAGGCCTTCGACCTGCAACCCGACTCTACTTCTTGTGCCAAGGCTTTGACCGCTGCATTTTTCCCGATGTCGGCGCTGATGTTCAAGGAAGACTTTTATCAGGACATGATGCGAAATTCAGATGAAGTCGGCGTTCTCGGCCACGGATTTACTTACTCGGGCCATCCGGTCGGCGCTGCCATTGCGCTGGAGGCGTTGGATATTTACCAGGAGATGGACCTGATCGGCCACGTGCGCGATGTCTCCGTGCCATTTCTCGAAGGCTGCAAGGCGCTGATGGATCATCCACTGGTCGGGGACGCACGCGGCATCGGGTTGTTCTGCGGAATCGAACTCGTCAAGGACAAGAAAACCCGTGAGCAGTTTGACTCGGCGCTACAGATTGGGCGGCGCGTGCAGGACGCCGCACATGCCAACGGACTCTATTTGCGATCGATTCCGCCCGATCGGATCAGTTTCATGCCGCCGCTGATTATCGACAAATCCGAGGTCAACGAAGCGCTGAGAATTTTGCGTATCGCCCTGGATACAGTCTGGAAGGAACTCTGAACATAAAACGCAGCAACCGACGTCGCAAGCCGCCAGCAAAGCCGGTCGTAAGCGATGCGCATGCGCGTTTCCAGGGCGGCTGCTATCGGCCGCTGAGTGATTCCCAATGCGCACAGATCACACGGGCCGCTTTTGACATTCTGCAAAAAATCGGCATTGCCGATGCGCCGGAATGGCTTACCCGGCTGTTGCTGGCAAAAGGTGCGCATCAACGTGACGATGGGCGCATAACCTTTGATCACGGCCAGGTTGAGACCGCGCTTCGACGTGCCAGTCATCGGGTCAGTTTACCCGGATTCGATGAGCGCAGAGGTCTCGATATCGGCAACGCCTATGTGCACATCGGAACCGGTGGCGCCGCGGTGCAAACACTCGACGCCGAGTCCGGCCGGTATCGGGATTCAACGCTTGCCGACCTGTATCGAATGATGCGCATTGTAGACCGATGCGAGCATGTACATTACGGCATTCGCCCTCTGGTTGCCCGTGATATAACCGATCCGCTGGATCTCGACATCAATACCGCCTATGCCTGCCTGAAGGCCACCGGCAAGCCGATTGGCACCAGCTTTCACACGGCCGCGCATGTGGCAATGATCACCCGGTTGTTCGACCTGGCTCTGGGTGGAGAGAATCGATTTCGCAAACAACCCTTTTGCTTCGGGGTCATCGTGCATATTGTTTCGCCGTTGCGCTATGCCACCGAAGGCGTTGATATCATGCGTGCCGCGATTGCTGCCGGTATGCCATTGCAGATATGCAATGCCGGTCAGGCAGGCGCTACCAGTCCGGCTTCATTAGCGGGTGCGCTGGCACAGGGCCTCGCCGAAGCAATTGCCGGCACCATGGTCGTCGACGCGATCAAACCCGGACATCCCTGTATCTATGCTTTCCTGCCTTTTATCTCCGATCTCAGAACCGGCGCGATGACCGGTGGTAGCGGCGAATCCGCAGTGGCCAATGCCGCCGCCGCACAGCTGCTCACCAGCCTGCAAATGCCGGCCGCGGTTTCGGCCGGAATGACCGATTCCAAGATCGAAGATGTTCAGGCCGGTTACGAAAAGGGCTACAGCGTCGCACTCGCAGCACAGGCCGGGGCCGATATGATCAATCTCTCGGTAGGTATGCTCGGTTCTATCATGGTGGCTTCACCAGAATCACTGCTGATCGATAACGATATGTGCGGTGCCATATTACGCACGGTTCGCGGCATCGAGGTCAGCGATGATCTGCTGGATCTGGACAGCATTGAACGCGTGGTCAGCGGTGAGGGTCATTATCTCGGCGAGCCGCAAACGCTGGAACTGATGAAAAGCGAGTACGTCTACCCTGAACTGGGTGATCGCCAATCCGTGGCCGACTGGCTCGAGGCCGGTGCCGAAACCATCTGGCAACGGGCTCGCGGGCAGGTGCAGGAGCTGCTCGCAGCACCCCCAGCCGACCACCTGACTGCGGACCGCGATCGCAAGATTCGCCAACACTTTAATATCAAGCTTGCAGGAAACCTTCGATGAAAATAAAACGTAGTGTCATTATTGACGCACCAATCGATGCGGTATGGAAACAGGTACGCCTTTTCGATGCTGTAGCGCAATGGAACCCGGGTGTTGAGAACGCGACCCTCGAATCAGGTTCAGCCACCGCAACCGGCTCGATTCGTCGACTGGAAATCGTCGATGGCTCCATTTTTCGCGAAACCCTGCTGGCGCATTCCGATCTCGAACATTGTTATACCTACGATATCCTGGAAAGTCCCCTGCCCTGTCAAAACTACATTGCCACGCACCGTTTTATCGAGATCACCGATGGCGATCGCACGCTGGGCATCTGGGAAGGCGAGTTTGACTGCGACCCGGCCGACGTGGCTGAACTCGAGCAAATCGTCGGGCAACTGATTTATCACGATGCACAAGTTGCACTCAATCAATACATGCAGGAGCTGCAAAAATGACCGATACCCTCGCCAGCCGCGCCATCATTGGCGTAATGACCCCGGCAATGAACACCGTAGTCCAACCGGAACTCGAATCGATGCGCCCTTCCGGCGTCACCAACCAGATGCAGCGCTTTCGCCTGGGTGGCGATTCGATTTCGGATGACCTGTTCGAAGAAGCTGAAAAGTTAATGGATTGCAATCCATTAGCGCTCGCCATCGGCTTGACCACCGATGCCGGGGCCGGTGGTGTCGATAAACTGGCGCAGCGATGCGACGCGCTGTCCAGCCATCTCGGTATCCCGGTCTGCAATGCATCGATTGCAACCCAACAGGGCTTGCAGGCTATCGGTGCCAGACGTATCGCAGTGATCACGCCGTTCAATACCGAAATCGACCAACAGGTCAAAACCAATATCGAGGCCGGCGGTTTCGAGGTCATTGCAATCAAGGGGACGGCGGCACCAAGCCTGCCGGAAATCTGCGCAACACCTCTCGATCAGATTAGCGCTCTGGTTCACCAGCTCGCCGACAGTGACTGCGATGCAATCGCCCAGATTGGCACCGCATTGCCAGTAGTCGGATTGATTGAATCCCTCGAAGCAGAAACCGGAAAACCGATTGTCGCCTGTAACGCCGCCGTCTACTGGCAAACACTACGCGCCATCGGTATCACCGACCCGGTTGCTGGATTCGGTCGTCTGCTGTCCGAATACTGATATGCGCGACCAGGCCCGTGTTGTCATCATCGGCGGCGGCGCCGTAGGCACTTCCTGTCTGTACCATTTGACCCAGGCAGGTGTGAACGATTGCATTCTGCTCGAGAAAGATGAACTGACCTCGGGTTCTACCTGGCACGCAGCGGGAAACATTCCAACCTATGCCACCAGCTGGCTCGGCATGCGCGCCGGCAATTACGCCTGGAAACTATACAAAGAACTCGCGACCCGCGAGGAATCACCGATCACCTACCGCCATACCGGTGCATTCTGGCCGGCGCATACACGCGAGCGCATGGATTTATTTCAGCATCTGGTTGGCGTATCGCAGGCGGCCGGTTTCGAACTGGCGATGCTGACACCGTCCGAAATGGAATCGATGCATCCGTTTTACCTGGCCGGCGATTCCGTGATCGGCGGTATTCACGACCCTTATGAGGGCGATATCGATCCGAGCCAGTTGACCCAGGCACTGGCGCGCTACGCGCGTGCCGCCGGCGCCGAAATCAGTCGCTTCAACGCGGTCAGAAAAATCACCCGCAACGCAAACCGGGAATGGTCGGTGAGCACCGATCAGGGCGATATCAAATGTGAAACCATCGTCAATGCAAGCGGATTTTACGGCGCCCGGGTGGCGGCGCTAATCGGGCAACAGATTCCGGTGGCCACGCTCGAGCATCAATACCTGGTGACCGAAGCAATCGAGGCGCTGCAACAGAATTCAAGCCTGTTCCCACTGGTGAGGGACCCAGATATCCGATTCTACCTGCGGCGAGAGCGCGCCAGTCTCCTCTTCGGCTCCTACGGTCATCCCGGTCGACTGGCGTTTCAGGATGGCATTCCGGATCAGTTTGCGCATGCGCTATTCGACGACTCGGTCGACGATATTGTCGATTTAATCGAACAGGCAATGGAACATATACCTCTGCTCGCCGAAACCAGTATTCAGCGCTTCGTCAATGGACCGATCGGCTATTCGCCGGATGGGTTACCCTTGTGCGGACCCGCTTATGGCGTCGACAATTTCTACCACGCCTGCGGCATTCAGATCGGCATCACGCATTCCGCTGCCGTTGGCAAGGCGATCACGGAATGGATTACCGAAGGTGAAACCGAATGGGACTATGCGGCATGGGACCCCAGACGCTTCGGTGAATGGGCGACTCCGGATTATGCCCGCAAGCGCATCGTTGAACTCTACGATCTGCAGTATGCGATTCCCTACCCGCATCGAATCATCGAATCGGGACGACCGCTGCAATGTACCCCGCTTTATGACGAATTAAGCCGTAAAGGTGCGGTATTCGGTCAGATTGGCGGCTGGGAAAGAGCCTTCTGGTTTGATCTGGACAAATGTAATGACCCGCATCGCTTAAGTTTTCGGCAGGATGAACCCTGGCAGGATGCCGTCCGTAAGGAATGCGAAGCCGTCCGTGATCGGGTCGGCGTCATGGATCACGGTGGTTTTGCAAAGTATGAGGTCAGCGGTGCGGGCGCGAGTGATTATCTGGATAAAGTCTTTTGCGGTCGGCTGCCCGCGGTGGGAAGAGTGAAATTGTCATATATGCTGACACCGCAAGGGCATATCTGGAGTGAAGCCACCATCGCCCGACTGGGGCAAGACCGGTATTTACTGTGTGGGCCGACGCTTGCCGATCAGCGCGATCATGACTGGCTGTCGAACTATTTACCGGCAGACGACTCGGTCAGGCTCAAACGGGGAAGCTCACGCGATGCCGCGCTGATGATCATGGGTCCCGAATCCCGCGCCCTGTTGTCGCAATTAACCGAAACTAACCTGAGCGTTGGAGACATGCCGTGGATGTCGGTGGCTGAAATCCGTATTGTCGGCATCGATGTCACCGCGATGCGGGTTTCCTACGTGGGTGAACTCGGTTGGGAGTTGCACATGGCGGGTGGCGATCTGAACCGCGCCTATGATCAAATCAACCAGGTCGGGCAGAACCTGGGGCTGGTTGATTTCGGATCCTATGCGCTAAACGCGATGCGTATTGAAAAAGCCTACCATGGATGGGGGGCGGACTTTGGCACCGAATATACGATGTTTGATGCAGGCCTGGAAAAATTTATCGACTTCGATAAAAAAGACTTTGTGGGTCGTCATGCGGTGATCGAGCAAACAACCCGGCCGCCTGAATGGCGCTTTATCAAGATGCTTGTTGATATCGGAGACGCCGAACCCCTGCCCAGCGACCCAATCACGCAAAATGGAATGTGCATCGGGTATATTACTTCAGCTAGTGCAGGCTATCGAATCAACCAATGCGTCGCGCTGGGTTACATCGATGCAGCACGGGATGATTCAGATCTTACGGTTCAGGTTCTGGGCAATCATTGCCCGATCCGGGTTGTAACAGGAGCTCTCTACGATCCTGAAAACAACCGCTGTAAAAGTTAGCATCACGATCGAAAGTTAGCATGTTACTCGCGCCAAAAAATCGCCTGGCGTAACCCGTTTATAGCATGGTGTTACCACAGTATTCGGTCTGACCCGAGGAAAAATAATGTCTGCATGAGGGGTCAAACCCAGCTTTCAGGCAAAGAAAAGCCCCTTCATCAGGGGCTTTGAATTGGTGCCGGCACCACGAATCGAACGCGGGACCTACTGATTACAAGTCAGTTGCTCTACCAACTGAGCTACGCCGGCAATTTGCTTATCATATTATTGCTGTTATGGCTTGGGAGGGTAGTTCTTATCCCTTCCAAGGGCGCGAATTCTATTGTTTTTGCTCTGAGTTGGCAAGTTTGCCGGACATCCGACGCTAGTATGACTAACGGCATTTCCAGGGCGACCTGTTTTCGAAACCGGTAAGCGCAGTCGATAACCGCTTCAGCCTAGCCGGGCAGGCACTGGGTCGGAATCTGGCTGATGCCGGTATCAAATTCGTCATCAACAAGTAACTGCAGCAATTCGGTTTCGCTCGATTGTTCGACATAGAGCCAGTAGATGGTGCGTTCACGATAACGCGCCTCGGTTTCAACCGGGAAACCCAACCTGGCGACTCTGGTCTTGAGGCGGTCAGCGTTCTTCTTCAATCCAAAGACACCCAGCGACAGCAGGTTCGGCTGTTCGGGCTGGTTAACAATTATGTGATCGCGGATACCCTTGGCCGAGAGCTTGTTTGCAGTGGTAATTGCCGCTCCGCGGGTCTCGTGACCATCGATATACACCATCACTCCGAGATACTGTTTTTCCAGGCTGGACTTCAACGCGGTCCAGGCCTGGTTGCCGCTATAACGACCGCTGATTTCAATTGCGCGTGACTTGTCGGTAATCGGTCCAATCGTATAACAAACGCGCAGGTCACTGGAGTCCTCGGTCACCAGAATCTCGGGGTTCACGGCAACCTGCTTTTCGGCTTCGGCTTCGGCTTCAGCCTCGGAAACCACCTCCGCTTCACTGATAATCGCGACGTTGGCGTTGGTCAGCATCTGCAGCTGTTCGCCGGCCGGAATCTTTTTCTTTTCAACAAACAATTGTTCGTAAGGCAGTAGCCACTGGAACACCGCAAAGGCGATATTGGCGATCAGCAGTAAGGCAAAAAATACTTTCATTGTTGGCTCAGTCGATGTATTCCGCGAAACACGAGATCGGGAATGATCCTGGCCGACGGGCCGAACAGGCGTTGCACCCGCCCCGCATCGCCTCCGGCGAGCAGTATGCTTGTATCATCATCTAATTCATGGCTCCAGCGATTCACCAGCTCGGGGAGGGTCTCGCTAACAGTTTGCGCGTAGTCTATATGAATCGCAGCCTCGGTTGAACAGCCGGGTTGCCGGGTTTCGGCAATCGCCGGATGGTTAAAATCGATATATTCGAATATCTGCTTGAAATGTTCGAGCGAGGTATTGAAGCCAGGCAGAATCGCACCCCCCAGATGCCGCCCATCGACACGCAACAGATCCAGGGTTATCGCGCTGCCGGCGTCGATTATGACACAATCCCCCGTTACCATTTCCCGCGCCGCGATCAAGGTCATCCAGCGGTCGTCACCCAGGCGTTCAGGTTGTTGGTAGCCATTGGTCACGCCGAGCGCCGACGCGATCGACACAAAACGAGTCACCGCGGTTGCAAATCGCCGTGCCAGCCATTGGTCCAGTTCGGCCTGTCGTGTGACGTCGAGTACCGAGGCAAAATAACAATGCGTCGCTGGCAAACCCTGCATCCAGTGTTCCAGCCGTTGCCGCCACGCGGAATGATATGAGCCGACAAAGCTGGCCTGTAATCGTCCCGCCTCCCACAACTGCGCCTTGAGATGGCTGTTACCGCAGTCGAGCAAAATCATTTTTCAACAGCCCTGAGCGAAATTTCGGCCGCCGAATGAATTTCGATGCCTTGCGCCGTCTCGAGTTGCAACTGTCCATTGGAAGTAATACCGCGATTTATTCCGCGGATTCGACTGTCGCCGGCAATCACTTCGATCTGACGATTGTGATAAACGTCGAAGTGCGCGAATTCGGCGATCAATGCCGCTACCGCGTTGTGCTCGAACGCGCGCACCGCCTGAATCACCATGTCGATCGAAGCCGTTAGCACCCGGGTGCGATCGACCCCGGCGGCTGCAACCTGGGCCAGGCTGGTGGCAGGCTGGGGAATTTGGGCGAGTTCAACGTCACTCATGAATACGTTCAGGCCGAAACCGATCGCGAAATAAATACAGGCTTCGTCCAGCGGTCGCGACTCGATCAGAATGCCGCCAAGCTTACGCCCATCGAAGAGCAGATCATTCGGCCATTTCAGACCCACCATTGCCGCGGTGCTATGCTGTAATGCCCGGCATAATGCGAGGCCGGTGACGATGCTGAGCAATCCCTGGCTATTCGCAGGAATCTCCTTGGCGATGCCTATGGTGCAATAAATATTGCTGGCAAACGGCGACAGCCACTGGCGTCCCCGCCTGCCCCGACCCGCGCTTTGCGCCTCGCTGACCGCGACCACTTCACGCTGGTGCTGCTGCTGGTAACGCAACACGTCGGCATTGGTGGATTCGGTATTATGCTGATAATGCCAGTCAAGACCATGCCGCTCTACTGCCTGCCTGACCTCAGCCTCGTTGATTGGTGCAGCGGGCATCAGCAGCCCAGCCAGTCCTTGCGTGCCGCCTGTTGCTGATCGGTAGCTTTCAACACGAAGGTAGTCGCCGCTGCTGCCTGCAGGACTACTTCAAACTGATGCAATTCATCGCGGCGGAAGGCATGAACCTGCCACACATCCCCCGGCTTCGCGCGCAGGATTTTACTTTCCAGCTGTGACTGGTTTAGCCGAAGCCCATCGAGCGCAATAATCTGATCGCCCGCAGAAAGTCCTCCGCCTTGTGCGGCGCCAGCTTCGACGACGCGTTGAATCAGCAACCCGGCCTCCCCGTCCTTTAACATGGCGCCGAAATCGGCCGTGGGTAAACCGGCCTCGACATCCTTGCCACCTTTGTCCTGCGAGTTTTTAGCCTCGCGTTGCACCACTTCAACCCCGACCGAAGCGAGCAGTTCGGGTAGCGGTAACTCACTCGTGCCATAAATCAATTCCTGCAGAAAAGATCCGAGATCGATGCCGGTGATTTCGCTGACCAGTTGTTGGATGCTGTCGGGCTCCACACCCTTCCCCTGTCGGAGATAAGCCTGCCAGAGACGACGCATGACCGTGTCGAGATTCTGTTGCCCATCGGTCAACTCGCGCATTTTCAAATCGATACAGGCCGCGATCAGGCAACCCTTGGCATAGTAACTGACAATCGCGTTGGCCGCGTTCTCGTCCTGCTTGTAGAATTTGGTCCACGCGTTGAAGCTCGATTCCGCCGCCGACTGACGACTGCGCCCGGGACCGCGTTGCACCCGCGTCATGGTTTGTGCAAGCAATTCGAGGTAACTATCCATTTCGATCAGTCCGCTGCGCAGCAGACCCAGATCGTCGTAATACGACGTAATGCCTTCAAACGCCCACAGCAAATCGGTATAAACCTCTTGCTGGAGATCATAAGGCTGGTAAACCACGGGTTTGATACGCTTGACGTTCCAGCTATGAAAATACTCGTGGCTGCAGAGCCCGAGAAAATCGCGGTAATCATCGTCGACGCCGGTCTGTCCGGGTTTTGGCAGACTGGCGCGGCTTGCGATCAGGCTGGTGCTGGCGCGGTGTTCGAGTCCCCCATAGCCCTCGCCGACCACCATCACCTGGAACTGGTAATAATCCATCGGCGCAGGCTCGCCGAAAAAGCGGATATGGTGTTCGCAAATGGTTTTGAGATCGTCGGCGAGACGTGCCTGGTCGCATTCGAAGCGACCGCTCAGGATTATATCGTGCGGTACGCCGCAAGCTTCGAAAGCGATGCGCGTGAACGCGCCCATTTCTACCGGATGGTCGATCAAGTCATCGTAATCGAGTGCTTCGTAGAGGCCGAAACCATAGGCTTCGGCCTGTTTGCGTTTGAGCGAGGTCGCCAGTTGCCAGTTGGCGCAAAAGGCCGCATCAGGTTTTTCGATCAACACCTCGCAGGGCTGATTGCCCTGCCCCATCACTTCGACGAACACGCTGCTGCCGTTGTAATAGCCATGGGTATGATCGAGGTGGGCGGCGCGAACCGAAAGATCTTTCGCATAAATCTTGTATTCTACGGTTACCTCACTGCTACTCGCGCCAAGTCGCCAGTTGGACTTGTCGATTTGTTCGATGCCCAGTTCGCCTGCCTGACTACGGGCATGCAAATCGAGCAGGTTGCGTGAAAAATCACGAATCATGTAACTGCCCGGGATCCAGTTGGGCAGTCGCAGTCGCTGCCCGACCGGATCGGGATTATCGATCCGGATCGAAACATCGAAGTAATGGCTGGCGGGATTACGACTGGTAATCTGGTATCTGATCATTTAGAAAAACTACTCATGAAGCGAAGCCGAAGTGTATCATTGGCGGCTTTGACGCCAAATTTAATTAGCCACATCCATGAATGAAGCACTCAAACATTTAAATCGATACTCGACCCCGGCAAAGGCATTGACCGAACCCGCGCCCGATGACGAGCAGTTGCGACTGATCCTGAAAACCGCATTGACCGCCCCCGATCACGGGCGTCTGCACCCCTATCGCTTCATCAGCATTCGCGGCAAGGCGCGGCGTAAACTTTCCGAAATTTTCGGTCAGGCTACGCTCGATCGCGAACCGGGTGTCGACCCGGCCTACCTGGCCAAACAGAAAGATAAGCCCCTGCGATCGCCCCTGATCGTGGTGGTGGTGGCAAGCCCGATCAACAGCCCCAAGATCCCCGAGATCGAACAGCTGCTTAGTGCCGGTGCGGCCGCACACAACGTGCTGCTGGCGAGCAACGCGCTCGGCTTCGGTTCAGTCTGGCTCACCGGCGCCAACGCTTACGATGCTTATGTCTGCCGCGAACTGGGGCTCAACGAAAACGAGCACATCATCGGCTTTATCTATATCGGTACACCGTCTATTGATCTCCCACCACGCCCGATTCCGGAAGTATCACGACACCATCACGAGTGGAAATAAACCCTGGCCGGAATCCGGCCAGTTAATACCCGAACCGTCTCAGTTGTTGCGAGACAAGGCGAAATCGAATCAACGCCGTATCGCACCAACTGAGGCGGTTTCAGAGTTCGATGCGCTCTTCTTCATCGGGATGGCCGTATGCGCACAGAAACCCACCGACAAATTCAATCGCCGGATCAAACGGATCTCCCGCACCAACTGCAGCTTCGACTTCGGCACGATAGTCTTCGGCACTGTCTATGGGTCGATAGCCCAGATGCGCAACCTTGTGGTTTGAGAAAAACAACTCCCTGTTAGCGGAAATGCCGTAAACAACGCTGTGACCGATGCGTTCGGCTACCAGGCAACGTTCCACCAGCTGCACCAGGTCATCGAAACTCAGCCAGGTCGCGAGATGGCGACGGTCGACCGGTTTTGGAAAGCAGGAATTGATGCGTAGACAGGCCGATTCGATACCAAACTTGTTGAAGTACAGTTTGGCCAGGTCTTCGACGAAACACTTGGATACCCCATACAGCGTGTCCGGATTATGTGGCGTATCCGTATCGGCCCCGACTTCGCGACGTTCGTAACCCACCGCATGAATCGAACTGGCGTAAACGATACGCTTGATACCATGCCGGCGGGCAGCCTCATAAACATTGTAACCGCCCTTGATAGAGCTCTCGAGAATCTCGGCCCAGGGTCTTTCCACCGGCGTCGCACCAAAGTGGACGATCGCGTCGCAGTCTTCGACTACCTTCATTACCGCGTCAAAATCGCCGAGTTCACAGGGCATGGACTCTTCATGCGCCTCGGTGCTACCGATATCGTCCCGGTCGGTAAGGCGAACAGTTGTCGCCAGTGGCGCCAGACCCCGGCGTAACACCTGGCCCAGGTTTCCCGCAGCGCCGGTGATCAAAAGTCGATTAAAACGTGGCATGACTTGCTCCTGGAAAAAAAAAGGAAGTATTGTAGCTTATCTATGCTAGAACTTACGCCGTGGTTTGTAGCCCTGCAGCGGTAACTCCGACAATTAGAATCGATTAAATGGCGGGGCTAACCACAAGCTACTGTAAATCAATTCAGCTTTAGTGCCGGATCGGTTAATATTCCGCGATTCGATCCCGATGCAGAACCAGCCCATGTCCGATTCCAGCGCTGACAACAGCGACAGTTCAAATTTTATCCGCGATATCATCGATGCCGACCTGGCCGCGGGCAAAGTTTCGAAGGTAATTACGCGCTTCCCGCCAGAACCGAACGGTTATCTGCACATCGGTCATGCCAAGTCGATCTGCCTCAACTTTGGTGTCGCCAGGGATTACGGCGGCTACTGCAACCTGCGCTTCGATGACACCAACCCCGAAAAGGAGAGCGTGGAATACGTCAATTCGATTCGGCAGGATGTCGAGTGGCTGGGGTTCAGCTGGCATAGCAACCCGTTTGCGTCAGACTACTTCGATCAACTTTACGGCTATGCGCTGGATTTAGTCAGGCGGGGACTGGCTTATGTCGACAGTCAGAATGCGGATGAAATGCGCGAAAATCGCGGCACCCTGACTAGCGCGGGGGTCGACAGTCCTTACCGTATTCGCAGCGTGGAGGAAAACCTGCAGTTGTTTGAAGCGATGAAAAACGACGAGTATCCGGACGGTGCACACGTGTTGCGTGCGAAAATCGATATGCAATCACCGAATATCAATATGCGCGACCCGGTGTTGTATCGCATTCGCCACGCCACCCATCACAACACCGGCGACACCTGGTGCATCTACCCGCTGTATGATTTTACGCATGGCCTGTCGGATGCCATCGAGGGCGTAACCCATTCATTGTGTACGCTGGAATTCGAAGACCATCGGCCGCTTTACGACTGGATTCTGGATAACCTCGAAACACCGTCACGTCCGGTGCAGACCGAGTTCGCGCGCCTGCAGCTGGAGTACTCACTGACCAGCAAACGCAAGCTCAACCAGCTGGTAAACGAGGGACATGTCAACGGTTGGGACGATCCGCGCATGCTGACCATCTCAGGGATGCGCCGACGCGGATTTACGCCTGAATCGATCGTCGCCTTCTGCGACGTCATCGGTGTGACCAAGAAATACAGCACTATCGAAATGGGCGTACTCGAAAACGTGCTGCGGGAAGATTTGAATGCGCGTGCCGTCAGGCGCATGGCGGTGATCAACCCGTTAAAGGTTGTGATCGAGAACTACCCTGAAGACCAGGAAGAATTCTTCAGCGGCGCCAACCATCCACAAAACCCTGATTATGGTACCCGCGAGGTTCCGTTCTCGCGCGAGATCTATATCGAACGTGATGATTTCATGGAAGACGCACCGAAGAAGTTTTTCCGCCTGAGTCCGGGTCGGGAGGTACGCCTGCGTTTTGCCTACTACATCACCTGCAAGGAAGTCATTAAAAACGACGCCGGTGAGATTGAGTCGCTGGTCTGCAGCTATGATCCCGAGAGCCGGGGCGGCAGCAGCCCCGATGGACGCAAGGTCAAGGGTACCATCCACTGGGTTAGCGCCCGCCATGCCGTCGATGCGACCGTGTACCTCTACGACCGGCTGTTCACCACGGCCAACCCGGGAGCGGCGGCAGACTTTCATCAGGCACTGAATCCCGATTCCAGAATTGTCATGGACCAGGCGAAGTTTGAACCCGCTATCGAGCTAACGGACAATCCGCTTGCCTACCAGTTCGAACGGCTGGGTTATTTCATCAGCGACTACGATTCCACGCCTGAAAAGCCTGTATTCAATCGCACCATGACACTGCGCGATAGCTGGGCAAAAATCGAGCAGTCGCGATAAATTGATCAAGCCCGCTATCCAGTGCATCCTCGGGTTACTGACTCATTTCCCGCTGCGCTTTCAGTACCGGTTTGCCGATGCAATGGCTTTTGTTGCACGTGCCATACCGAACCGGTTTTCACGGCAGATGCACGAGAATATCGGAATTTGCTTTCCCGGGCTGGATCAATCCGCACAGGAGCAACTATATCGTCGGGCACTACGACATACGATCTATGTATTTACCGAACTGGCCGCAGTATGGCGCTGGCCGGCGGCAAAAATATTACCCCGCATAACCACCCTCGATATATGCGAGGAATTCCAGCAGACCGACAGGGGAAAGATTGTACTGGCGCCTCATTTAGGCAGCTGGGAAATGCTGGGCATCTGGCTGGGTCAACACTGCGACGCAATCATTCTTTATAAACGTCTCAAGGACAGGGCGCTGGACGAGTATATTCGACAGTTGCGTGGGCGTACCGGCGGCACACCAGTGCCAACCAAAAAACACGGTTTACGTAAACTGCTAATCGGCCTGCGCGCAAACAGCACCCTGATGATCCTGCCCGATCAAAAGCCCGGGGTGGGCAAGGCTCGTATCAAGTCGGAATTCTTTGGTAACAATGCACCAACCACGACACTGGTAAGTAATCTATGCAACAAGGTAGACTGTGATGTATTTGTTGCTACTATTTACCGCAGTTCACCGCCGGGAGAGTTCGGCCTGATTATCCAGCCGCTAGATCGCGAACGCCTGGCTAGCGATGAAGTCCAGAGCGCCCGGTATATGAACGATAAAATCGAGCAATTGGTCAGACAATTCCCGGAGCAGTACCAGTGGAGTTATCGCCGATTCTCAAACAAGGCTTACGGGCCGGCCAAATAGGGAATTCAGTTCATGCCGCCTAAATATATCAAGGCTTATGACCGCCTGGTGCTGAAACATCCACTGATCACACTGATCACCGTTACCATGATCGTGGTTTTCTTCCTGTTGCATATACCCGAGTTCGAACTTGACGCTTCGGCCGATTCGTTGGTGCTGGAAAACGACGCCAGTCTTAAATACTATCGCGGCGTTCGCGAGAAATATGGTTCCGACGAATTTCTAATCGTTACCTATAGTCCTGAAAAAGCGCTTTTCAGCAAGCAAGTACTGGCAGATATCGCTCGCCTGCGCGATGAACTGAGCAGCCTCGAACAAGTTGCTTCGGTCGTCAGTCTGCTCGACGTACCGCTGGTAGACAGCCCTCCCATGTCACTTTCGGATATCGTCCGTCAAGTACGCACGCTGGAAAGTGAAGACGTCGATATTCGGCTTGCCGAAAAGGAATTGAGGCAAAGCGCGCTGTATGAAAATCTGCTGGTCAATAGCGAAGGTGACACTACCGCGCTGCAGGTAAACCTGGTCGTCAACAGAGAACTTGTGGACCTGCTGAATAACCGTGACAAGTTATACCCGAAGGCGGCTATGAACCCGGACTCCAGGGCGCGGCTCGACGAGCTGTCGACGCAGATAAAAATCGAGAACCTGGCACATAAGATCAGACTGGATCAAACCATTGTCGACATCCGTAAAATCATGGATGGCTATCGCGACAAGGCGCTCCTTTTCCTCGGCGGTGTGCCGATGATCACCTCGGATTCAATCGCATTCATTCGTAGCGACCTGAAGGTATTCGGCGTCGGGGTGATCCTGTTTATCGTCGCCATTCTGGCCGTTTCTTTCCGCCACAGCCGCTGGGTCGTGTTACCGCTGGGGGTTTGCCTGATCAGTGCGGGGACGATGCTCGGTTACCTCGGCTGGATGCAATGGCCGGTTACCGTGGTATCTTC
>Ga0265309_10000138_pt1 | contig 25713 bp, 20 predicted proteins | sample Helome_FD_192492 | JGI IMG/M metagenome (GOLD analysis project Ga0265309, IMG submission 192492) | Marine sediment microbial communities from subtidal zone of North Sea - Hel_20160524 (Illumina Assembly) | ecosystem: Environmental > Aquatic > Marine > Subtidal zone > Sediment ...
AATCAACACCCCGTCGCTGCCCAGTTCCGGCTGTCCATTTGTGACCACGGCGATATCGGTTGTCGTGCCCCCCATATCGGCAATGATGGCACTACCTGCACCGCTGAGAGCGCAGGCGCCAACGACGCTTGCCGCCGGGCCGGACAGCACAGTACCGACCGGTTGTTTCAGCGCCGTTTCGGTATTGATCAGCGATCCATTCCCCTTGACCATCATCAGGGGTGCGGAAATCTCTTTTTCATCCAGAATTTTTTTCACGGCCAGGATCAGCTCATGGATGATGGGGATCATCCTGGCATTCAGCGCTACGGTCAACGCCCTGCGTGGTGCATCCAGGTCGCTGGCCAGCTCAAAACCGCAGGTCACGGGTTTTGAGCCCAGCTCTTCAATCAGCTCACGAATGCGAATTTCATGAACCGGGTTGCGTACTCCGAACATGGAGGACACCGCAAAAGCTGAAACTCTTCCCATCTGCCTCTCGATGGCTGCGCGGACCCGGGATTCATCCAGCGGTTCCCGTTCCTTTCCTACCGCGTCATGCCCGCCTGGCAGGATAGTGACGAGTTCCTTATCGAAGATATCCAGCAGGCCGCTCTTTATCACCTGCTGCTCCTTGTAACCTGGCAACAGTATGCCAACGGGCGCGCCCTTTCCCTCGACCACGGAATTGGTCGAAAGCGTGGTGGACAAGGCAACCAGCGAGATTTCGGCAAAAGCCTCCTGTGACAGGCCCATCAAGGCAGCGTCGATGCCCAGCGTCAGGTCATGCCGCGTTGTCAGGCTCTTGGACGTCGCCAGTATCCGGTTATTGGCGTCCACCAGCACGGCATCGGTATAGGTACCGCCTGTATCAATGCCGAGCTTCAACAAACCTACCCTCTTTTACGCCGGCGGCGCCGGCCCGGTGTCGATCCCGCGGTGTCTGTTTCCGCTTCGGGTAAGTCCACGAACTTGCAGAGTTCGGGATACGCCTCGGTGGTGTGAGGAATCCCCATGGCGTTGACAAAGTGTTGTTGAAAGCCCGCGTCAACAGCAGTCTCAATTTTCTCGATGCTGCGAGCACGTTTTTCAATCTCGATGCGCGAGGCCCGGTTCAACAGGGCGATGCGGGCGCCGGTTCCCGCCGCGTTATTGGCCGATGACACCTGTTCCAGGTCGCAGTCCGGAATCATGCCCAGGACCATGGCGTATTTCACGTCGATGTGACTGCCGAAAGCACCGGCCAGGCGGATGCGGTCAACCTTTTTCACGCCCATGTGATCCATCAGCAACCGCGCGCCGGCATACAAGGCCGCCTTGGCAAGCTGAATCGCCCGCACATCGCCCTGTTCAATCACGATCCGCGGCTCACCATCATGCAGCAGGTAGGAAAATGTCCGGTCGCTGGCCTGTATCCGCTCATTGCGGTTTGCAGCATCACCGTTGATCGAGCCGTCCGGGCGAATGATTCCAGCCAGGTACATGCAGGCAATGGCCTCGATAATGCCCGAACCGCAAATTCCGGTAACGCCCTGGTTACCGATTGCTTCGTCAAAACCTGAATCATCAGACCAAAGTTTGCTGCCGATCACCCGAAAGCGGGGCTCCAGTGTTTCAGGGTCAATTCGCACACGCTCGATCGCCCCGGGTGCAGCGCGTTGGCCTGCGCTGATCTGGGCCCCTTCAAAAGCCGGCCCGGTAGGGCTGGATGCCGCCAGCAGGCGATCGCGGTTACCCAGCACAATTTCTGCATTGGTCCCGACATCGATAATCAGGCTGACCTCTTCCAGATTCCATGGTGTCTCCGCCAGCATCACAGCCGCGGTGTCAGCGCCTACATGTCCGGCAATACATGGCAGCAGATAAGCCCTGGCGTTGGGGTGTAATTCGATATCGATTTCAGAGGCCCGGATGTCTACCGCGTGATCGGTCGCCAGGGCAAATGGAGCGGTGCCCAGCGGGGTTGGATCAAGGCCCAGCAGCAGGTGATGCATCACGGGATTTCCAACCAGCGTAATTTCCAGCACATCCTCTACAGGAACGCCCGCCTGTTCCGCCGTGTCGGCTATCAGTTTGCTGATGGCCTGGCGCACCACTGTCGTCATTTGTCCGGCGCCTTCCGGGTTGAGCATGGCATAGGAAACCCGGCTCATCAGGTCTTCACCGAAGCGGATTTGGGGGTTCATTGCGCCGGAACTGGCCAGTACTTCACCGCTGGTCAGGTCACAAAGATGAACCGCAATCGTGGTGGATCCGACGTCGATGGCAGCGCCGTAAATGCGGTCACGGAACCCGGGCCATACCGACACGATCTGGCTGCCATAGCGTAGCGCCACCGTCACCTGCCATTTGCCTTTGCGTAAGGCCTCCTGCATGACCTCGAGCATGGCCAGGTCCCAGCTGAGACCTGTCAGGCCCCACTCTACTTCCAGTGCACGTAACAACCTTTGCAGATCGCCTTCGGGCGTGTGCATGTCGGGCTGTTCCACTTCGACAAAATACAGGTGCACCACCGGGTCCACTTCGATATCGTGGGCTTCGTAGTCTTTTCGCACTACCTGATGGTGAACCTGGCTGCTGGCAGGAACGTCAATCCGCACATCATCCAGAATTTTGGCCTGACAACTCAAACGGTTTCCGGCCGCCAGCCGCCCACGTTCGAGGCAATACTCCTCAGCCTCGCCCATTGCGGTCAGATGACCGGCACTGGAGACGATGTTCTCCTTGGCGAAACTCCCTTCTACTGCTTCCACCTGGCAACGGCCACAGCGTGCCCGGCCACCGCAGATGGAGTCAATATCGACACCCAGTTCCCTGGCCGCCTGTAAAACCGGCGTGCCGATTGGAAAATGTCCGCGTTTACCGGACGGGCTGAAAACACACAGTGCAGTTGCTTTACTGGGCACGGCGCCGCCGGCTGCTGCGCCGCTGCCGCGTTCCCCCGGCAGCAGGGTCACGATAGGCTGCAATCCACCTGGCGCACTGGGGATCGTGATCCATCAACACGTCCGCTCCCCGCACAGCCTGCATCAAAGCGGCCTCCAGCGGATTGGTGATGGCTGAGGTCATGCCGGCGCCAATGGCCATGGCAAGGAAAGTGGGGTTCAGGCCGTGGCGGTTTGGCAGGCCAAAGCTTACGTTTGAAGCACCACAGGTCGTGTTTACTTTAAGTTCGGTTTGCAGGCGGCGAATGAGCTTGAACACCTGTACCCCCGCATCGGCCATTGCGCCCACCGGCATGACCAGTGGATCTACTACGACATCGCAAGCTGGAATGCCGTGATCGGCTGCCCGCTCAACGATTTTTCTGGCCACTTCAAAACGTACGTCGATATCGGTGGAAATTCCGCTGTCGTCATTGCAGATCGCAACTACGGCCGCACCATACTTTTTGACCAGCGGCAGCACCCGCTCCATGCGGTCCTCTTCTCCAGTGACCGAATTCAATAATGCTTTACCCTGGTAAGCTTCCAGCCCGGACTCCAGTGCCTCGAGCACCGACGAGTCTATCGAGAGCGGCACATCAGTTAGTGACTGGACCAGCTTTATGGCCTGTGCGAGCAGCGCAGGTTCATCCGCCAGTGGGATGCCGGCGTTTACGTCCAGCAGCTGTGCGCCCGCCGCCACCTGGGCCAGCGCATCGGCCTGCACCCGGCTGAAATCGCCATCCTTCATTTCCTGCGCCAGCAGCTTTCGGCCGGTCGGATTGATGCGCTCGCCAATGACGACGAAAGGCCGGTCGAAGCCGATGACAACCTCTTTTGTGGCGGAACTGATTACCGTTTCTGTCATTTTCTTATTCCTTGATTAGCTGTCCACCGGCCTTCACCGTGGCTTCCAGTACATCATCCGGAAATAACGTTTCGAGCCGCGCCACTTCCTCATTCATTGCAGTTTCGACATCGCCATCGCAGGGCCGGCGTTCCCGCCGCCACTCTTCCAGGTAGGCATTGCTCGAGCCCTTGCCTGCACGCATCGCAGCCCGGTCGATGGCTACGGCAAACCGTTCAGGCAGCACCTGCTTGTGGCGCTTACGGCCTTGCTGGCCGATAACCTGTGCCGGGATATCCCGCCAGTAAATGATGGTCAGTTTGCTCATTCAGCCAACTCCGGCTTCAACAACAGTGACAGCGGCTGATCCCCGCTGAAGCGGAAAGAATAGTCGAGGCCAAGAAACCCGGCATGGCTGCGGGCCATGGCCTGCAGTTCTTCCGAATCCGTTTGCGCCAGGTACACCACCCGCTTGTAGTTTCCAAAATACATGGGCATCAATTGCGGTTGGCGGTCAAGTCCAAGGCCGCGAACAACCAGCCGCTCAAAATGACGTACCAGGAAATCCGTCAGATAAAAACTTCCGGGCTCTTCATCAGCCAATTCGTGGAATGTTTCGCTGCCGGCAAAAAACTCGTAGCAATGGGCACCTGGAATCCGCTCCACACCGGTGCCATTCAGCGCCTTGTCCAGCAACCCACCGGTTCCGCAGTCGGCGTAGGCGACGAAAATATGCTCAAAGTTCTGCCGCTCCTGCTCAATCTTGCCGGTCACAGCAGCCGGTATTCTGTCCGGTGTATTGTGCAACTCAGCCGGCAGACACTGGAACTCGACATGATCCCAGCCGTTCAGCTCACGAATTCGAATCAACTCGCGGGCGATGGCCCCGCAGGCGATCACGAGCACTGGAGCCGCCATACCCAAACCCCACCGCCCTCAGGAGGCCGCTGCAACCAGTTGTTTAGCCGTCTCGACCGCCGTTGCCGCATCCCGGCAATAGGCGTCGGCACCAATCGCTTCACCGAACTCCTCGTTCAGCGGCGCGCCGCCAACCAGCACGATGTAGTCATCACGGATGCCCTTTTCCTTCATGGTATCGATGACAACCTTCATATAGGGCATGGTGGTCGTCAGCAGAGCCGACATCCCCAGGATGTTCGCCTGGTGTTCTTCCATGGCGTCAATGTAGGTATCGGCTTCCACGTTAATTCCAAGATCGATCACTTCGAAACCCGCGCCCTCCATCATCATGCCAACCAGGTTCTTGCCGATGTCGTGGATATCGCCTTTAACGGTACCGATGACCATTTTCCCAACCGGCTTCGCCCCCGTCTCCGACAGGATCGGCTTGAGGATAGCCATTCCGGCTTTCATTGCATTGGCCGCCATCAATACCTCAGGCACAAACAGGATGCCGTCACGAAAATCGATTCCCACAATAGCCATTCCGGCAACCAGCGCTTCTTCCAGCACACGTGTAGCTTCCCAGCCCCGGTCCAGCAGAATCCGCGTGCCTTCATCAATCTCCTCGGCCAGCCCGTCGTACAAATCGTCATGCATCTGCTCAACCAGCTCGTCGTCCGGTAACTCCGACAGGATGATGTCTTCGTCGTCGTATTGATCAGTCATATGTTTTGCTGCCTCTTTTCGTAACGTTCATTGTTCAATCCCACCGGCCGTTACCAGGCCGCATTTCTTCCGGCGCCAGCCGGATCGGGAAATTTTCCCGTATTCTCCGGTCGGCTTGCGGGGAAATATGCTCCGGGTAGTAAGTGGACAGTGTTTTTCTGACCTTTACATGTGCCAACTCGTAGATGTCCTCTTTCCCGGTCTCTTCCCATTCACCCGGTGTCCGTCGATCCGCCACTTCCGGGTAAAGGTATTCTTTTTGCATGAGCTCCAGGGTCTGGGGCTGGTTCAGGTAATGCCCGGTGCCAAACACCGTGTCCTCAATCACCCCATATGACAGGGTCTCATCAGTCACTTCGATGCCACGCAGAAGTCTTTGTACATTACCCAGCATGTCGTTGTCGATCACCATGCCCTCGAACGACTGGCCCAGCAGGCTGCCGACGATGCCGGGATATGCGGCGACCAGGTTGGCCCCGGACAAAGCCAGCGCAGTTGTGGTGATTGCTTTCTCATAGCCGGCTTGTGCATCCATCGTCTTGGAATCGGTCATCCCGCTGGCCATGCTGGTAATGAACCCATAGTGGTTGCACAGCTGCGCACAGGCCGCCATGACCAGGGCCTCTTCGCCGCTGCCACCGCTGAAGGCACCGGTGCGCAGGTCGGAAATGAAGGGCCACATGCCGAAATTGATGACCGAACCCGGCTTGACCAGGTTCATCACCGCCATGCAGGCCAGGGTTTCCGCGAAAGTCTGTGCGAGAGTTCCGGCCAGCGCTGCTGGCGAAGTAGCACCAGCCTGTGGCGCCACGGCCACGTCGCCGGTCAACCCCAGCTCGGCAATTTTTACCAGTACTTCCGCGTTGTCCTTGCCAAAACGCAAAGGGGAAACAATCGGGCAACCGCCGAAGGTACAGAAAGGCCGCTCCAGGAAACCGCCTTCTTTGCCCAGGTATAAGTCGAACAGCGAAATAATCGGATCGATATGATCCACTTCCGCAATGCCCAGGGCAAAAGGCTTGCAAGTGCCTGCCAGCTGGGCATAGGCAACGTTCATGTCATGGACATAGACTTCCTGGCTGTATTCGGCGGCAATAAAGGGCTGGCCGAACATGTGAATATGTTCCAGCGTATCCGCCAGCCTGGCGGCGTCATACAGGTCGGCCAGCCTGGTCGGGCGGTACTTCAGCTCGGGGTACTCAAGTATGCTGACCGATTCACCGGAAGTGCTGAAAAAAACGTTTTTACCACAGACTTCAAGGTCGTGACGGGGATCAGGAGCGTAGGCTATGTACTCTTTCGCTGACACATCAACCAGGTCTTCGACCAGGGAGCGCGGGAAACGTAAGCGGCCGTCATCACCCAGGGTACAACCGCCGGGTAAGGCATAATGCAAAATTTCAGGGATCGGCTCACCTATACCAATATTGGCAAGAATATCCAGTGCAGTATCGTTGATGCGCTGAATATCACGGTCGCTCAATGGCTTGTAGCAACCACCGGGCATCCCCGGCTGAACTGCCTGGCCGCGCACCCCGGCCGCACGTAAGGCGCGCCGCGCGTCTCTGCCGCCCGCGCGCTTTGCGTGTCGCGATTTTCTGTGCTGCTCAGACATAATTCACCACCGCCCGCTCGCTGCACTCATGACTTCCCGCGGCAACAGGATCGGGAAGTTGTCACGGATTTTTGTATCGACTGCAGGATCAATATATTCCGGGTAGTGTGTGGAAAGTATTGACCTCACCCGCTCTCCGGCCTGTTCACGAATATCAGGTGAACCTGCTGCTTCCCATTCACCCGGTGTCCTGCGGTCGGCCAGTGCCGGGTATTCGTACTCGGTACGCATCAGGCCCAGCGTCTGGTCCGTGCGCAGGAAGTGCCCTTCGCCGTGAACCACCTGCTCGATCACGTGATAGGAAAGCGTCTCTTCATTGACCTCGATTCCACGAACCGTGCGCAACACCGCACCCAGCATGTCATTGTCGATCACCATCGATTCCAGTGACAGGGCCATCAGGCTGCCCAGCATGCCGGCGGATTCTGACACGTTGTTGCATCCCGTCTGTGCCGCGAGGGTCACCGCCAGGGCTTTCTCATAGCCGGCCTGGTAATCGGGTGTCTTGGAGTCACTCATGCCTGCGCCAACCGAACTGGGGACCTGGTAAAAATTCAGCATCTGGGCAGCGGCAGCCGTGACGACAGCCTCTTCACCGCTGCCGCCGGTGAAGGCGCCGGTGCGAAGATCAGACACGAACGGCCAGGCGCCGACAATGACCGGGAACCCCGGCTCCACCACGTCGATCATCAACAGGCTGGCGAGCGCCTCGGCAACGCATTGCACGACCGAGCCTGCCAGGGCGGCCGGGGCCGTTGCACCGGCCTGTGGCGCCATGACCACCCACACCGGGGCGCCGAACTTGATGGATTCAATGCACACTTCGCTGTTGTCCCTGGCGTAGCGCAGTGGGGAAATAACGCAGCACCCACCGCCATGGGCGAATGGGCGCTCCCGCCACTTTTTCTCACCGCCGGCGATCATTTGCAGCATCTCCAGCGTTGGCTGAACGTGAGAAGCGTCGTTAAAAGTCAGCGCGGAATGTTTGCTGGTGCCGGCGACGTTGGTATAGGCCACGCTGATATCACAAGCCATCTGGTCAACGATTTCGGTGGGCACCACCAGGCGGGAAAACGCATGGATATTGTCCATCCGGTCAACCAGGCGGGCTGCATCGTACAGGTCTTCGATGGTGGATGGACGATAACTGGAAGAACCAACATCCAGCATATTGACCGCTTCCCCGCCGCCATAGGTGTGAACCCGATTGCCCCCGATTTCGAGATCATGTTCAGGGTCCCGCCCGAGAAACTGGATATCCCTGGGTGTGTTCGCAATGACATCTTCAACAAACCCCCGGGGAAAGCACAGCCGGTCATGCTTGTTCATGAAGCAACCGCGCTTCAAAGCCTGCTCTCTCACAATGGGAATCGGATCGCCCATACCGATGTTTTCCAGCACGTTCAGGATGGTAGTGTGGATTTGCTGCTCATCCGATCGAGTAAGAGGGCGGTAGCGGCCGCCTTCCAGGCCCGGCAGGACTGCCGATGCTACCGGCGGAGCCAGTTGGCGGGCCTGTCTACCCCGTCTTCTCGGCCGGCTCATGTCATGACTCCGAGTACTTCATCATGGTTTCCACCCGCCAGCGCTCGGTATTTTCCACGTTGTTGAAACTGAACAGGTGAAACCCGGGGATATCGAGATCCGGGTCATCCAGGTAGGGAATCAATCCAGCCAGCAAGTCATCCGGTTTATAGGGTTTCGCACTGATTATTTTACGGACCAGCCCTTTCTGTTTACGCAACACATTGACGGACTGGCCGACACCGATTTTCAGCGACAGTGAGATCAGCTTGGGAATCTCAGCGACTCCGGGCAGGCCCAGCCAGGCAGGAAGCGTCACGCCGGCCCGGCGAATGGATCTCAGCCAGTTGACCATTACCGTCGAGTCGAAGCACATCTGTGTGACCAGGTAGTTTGCATACTGCTGTTTTTCCTTCAGCAGCCGCAACAGTTCGTCGTCGTCGACCAGGGGATGGCCTTCGGGGTGGGCTGCAACACCAACGTCCTCGAATTCGTGCCCGATTTCGGCAATATCCCTAAGCAGATTCAGGGAACAATCATAGTCTCCAGCCGGCTTTACTGCGTCACCACCCGGCACGAAAACGCTTTCGACGTCAGCCTCGTCCAGGCGTGAGAGAATTTCCCGCAAATGACCCTTGTCCCGGACCACGCGGGCAGCGATGTGCGGAACCAGCTTCAGCTGGCGATCTTCCGGCAGCGCACGAAGCTCATCGACCATGTCCAGGGTCGGCCCGACGCCGGTTGCCGGTGAGCATGTGATGGAGACGTAGGAGTGCTGCGGCAGGTGGACCAGGCGATCCACGATGGTTCTGGTAGGAATGACCTCCATGTACGCCTGTTCCATCAATCCCGCGAGCACCTGGCCGTTCGTTCTCATGAGCCGGCTTCGGTGCTGTCCGTGCGCATCAGGTCCAGGTACCAGGACAGGAACCTCCAGGTGTAGTCCTCCATTTCTGAAAGAGGACCGGGAACGTAGTAGCGGGAATTCACACCCTGCTGGTTGCGCTCGATAATCATCTTGTCTGCGTGCGTCGTGACATCCCACAACCAGACGAGCTTGTCCTTGTCGTAATCTTTACCTTCCTCGGCATCCCCTCGCACCAGCCAGGTGATATCGCAATCGGCCGTATCCTGGGTGAGCGGCGTAAAGCGGTATATCACCACGTGATCACAGTACAGCAGGGCGAAGGTAACCGGTCCAACCTGTAAATCTGTCGCGCCGCCATCGAAATCCCTGATCGTGCCCAGCAAGGGGGCCATGGGCTTGCCATCTTCACTGCCGGTCAGGTGGTTTCTGATCAAAGGATAACGGTCAAAAGAAAAATCGGCACCGAATCCAGGGGCATCCAGATACATTTCGTTAACCGTCCTGTCACTCAGTCCGCACACGCCCGCCCGGCCCATAACCTGCTGCAATAAAACCTCGGTTCGGGAGTTAATATGCGCAAGTCCATGCCCCACGGAATATTCCGGGTGAGCAGGAGCGCAGTGGTAGCATTCGGTGTAGTTTTCCAGGGCCAGCTTCCAGTTGGAAGCAATCGGATAGCTCTGACGATGGGCAACCCTGGCATTCTCCAGGTCATACGGTTCCAGGCACTCCGCCAGTCCTTCCTGGACCAGCGAAAACGGTGCCGGGTCTGCGGCGAAGTTCACGTAAATCATGCCATGCAACATGCCCACATGAATCTTCTTCAAACCGATTTCAGATTTATCGAAACTCTCACCCATTTGCGCAGCCGCTCTTAGCTGGCCCTGCAAATCATAAGTCCAGCCGTGGTAGCGGCAGGTCAGCCTTTTCGAACACCCACTGCTTTCAACACAGATTCGAGAACCCCTGTGCCGGCAGACATTGAGCATGGCATTGATTTCATCTTCCGCGCTGCGCACGATGATCACGGACTCCTGGTCAAACTCGAACAGGAACCAGTCGCCCACTTTGGGGATTTCACTCTGGTGTCCGGCATACAACCAGGAATTCAGGAAAATCTGTTCGATATCTTTCCGATAAATTTCCGGGTCCCGGTAAAAAGGCTGCGCAAGAGAATGCATGTCGGGTTGACCGGCGGCCAGTTTTATAATGTCCTTTTCGTTCACTGCTTTTTCCTGTTTTGTTCAGTCTTCGTTGGTACTGCCCGCATGCTGGTAAATGACTTCCCCATCCAACAGGGTCATGACCACCTGGGCTTCACTAATTTGTTCAGCAGGGATAGCGAACAGATCGCGGTCCAGCACCGCAATGTCCGCACGCTTGCCCGCTTCTATGGAGCCTGCAATCTCTTCATGGTGCATCAACCACGCTGCGTTTATGGTGTAGGCATCGATCATGGAAGCCAGGCTGATCCGCTCAGCTTCATTCAGAACGGGGCCAGAATCTGTCAGGGCATCCTGACGGCGCACTGCTGTCTCGATCGCTTCGAACGGGTTCGCGGAAGATACGCTCCAGTCACTGCCTCCGACAATCCGCCCACCGGCGAGCTCCACGCTCCTGATGGGGTACATGCCCTGGACCCTTTCCTCGCCTACTACGGGCAGGTTCAGTTCCATAATCCAGTCGTCCGGATAAGCCCAGATCGACTGGAAGTTGGCCGTGGCTTCCAGCGCGGAGAAGCGCTCAATATCATCAACATGAATCATCTGCAGGTGGGAAATGTGGTGCCTGTTGTCACTTGCCCCGTTCTGCTCGCGGGCAGCTTCTATCGCGTCCAGCCCGGCGCGCACTGCACGGTCACCGATCGCATGCATATGGACCTGCAGGCCCATTGCATCGAAACGAACCACTGCGGCATCCAGGTCTTCCGGGCTTAGAATCAGATCCCCCCGATGGCCGTGCATTCCGACGTATGGCTCCAGCAGGGCAGCCGTTTCGCCTTCGAGCACCCCATCCAGGAAAAACTTGATACTGTCGTGATTCAGGCGCTCAGATTCATATTCACCGCGCGCCGCCAGGACCCGCTCAAACTCAGCGCCGTAATGTTTGGCAAATCCGCTCTCGTAAGTCAGCGATGTCACCACGCGGGCATTCAATTCGCCAGCCTGTTCAAGCACCCGGTAGGCCTCGTAATCTTCCTGGCCAACCCATGCATCAATAAACGATGTGATGCCATTGCCGTTCAAATGGCGGATTCCCGTTGCCAAAGCTTCAATATTTGATTCCGGTGTCGGTTTCGGCATTACTGCCCTGACGATTTCCTGGGCTGTCTCGCGCAAGGTGCCGCTCGGAGAACCGTCCGGGTCCCGTTCGATGACGCCCATTGCAGGATCTGCTGTGTCGGCTTCAATACCAGCCAGTTCCAGCGCTTTCGAGTTCGCCCAGGCATTGTGCCCATCGGATGCCCAGAGGATGATGGGGCGATCACTATCGATCGCATCAAGCAGTGATTTGTGCGGGCCGTCCTGACCGAACAGCGCCAGGTCAAAAGCATGCCCTTCCAGCCACTCGTCACCGGCTTGTGCAGAACAGCTTGTAACTTTCGAGATAATGGCCTCGATACTCAATTCATAAGTGAGGTCACAACCCAGCAGGCCATAGCCGCCCATAGCCGGATGCACATGGGCATCATGCAAGCCGGGCAGCGCCCATTTTCCTGTCAGGTCCAGCACCCGGGTCTGTGGTCCGATCATGGGTTCGATATCAGTGTTATTTCCGACTTTGACGAACACTCCATCCCGAATGGCCACGGCTTCAACCCGGCTGCGGGCGTCATCAACGGTATAAATACCGCCATTGATCAGTACGACGTCGGCCGGCTCTGCGAGCGTTACCGTCACGACAGGTTCCTCTGCCTTATCAGCACAAGCTGTCAAAAAAGCGGTCAGTACGACCAGTGGCATTCGCAATTTCATTACATTTTCTCCAGACCGCGTTTGGCCAGTGCGCGGGCGATAATCAGGCGTTGTATTTCACTGGCGCCTTCCCAAATACGATCCACGCGAATTTCACGACTGAACCTTTCCGCGCAGTTTTCGCGCATGTATCCACGCCCACCAAATATCTGAACGGCACGATCAGCAATGCGGTAAGCCGCTTCCGATGCATACAGCTTGGCTATCGAACAGCGGGCATGCAGTGATTTGACGTTTTCACCCCGGTCGTGAGCCTCAGCGGCTTCGAAAGTGATCAGGCGCGCTGCCCACAACTCCGTTACGCTGTCGGCCAGCATGGCCTGCACCAGTTGCTTGTCGATCAGCTTGCCACCGTCTACTTCCCGTTCTTTAGCCCATGCGGTCGCTTCTTCAATCAGCCGGGCAGCCGCGCCACAATCCCGCGCCGCGATCATCAGTCGTTCGCGCCGGAACCAACTGTGGGAGAACGACATGCCGTCACCTTCACTGCCAATCCGGTTGGCCGCAGGGATCAACACGTTATTGAAACGCAGCTCCGGGTGATGATGGTCGAACGTATGGCTAAACAGCGGTACGCGGATCTCCTCGATACCCGGGGTGTCCTTGTCGAGGAATAACATTGCGTCGCTACCTGCATGCGGACCATTGATGAGTTTTGCCTGCAGAAAAAAATAGTCGGCGAGGTTGGCGCTGGTCACGAACCATTTCTCGCCGTTGACCCTGTAACCCTCAGCAGTGAGCTCAGCTGTTGTATCGACCACCACGTCCGACCCGGATTCAGCCTCTGTAATGGCGTAGCATTCCTTGCGCTCACCTGTCATCAGGGGCAGGACAAAGCGTTGCAACTGATCTTCATTGCAAGCCTCGAACATCCACTCATGCGGCTCGGAGAAGCACCAGCAGAGTGCATTGGTGACCCGTCCCAACTGTTCCCAGACAGCCACCTGGTCCACAATACGCAGCTTCAACCCGCCATGTTCGGCCGGCACATCCATTGAGCTGAAACCCAGATCAATGGCCATTTTCTTGTGGCGCTTACTGACTTCCGCCGCTAAGCGGCCTGCATTCATTTCAGCTTCGAGCTCGCACGGAATCAACTCATCTTGCGCAAAACGCCGGGCTTTTTCCTGCCACTCCCTGCTGGTCTTATCCAGGTTCAGTTTCAAGCTTGCTTACTCCTTATTCAGGAAAAATGCCGGGGAAATGTAATGGCCAGGTAGGACATGCAGACCTGTTTGGCCTGATCCCGGCTCATTGAGCGGGGGTTGGTGAGCATGTCCAGCCACAGACCTGATGTCATTGCCGACAGCGACGCAGCAACGGACTCCGCCTGGATACCCTTGTAATCACCCTGCTCAATCAGGTCGCTGCATGTCTGCAGCATTTCAGCCCGGTATTCCATGTCCCGCATCGCACAAATTTTTCGGTAGGTGGGCCGGGATTTACTTTCACCCCAGAACGCGAACCAAACCGCCAGCTTGTTGCGGTCACACACGGGCGCTTTGAAGTCAGTTGCCACCATGGCTGCCAGCTTGTCTGCCGGCGAATCCCCCGCCCTGGACACGGCCTTCTCCCAGGCTTCACGATATTGCTCTGACAGGAAACGCAGGGTTTCCACCAGCAACCGGTCTTTGCTCTGGAAATGCAGGTTGATAATTCCCTGGCTCAGGCCTGCTTCCCGGGACACAGTAGCCATGGTCGTATCCGACATGCCGTTACTGGCTACTGAACGGATAGTCGCCTGGATGAGTTGCTGCTGCCGCTCCTCTTTGGGGGCAGTTCTTTTCCTGGCCGGTGATTTCAACGCTGCTTTGCCCACTTCGCCCTCGATAAACTCCTGCTTATCACAAATACTGGGAACACAATATAAAAGAGTCCCTGCCAGTTTGCAATGAATGAACAATCATTCATTTGGTATGGACAAGAGGCTCTGTGGTATGAGAACCTATGTCCTTGAAAAAATCGGCGGATTCCAATGCGGCGCTCTCTAGAAAAATCCAATCGTCAACACCTGAAAGCACTTGGCAAATTACCGCTGGGCGTGTCTTCCAATTTCAGGTATTGGGGCGAAGACAAAACCATATACATCAAAGAGGGACGCGGCGGCCGCCTCTGGGACATCGACGGCAACGAATATATCGATTACCGCATGGGCTACGGACCGGGGATTTTGGGCTATGCCGACCCCAGGGTTGATGAGGCTGCCCGGGAAGGGATGGAGGTCGGTGGCGTATTTGCCTTGTCCACCGAGCGCGAATACGAGGTAGCAAAACGCATATCGAAGATGGTCCCGGCCGCCGAATTGGTACGATTTTCCAATTCAGGTACCGAAGCGGTAATGGCGGCACTGAGACTGGCGCGGGCTTACACAGGAAAAGACTCCCATATTGTCGTTGAGGGCGGATATCACGGCGTTTTTGATTCCGTGCTGTGGTATGCCGATATCGAAGAGTGGGACTCGGCTGCAGGTGACCCGCCGATTGAGGCGGACAGCGAAGGCATTCCGGGACTGCTGAAAAAACTCGCGCATTTCACACCGCTGAACGACGCCAACCACCTGGAAGACCTGCTCAAACGCCACCACCAGAGCATCGGCGCCTTCCTGATCGAGCCCATCATGGGCAACTGCTGCTCCATCACCGCGACACGGGAATACGTGCACGCAGCACGCGATCTGTGCCAAAAATACAATGTCGTGATGATCATCGATGAAGTCAAAACCGGTTTCCGCGTGGCTCGCGGCGGCGTACAGGAATTACTGGGCGTAAAAGCAGACCTGTGCACCTTTGCCAAGGCGGTCGGCAACGGTTATCCCATTTCGGTAGTGGCCGGACGCGAGGACATTATGCGCAAGATCGGTGACGGCGTGATTCACGGCGGCACCTACACCTGCCACTCTGTAGCGCTCGCCGCAGCGGAAAGAACCCTGCAGATTCTCGACGAGACCGATGCACTGGAAACGATCGCAGACTACGGCTCGACCCTGCAAAACGGCATGAGCGAGATTCTCGGAAACCGTGGAATACCCCACTCGTTCGTCGGTCACCCCTCCATGGGCGGGTTGTTCTTCAGGGATACGCCTCCGGACAACTACCGCGACTGGCTGAATTCCGACTACACTTTTTACGATACGATGGCTCCGGAGCTGCACGAATTGGGTGTGCTGTGCGAACCGGACTCACGCGAACCCTGGTTTATCTGCGAGGCGCATTCAAATGACGACAGCCTGAACCAGACCCTGGCGGCCTTTGCACAGGCGGTCGACACCACCATGAACAAACTGCAATAGGACGGAGTAGAGACCGTGACCAAAAAGTATGATGCGATTGTCATCGGCGCAGGCCACAATGGCCTGACCAATGGCGCCTATCTCGCCAAGGCCGGGCTGAATACGCTGGTGGTGGAGAAAAACGAATACATTGGGGGAGCCACTACCAGCCTGGAGATGTACAAAAAGGACTGGAAGTACTCCAATTGCTCCTATGTTTGCAGCCTGCTGCGCCCGGAAGTGTACCGCAGCCTGAACCTGGCCAAGTATGGCCTGCAGGTCGTGCCCTATGGCGGCAGCGTCACCATCGCGGAAAACGGCGATTACATCGGCAATTACGTCGACCCGGACAAATCCCGTCGCGAAATCGCCAGGCACAGCCACCGTGACGCCGACGCTACCGTGCGTTTCGATCGCGACATCATGCGCCAATGCCGCTTTATCCGGCAGTTCCTGTTGCGCACGCCGCCCGATCCGACGTCATTCAAACCCCGCGATCTGCTCGAGATGATGTACATGGGCAAGGAGGCGCTGAAACTGGGCGAGGACCTGATTTACGACACGATGCGTTTCTACACCATGAGCATCTCGGACTTCCTTGACGAATACTTCGAGAATCCGCTGGTCAAGGCATCACATTCCGGCAGCGGGATCATCGGTTCGGCGCTGGGCGTGATGTCGCCCGGCACGGCCTACATCCTGCTGCATCACGCCATGGGTGACGTGGACGGCAGCATGGGCGCCTGGGGCTTTGCCAGGGGTGGTATGGGTGCCATCTCCAAGGCCATGCATGATTGCTTTACCGATCATGGCGGTGACACCCTGGCCGGCAACGGTGTCGACCAGATCATCGTCAAAAGCGGCCGGGCCGTGGGCGTCGCGCTGGAAAATGGTGATGAGCATTATGCCAACGTGATCGTCTCCAACATGACCCTGCCCCGCACCTTCCTGGAATGCATGGACCCCAAGGACCTGGATCCCGGCTTCCTGAAGAAAGTGAAGAACTTCAAGATCCGCGGATCTTCCGGCAAGATCAATATCGCCCTGGATGGCGTACCCAATTTCACCGCTCTGCGCGGCAACCAGGAACTGGCGCGCGGCGACATGCACCTGATCGACTCTACCGAGCGACTGGAACGGGCTTACGATGACTGGAAAGATGGCATATGGTCGCAGGATCCATACATTGACATGCTGATTCCTTCGCTGACCGATCCCACCATGACACCCCCGGGCAAACACTTCATGTCGCTATTCGTGCAGTACGTTCCGCCCAGGATCAAGGGCAAGGACTGGACCGACGAGCAGGTACAGCAGTTCGCCGACACGGTGATCAACCAGATCGAGGATTACGCACCGGGATTCAAGGACCTGATACTGCACATGGAAGTTCGTACCCCGCGGGAACTGGAAAATGAAGTGGGCCTGACGGAGGGCAATATCTTCCAGGGCGAACTGACGCTGGACCAGCTGCTGTTCAACCGGCCCATACCTGGCTATGCCCAGTACCGCGGCCCGGTCAAAGGTATGTATATGTGCGGCTCCTCAACAGCACCGGGTGGCGGCGTGATGGCCGCCCCGGGTGCGAATGCGGCACGAGAAATCCTGGGCGATCTGAACAAAACCAACACGGTTCCGGAGGGTTGGCTCGATGACTAATTCCACCAACATCGTCATCATAGGCGGCGGCCACAACGGCCTGGTTTGTGCGGCCTACCTGGCCAAAGCGGGTAAATCGGTCACGGTCCTTGAAGCCTCCGAGGAGGTCGGCGGCGCTGCCGCTACGCGCGAATTCGCGCCGGGCTACAAGGCATCCTGCGCCCACTTGCTGAACCTGCTGGACGACAGCATCAGCGAAGAACTGGCCCTGTCCGGCAACGGGATGTCCATTGCCCGGGAAAACCTGCGCACCATCGCCCTGGCCGGGGACGGCAACCATATCACCATCACGGCGGACAGCGTGGAAGGCGGCGGCCTGACCGCCGAAGACAAGGCGGCCTACACGGAATACCGGCGTTTCATGACGAAGTTCGCCGGCATTATCGGAGCCATGCACAACCTGGTGCCTCCCAGGATCACAACCGACAAGGACAACCTGGTGCCGCTGGCCAAGCTGGCATGGAAAGTCCGCAGGCTGGGGCGCGATGACATGCGCGAACTGCTCCGGATTGGCGGCATCAACATTTATGACGTACTGAAGGAAAACTTCGAGAACCCGCTGCTGAAAGGCGCCCTCAGCCTGGATGCTGTACTGGGCGCTTTCTCCGGCCCACGCTCGAACAACAGCGTGTTCACGGCCCTGCACCGCATGAGCGGTAACAATGGTGGAGCCCCCGGCGCGGCCTCTATACCGGTTGGCGGCATGGGCGGCGTAATGCAGGCCCTGGCCGGCGCCGCTTCCAGGGCGGGCGCCGAAATTCGCATCAGCAGTCCGGTCAGGCGCATCTTGATGGATGGCATGGCGGTTTCCGGGGTGGAACTGGAAAATGGCGAGCAGATTTCAGCCTCCATTGTCATTTCCAATGCCGACGTCAAGACCACCATCCTGAAATTGCTGGGAGCACGACATGTCGAGGCCGGCTTTGCCCGCCGGGTCAACAATATCCGCAGCAACGGCAACGCCGCCAAGCTGCACCTGGCGCTGGACGGCCTGCCCGAGTTCAAGGGCCTCAGCCAGGACCAGATGGGTGAACGGCTGGTGATCGCCCCCACTGTGGAATACGTAGAGCACGCGTTCAACCATTGCAAATACAGTGAGTTTTCCGCCCAACCGGTCGCGGAAATCACCATCCCAAGCATCCACGACAAGTCAATGGCGCCGGATGGAAAGCACGTGCTGTCGGCCATTGTTCAATATGCACCACGCAACCTCGGGACCGGCTGGGCCGAAGGCAAAGCTGCGTTCACCAACGCCATCATGGACGTGCTGGCAGCCTATGCTCCGGACATCCGCGAAAAGACCGTGGCCACGGAATTACTGACGCCGGAGGACATGGAGAGTGAATTTGGCATGTCGGGCGGGCACTGGCACCATGCGGAATTGTCGCTGGACCAGTTCCTGATGCTCAGGCCCGTGCCCAAATCGGCCCAGTACAAAACGCCGGTGGACGGGCTGTACCTGTGTGGCGCCGGTTGCCACCCGGGTGGTGGCATCATGGGCAGCGCCGGCAAGAATGCAGCCAGCGTCATCCTGGCGAACCAATAGAGGGGCAGGAAAAGAAAATGAGAACTGTACACTTCAACTCCAGAGATCATCACGAACATGCGGTTTTTCCCAGCCCGTTCCACTCCAGGCAGGAGGAGCATAACCAGCTCAAGGAATGGTCGCGCTGGTCAGACTACCTGTCAGTACCCGCCTACTGGTGCACCGACATGGAGTATTTTTCCGGCCGGAACGCCTGTGGCGTGTTCGATATCACGCCGATGGTCAAGCACCTGGTCACCGGGCCGGACGCCCTGCCCTACCTGAACCGCCTGATGACCCGTGACGTCAGCAAGATCAAGCCGGGCCGGGTCGGCTACAGCGTCTGGTGTAATGAAGCCGGCCGGGTCATCGACGACGGCACCATCTTCCACCTGAAGGAAGACGTGTACCGCATCTGTTCACAGGAGCACCAGATCGACTGGTTCATGACCAATACGCTGGGGTTTGACGTTGAAATCACCGAAGACACCCACGATGTAGCCGGCCTGGCCGTGCAGGGTCCGACCAGTTGCGCCATTCTCAAGGACATGGGCCTGGCGGGCATCGAGAACCTGAAGCCGTTCGGGCTGACCTATTTTGATTTCGAGGGCACCGAGCTGATGGTGTCACGCACTGGCTTTACTGGAGACCTCGGTTACGAGCTGTTCATCGATCCGGAATACGCCGAGGTTCTGTGGGATCGCCTGTTCGCCGCCGGTGAATTGCGTGGCATCCGCGCCATGGGCAGTGATGCGCTGGAGCTGTTGCGAATCGAAGCCGGTTTCATCCTGGCCGGCGTCGATTTCCTGCCGGCGATGGAAGCCGTACGCCCGACGCATACCCGTTCACCCTTCGAACTGGGCCTGGGTTGGCTGGTCAGCTTTGACAAGGGTGTTTTCAACGGCCGCCAGGCTCTGCTCGAAGAAAAGGAAAACGGCTCCCGTTACCACCTGGTCAAGCTGGACATTGACGGTAACAAGCCCGCCAATGACTCCTTCGTGTACGTCAAGGGCGGCAAGAAGATTGCCGGCACGGTCACTTCGGCAATGTGGTCTCCTTCAGCCAAGGCCAGTATCGCACTGGCCTCACTGGAAGCCCCACTGGGTAAACCCGGCGAAGAGTTCGAAGTGGAAATTTACTACCAGCGCGAGCTCAAGTGGAGCCGGGTCATGGCCCCCGCCCGGGTCGTCAAGGACGTATTCTGGGATCCGCCGCGGAAACGGCAGACCCCGCCGGCTGATTTTTGAATCAATTCAGACGATACCAATGAAAGAGAGAAAGTCTGTGCCGGGCGAGGCGATAGGGCGGGTTCCGTGTTTGCAGGACACGCTCGAGACATCCCTGTTCGCTCTTCGGCCGTTCCCGACGGCCGAAGGTCCTGCAAACACGGAACCCGCCCTACCACCTCTGACGCAGCCATTGTGTTTTTCTGACGTAAATTGATTCTCGAATTGAATGGAAGATAAGAAGCACACACTTGACCCTTTGCTCCGGCCGGCTTCGCTGGCGGTGGTAGGGGCCAGTGAACGGCCACACTCTGTGGGGCGCCGGACTGTCGAAAATCTTTTGACCGGGCAGTATCCTGGCCGTCTCTTTGCGGTGAATCCGGGCTATGAAGAAGTGCTGGGCGTGCCTTGTTATCCTGACCTGGCCTCCTTGCCCGAAACGGTTGAGCACGTGGTGCTGGCTCTCGGGGACGCACGGATCGAGTCGGCCCTGGATGACGTGATCGAGCATGGCGCTGCGGCGGCGACAATGATGTCCAGCCTGGTGCTCGAGGATGACGCAGAACCGTTACTCAGGGAACGGGTCACGGCGAAAATCAAAAGCTCCGGGTTGATCATCTGCGGCGCCAACGGGATGGGGTTTTATAACTGTCTCGATGGTGTCTGGGTTTGCGGCTTCGACACTCGGGAAAACCACGTTCGCGGCGGTAACGTGACGCTGATCAGCCATTCCGGCTCCGGTATGGCGGGCATTACCGACTGTGAAGAGCGCATTGACTTCAACCTGTCAGTTTCCACTGGCCAGGAACTCAGCGTACGCATGGACCAGTATATGGATTGGGCGCTGGAGCAGGAAAGCACGCGCGTTATTGGCCTTTTCATGGAAACAGCACGCAGCCCCGCAGGCATGATTGCGGCTTTCAAAAAGGCCAATGAGAAAAACATCCCCGTTGTCGTCCTGAAGGTCGGTCGTACAGAGCTTTCTGCAAGCCTGGCCGTGTCCCACTCGGGTGCGATCGCTGGCAGTGACGATGCCTACCAGGCCCTGTTCGACCGCTACGGCGTGCAGCGTGTGCAGGACATGGACGAACTGGCAACTACACTGATCATGTTCGCCCAGCCACATCCGTTGGCGGCAGGCTCCCTGGTCAGCATTCACGATTCGGGTGGCGAACGCCAACTGCTGATCGACCTGGCCGCTGACATGAAAGTGCCACTGGCTGAGATTGAGCCTAAAACGGAAGCCAGGCTGGCAGAATTGCTTGACCCCGGACTGCCGCCGGTCAATCCGCTTGATGCATGGGGTTCTGGCGGGCCTGATGCAGACGAGGTGATGGAAGACTGCCTGGCTGAACTGATGAGTGATCCCAATGCGGCCATGGGCGCAGTCGTGCACGATCGCGGCCCCTTGAGCTGTTGGTACGAGTCATATTTCCAATACATGCGGGTAGCTCACCGTGCCTCGGGCAAGCCAGCCTTCCTGGTCTCCAACCGCCAGGGCAGCGGCACCGACCCAAAGGCGGTTGCTGTTACAAGAGAAGGCTTCCCTGTACTGGATGGTGTGCGGTCGTTTCTGGCAGGAACCCGTTGCCTGTTCAATTACCGCGATTTCAAAACCCGGCAAGCGGCATCACTTCCGGCGCCTGACCCGGACATTGTTGCGCACTGGCAATCCAGGCTGACCAGTGGCAATACGCTGGAGGAATATGAAGCCGGCCGGCTGTTGGCCGACTTTGGATTTCCCGTAAATCCTGCGGAACTTGCGGCATCCGAGGCCGCACTGCTCAATGCTGCAGACCAGTTTGAATATCCCCTGGTTCTCAAAACCGCGGAACCGGGCATATTGCACAAAACCGATCGTGACGGGGTTGTACTGAACATAGAAAATCAGGATCAACTGTTGGCTGCCTATGCTGACCTGTCCACCCGCCTGGGCCCTGCGGTGATGATGTGCCCGATGCTGCGGGTCAGCGGAGTCGAAATGGTTCTGGGCCTGGTTCGCGATGAACAGTTTGGCCCACTCGTGATGCTGGGCTTCGGTGGCGTCAACGTGGAGACCATTCGCGATGTTGCCTATGCTTTGCCGCCCTTCGCCCAGTCCGAGGCCATGCGCTTACTCGACACCTTGCAATTGCGCCCTTTGCTGGACGGCCTGCGCGATCGGCCAGCCGTGGATGCCGGCGCTTTTTGCCTTGCGGCAGAGCGTTTTTCGATTATGGCTGCTGCATTGGGTGACTCGGTAAAAGAGATCGATGTAAACCCGGTAATCGTGCATCCGAATGGCTGTGTCGCAGTGGATGCCCTGGTTATTGGGCACACACCCGGTTCGTGATAATGTGGAGAGTATCCCGGGTAAACCCCCCTAAGGAACTGTCATGAAATTCGAAACCATTACCTATGAAAAAGAAGGCCCGCTGGCCTGGATAACACTGAACCGGCCGGAAAAACTGAACGCGATTACCCAGGCTATGGCTGCCGAAATTCTACTGGCAACAGACAAAGCCCAGTGTGATGACGAGGTGCACGTGATCCTGATCAAGGGTGCAGGGCGTGCCTTCTCTGCCGGCTTTGACCTGGAACTCGAGCCGGAATCAGATCAATCTGAAGAGGAAAAGCTGCAGGCACTGAAGAATGAGCTGCACCATGACTTCGAACTGATTATGCGGTTCTGGCACAGCCCTAAGCCAACCATCGCCGCAGTTCACACCTATTGTTTCGGCGGCGCAATGGAACTGGCGATTGCCTGTGACCTTACCATCGCTGCAAGCGGCTGCCGGTTTGGTGAACCTGAAGTGCAGTTTGGCAGCGGCCCGGTTGCCATGCTTCTTCCTTATCTCTGCGGTCCCAAGCGGGCCAAGGAAATCCTGTTGACCGGGAATGACCGCATCAGCGCTGAACAGGCCGAAGCCTGGGGTCTGATCAATCGCGTCGTCAAACCGGAAAACCTTGAACTCAGAGCGCGCGAGCTTGCGCTCCAGATCGCGCGTAATGACCAACACGCGGTTCGTGTCACCAAACAGGCGATCAACAAGACCTACGAGTTTGGCAAGATGCGTAATGCCCTGAAGCATGCGCTCGAACTCGATATTGCGATTGAAAGCACCGAAACGGACGAATCCCGTCAGTTCTATGAAATCCTGCGCAAGGAAGGCGCCAAGGCAGCCATCGACTGGCGCGACCGCCAACTGGGGTATACGGGACAGGTGAAACGGCATGAAATCGGCTGATTTGAAGACAGAGCTCGACGAATACCTCACGGAACACCCCGAAACACGTTTCATGGAACCGTTGATTGCGGATATGAACGGCATCCTGCGCGGTAAGCGCGTGGGTGTTGACGAAATGGGCAAGGCCTTCGGGAACGGGGTCAACATGTGTGCCGCCACCACTCTGCTGGACACTCTCGGCAACACTTTCCTTGACATACCCTATGGTCTGAATGACGGTGACCCCGATGCCATGGCCTTTGCCGTAGCAGGCAGCCTGTCACCCGTTCCCTGGGCGAGCCAGCCAACCGCACAGGTGCTGCTTGAGCTGGTTAATCTGGATGGCAGTCCTGACGAGAACGACCCTCGCAACGTGTTGCGGCGCGCCATGCAACCGCTACGTGACCTGGGCCTGAAGCCGGTATTGGCCACTGAACTGGAATTTTACCTGGTCGAGTACGATGGCAAACAGTTTCAACCCAGGGTACCGCGGGTTCCGGGCTCGGATTTACGCCAGCCCGGCATGCAATACGAGGTGATGGAAGACCTTTACGAAGTCGATGACTTCCTGATGGAACTGAATTCCATCTGCCAACAGCAGAATATCCCGGTCGGCGCCGCACTGGCCGAGTTTTCACCGGGCCAGTACGAAGTCAACCTGCACCACGTCGATGACCCGGTGCTGGCCTGTGACCATGCTGTGCTGCTCAAACGTGCAGTCAAAGCCGCAGCAAGGAAGCACGACCTCGCTGCCACCTTCATGGCCAAGCCATTCGCCGACACGGCCGGCAGCGGCATGCACGTGCACGTCAGTCTGCTGGACGAGGACGGCAACAACGTCTTTGCCGGCGAAAGTAAGGACGGCGACTTTTCAGACACCCTGCGCCATGCAATAGGGGGCTTGGGAGAAAGCATGGATGAGAGCGTTGCGATGTTTGCTCCCAATGCCAATTCCTACCGGCGGCACTCTCCCGGCAATTTTGTACCGGCTGCACCGGAGTGGGGTCCAAACCACCGCGGTGTCGCAATACGAATTCCCTTATCCGGTCAGAAAGACCGTCGACTTGAACACCGTGTCGCTGGAGCCGATGCCAATCCATACTTCGTTGTAGCGGCAATACTGGCCGGCATTCACCATGGAATCGCCACGCAATGTGAACCCCAGCCGATGACGCCGGAGCGCGCGAAACTGGAATACAAAATCGAAATTCCCGTTCGCTGGCCACATGCACTGGACGCATTTGATACGGGAACGATTCTTCCCCGTTATCTTGGAAAGGACTACCACGAACTATATTCTGATTGCCGGCGGGAAGAAGAGGCCAATTACAACGCAGAAATTCCCATCAAGGATTTCGAATGGTTTATGCGCGCCGTCTGAAGTCCACTTAATGTTCCGCAGCCGGTAGACGATAAATATAGAGCTCGTGAATCTCACGGTCGTAGCCAGGGTAAAGACCTTTGGGCATGCCCAGGACAATCCGTTTTCCACGATTGTTCAGAACCACCAGTTGCCCGCGCTCCTCATCGAAATCCAGGCCTTCGATTTCCCCGGCGCGCCGGAATTCAGTAAATACTTTGACGACCCGGGTTGTACCCGTTCCAGCCGCAGGATCCGCAGGAACAATCCACATTTTATCGGCCAGGCCTGATTCAGCATCACCATCATCTGCTGTGATGTAGAGGTGACCGGCGTGAGCAGCAATCCCCTGCTGTGACACAGGAACGGGTTGCAGACGCATTTTTCCCTGGTAGAGCCCGGTTTTTAAGTCGTAGCGATATACATAGGTTCCATTTACCCAGTCAGTCATCCAGATAGACTGGTTTTCAGGGTCAACGGCAATAGCACTGACTTCGACCTGCCCCGATTCGGGGTTCCAGTCAATTGAACGGCGATACTCGAGCGTTTGTGCGTCATACACAGCAACCTGGATATTGATACCGCGCCCATCCAGAAAATGTTCGATACCCGCGAAAAGCTCACCCTCGTGAACACTGATATCCCCGATGTGATTCGCTTCCTTTTCCAGCTCGACAAAAGGCGTGTCATTGGTTACCAATAGCTGTCCTTCCTTGTCATAGGCGTAAAGCGCGGTGCTGCTGCTCACGTAATAACGGCTATCATCAACAGCCACGCCTTGCCGGCCTTCAACTTCAATAACGCGATCCAACTCCAGAGGCAGCATTTCGCCTCCATTTCCCTGGAGTAACAGGACCAACAACAGCATTAAAAGACTTCGAATCATGAGAGCTCCCGGATCGTTCACTTCAGTTTACGCCGAACTGGCTGCGATGCCATCCATTGCCAGTGGCACAGCTGTCGGCTTTGTCGTACATTGCCTGTATGACCTTATTCGTGGCCCACGGTAATAGCGGTGAGTTTTGTAACCCGGGCTGCAAAGCCCGTCATGCGGATATTAAACCCACCCGGTTGTTCGAAACCACGCGCGAAGCGCTCGCTGCCGGCT
>Ga0265309_10000139_pt1 | contig 25636 bp, 19 predicted proteins | sample Helome_FD_192492 | JGI IMG/M metagenome (GOLD analysis project Ga0265309, IMG submission 192492) | Marine sediment microbial communities from subtidal zone of North Sea - Hel_20160524 (Illumina Assembly) | ecosystem: Environmental > Aquatic > Marine > Subtidal zone > Sediment ...
CGCGGCTGCTTGCTCGACGTAGTGTCTGCGTACGACCCGGCCATACTTCTCGACGATGTCGGTCGCGGGCTCGCCGCGCTTCGCCGCGCGTTGATCGCGCCGCACGTCCTGGACTTCCACGAACACGCTGGCCGAATCAGGCAGGTCTCGGATCTCCGCTGGCAGACGCGAGGGTCCGCCAATCTGGTTCATCAGCCACGACGCGGGGTTTCGTGCGACGCGCTTGAGCTCACCAGGCTGGGCACCGAGCCCGAAGCGATTGGCGGCGATGACGGCTTTTTTCATGGTCACAAAAGCTCCCTGTGCTCCGAATCCGGGCAACTCATGGCTAGTACAACGTATCCCATAAACATTGGTTGACTGACCCGCGCTCTTGTATGACCTGCTATAGTTAATAAAAACAATAAGTTAAATTCATGCATCCAAATCCATAGCCGCGTGCATCTACCGGGTGAAAGCAACACTGATTTGGCAAAAATGGAGTAATAGAAGTGGCTGAAGAACTGATTCCGATCGTAATGTTCGCGGGACTGACGGTTGTATTGAGTATCCTGCTCTGGTTCCGGTTTCGGACCCGGCGTGAGCAACAGGAAACGATTCGCATGGCGCTCGACAAGGGCCATGAACTGACACCCGAGATTATCAACAGGCTCGGACACCCGGAGCCAGGCAAGTACAAGGACCTGCGCCTGGGCGCGATCTGGATGTCGCTGGCCGTTGGCCTGACCCTGTGTGGGTTGGCTGTTCCGGACCCGTCCGGCCAAGCTCTGCGCGGATGCCTGTCGGGAGCGGCGTTCCCGTTCGCGATCGGCGTGGCCTACCTGCTGTTGTACCGGTTTACGGGTAAAGAAGCGTAAGCGGGCAGCAGGCGTTGAGGCACAGCGAAGATCATCAGCTCGTCGCGCGGATCGTAACCGACCAGGACACGGCAGCGTTCGGCGAGCTGGTGCGGCGTCACCAGTCGCAGGTCAGGAATTTCCTACGCAAGCTGACGGGTGATATTGCGCTGGCGGATGATCTGTCGCAGGACTGCTTCATGCACGCCTGGGACAAGATCCGGGGTTTTACGGGGCGTGGTTCGTTTATCGGTTGGCTGCTCAAGATCGCGTATACCACCTTTTTGCAGTCAAAGCGCAAATCGAAACGCTACGCCGAAATACTGGACGAGGTTGGGCATGTTGCCGTGGCCGAGTCGCGAAGTTACACGGTACAGGCAGATGAGGTAACGGATCTCGACAAGCTGCTCGCGGTACTCACCGAAGAAGAGCGTGCGATCATGGTGATGTCCTATGCCTGCGGTCTGTCGCATCGTGAGATCAGCGAAGCAACGGCGATGCCGGTCGGTTCGGTGAAATCTGTGATATTTCGTGGTAAAGAGAAGATCAGGACGAGTTTTGACATCAAAGATCATCAACATGGCTGAGAGAATCAAAGACGCAGAAGATCGGCTTCTCGAGTCGATGTTCGAATCAGCGCCTATCGCTGACAATGGTTTCGGCACCAGGGTAGTCAAGCGAGTTCGTCGCCGGTTATGGCTGCAGCGCCTGGCGTTGCCCGTGGCCGCAATTATTGGCGGCGCTGTTGCCATCAAGCCAATGGCCGATCTTGTAACGGTCGTGGCAAACCTGTCTTTTAGTGTGACGTCTGTTGTTCCCGAAGAACTCGTAACGGCTACAACCGGGCTCATTCCGCAGGCACCGTTTGTCGTTCTTGGCGCGATGCTGCTGGCCGCCTGTTTGCTGGGCCTGCGTGCGATCGAAGACTAGCTGCTCATTCCAGTACGCTTGTCGTTGTTATTGCGAGGTCGCTCGGTTACATTCGGGCAATGACGCTTCGCGACAAAGTCGAATCTCTGCTGCCGAACTGGGAACGCTGGTATCCCAGCCTGTTCGACGCTGCCAGCGACCTGGGAATTATCAAGCCCGAAGTGTGTGACCCGAACTCGCTGCTCCTAACACGCAGGCATGCGAAGGTCCGGCAGCGTGCCGAAGACGCGCACCGCGAGAAGTGGGGCGGAAAAGCACAGGATTAATTCATGCAATACGATCTTGAATCGGTGAGGTCGCAGTATCCTGCGCTCACGATGTCAGACGACGGTGTGCGTCGAATTTACCTCGACAATCCCGCGGGCACCCAGGTACCGCAGATCGTGGCCGACGCCATGTCCGATTGCCTGTTGCACAAGAGCGCTAACCTGGGCGGCTATTTCGCCTCATCAAAGGACGCCGACCAGGTCGTCGCCGATGCACGTGCGGCGATGGCCGATTTCCTGAATGCGCCATCGGACGATGAAATCATATTTGGTCAGAATATGACCACGATGACTTTGCACCTGTCGCGCTCCATCGGTCGACTGATGCAGCCCGGTGATGAAATCATCCTGTCGCGCATGGATCACGACGCGAACGTATGGCCGTGGGTCCTGATGGCGCGCGATCTCGGGCTCGAGGTCAAGTGGCTGAAATTTGACAAGTCGACCTTCGAATTCGATCTCGGCGACCTCGACGATTTGCTGACAGACCGAACGCGCCTCGTCTGTGTTGGCGGAGCCAGCAACCTGACGGGCACGATCAACGACATCGAAACGATTTGCAGGAAGGCACGGGCCGTGGGCGCGTTGACTTTCATCGACGCTGTGCAGTCGGCGCCACACCTGGCGACCGACGTGCAGAAAATCGGCTGTGATTTCCTGGTCTGTTCGGCCTACAAGTTCTTCGGGCCACACCAGGGTATTCTCTGGGGTCGTCGAGAAGTTCTCGAAAGTCTTGAGCCATACAAGGTGCGGCCGGCGTACGACGAGATTCCATGGTGCTTCGAGACAGGGACGCAGAGCCATGAGGGCTGTGCGGGTGTGACGGCGGCCGTCGACTACTTCGCGCAGATCGGGAAAGACATGGCGGCCGACCACATGGCGAGCTGGGCGCAGCTTTCGGGCCGCCGGCAGGTCCTGCATGCTGCGATGGACTTCCTGTTCGATTACGAGAAGTCGATTGCGGATCATCTGCTGCAGGGTCTGGTCGCCATTGACGGCGTCACCGTGCAGGGCATTTCATCGCCAGCCGCTCTCGACCGTCGCGTGCCTACCGTGTCATTTACGCACGCGTCCATGGGTCCGGACACGATCGCGAAGGCGCTCGCCAAAGAAAATATCTTTGTCTGGAGCGGCCACAACTACGCCGTGGAGGTTGCGCAGACGCTCGGCATCTACGAGTCGGGTGGTGGGGTACGCATCGGTCCCGTGCACTACAACAGTCACGCCGAGATTGATGAGCTGCTGGATGCGCTCACTTCAATCCTAGATCGTTAATAGGCGGCGTTGCCATCGCCGGGAAGTGGTCCGACAAAAAAAGAAAGCCGCATTGCTGCGGCTTTCCGTGAGACTTCGTATCTGAAATGACAGGTCAGCGACAGGAAAAGTGGTGCTCCATCCTTCGCGTCAGACTCATCGGTTTTCTAGATACCTTTGTTATCCCACGAGACATGGATCACCTCCTTTAGATTGTTTGCCCACACCCAGTATGTCTTGTAAGCCGCTAAATTCCAAGGAATTATTTAGAACAAAAAACGCCTTCAACTGGACACAAATTGTAGGTTATTATTGCTAGCCGACCTCGGTTCAGTCATGAAAGCGGGCCGCTATGGCGTGTATACTGCATAGCTCGTCTGCGTTCCGGGAATCGCAGCCGCATAACAACAGCTTCGAGAGTGAGAACATAAATGGCAATTGCAGATCTCAAGAACGTACTGAAGATATTTGGTGGTTCTGAAATTACCGAAGATAAAGAGAACGAGCTTTACAAGGAAGTACTGCTAATGACGCTCGCGAGAGCTGCTGACGCAGATATCAATATCCAGAATGTCGAAGTCGATCGAATCCGCGAGATCCTGAAGCAGCATACGGGCGAAGAGTTCAGCGCTGCCGATATTCGTGTTGCCGCTCGCGCTGAGCTTTACGCTGATTCGACGCTGATCAAGTACCTGAATTCAGTGCACAAGAAGATGACCGCGTCGCACCGAGCAGAGACGATTCAGGCGCTGGCTGACGTATTCCGTAGTGACAAGAACGTCAGTGTGCTCGAAGTCGATTTTTTCGACAAGGTCGCTGAGGCGCTGCACGTGACGCCATCGCAGATGGCGGGCTTGATCGCAGGGGACATCGAGTAGTCCCTCGATCTTCGTCGCGAACACCAATGTTCCGGATCATGAGCAGCTCATGGTTCGGTTCTGACATTGAGGTCGCGGTACACGACGAATAATCCCGATGCGGCGATGATGAGCGCGCCGATCACGACCCCGTTGTCGGGGACCTCGTCCCAGAGCAGGTAGCCCGCAAATGCGCCAGCCACGAGCGCCGTGTACTCGAGCGGCGCGAGCAGGGCCGGCGGCGCTCCGCGATAGCCATTGACGAGGCCGATCCACGCGATCACGGAGCAGGCGCCCGCGCCGACGAATAACACCCAGCCCGTCGTGTCAGGATCGATCCAGCTGGTACTGTCCAGCAGTCCTGTCGACACCAGGAGCGGGCCAACAACGACATAAAAGGACAGCGCCAGCGTGGATTCCGTGCCGCCGAGCTTGCGTGCTGTAATCGCCTGGCACGCGTAACAGAATGCAGCGATGAGTACGGCGATAGCCGGGAAAGTAATATCCCCGCTGCCGGGCCGCAGCATAATCAGCACACCGACAAATCCCGTTACGACGGCTGTCCACCGCCGCCAGCCGACATGATCGCCGAGAAAAATGGCTGACAGCGCCGTGACCATTAGCGGCGCCGTGTAACCGAGCGTCAGGGCGTTGACGAGCGGCATCATTTTGAGACCATAAAAGAAGCCGAACATCGCCCCGACGGCGAGAACCGTTCGCAAGGCGTGCCATGCCTTCTGGCTCGTAGCAAGAGACCGGATGCCGCCGAAACGCGGCGCGATAGCCAGCAGCAGCGCAATCGCCACAACACTGCGGATCAGCACGAACTGCTGCAGCGAATAAGTACGCAGAATTTCCTTGGCGCAGAGATCGAGAAACAGCCCGCCAGCGATGCCGAGCATGAGCCAGGCGACGGCTTTGCCGATGGCGTCGTTGTGAGTTTCCTGAATCACGGATGAACGAAACAGTCGCAGCTTGAACACAAGCTGAACATGGTCGCACGCCGCAAGCCGGAAGCCCACAGGTTCAGCATGGATTCAGTGTGCGCGCCTTCTAATGGGGCTGTAAGCAGAGAGAGGACACGCACATGAACAAGCGAATTTTGACAACGACAATCTACATACTGGTGTTGCTGCTGGTCGGCAGCCGGGGAGTACTGGCCGACGATGCTCGTATCAGCGTTACGTCGCAAGGCCTCGCCAGCGAACAGGGCACGGTTCTGCCAGGAATGCAGGACGAATACGCGGCATTGACGTCCGGCGGTGACCGCAAGAAGACACCGCGCTCGGCGGAGCAGCAGAAGGCCGGTGTTGAGGGTGGTGTTAGCGCCGCACCCAACACGGACTTCTGGTTTTACGATGCACGCGTCGACCTGTATGCGGACGTCGACAACGACGGCTATTTCTCGGGGATCGACCTGACGTTCGATGCTGACACGATCTATGCGGTCGCGGACGTTTACGCTGTCGTGTACCTGAGCTACGAGTACGGGCCCTGGAACGAGTACGCCGTGACAGAGGACTTCACGATCCTTGGTTCGTCGGGTACGGATGAGTACTTTATCGAGACCGATCTCGTGGCCGGCTACCCGACAGGCGAATACGACATCCTGATCGAACTCTTCGACACTTTCGACAACTCGTTTGTCGCAAGCATTGGGCCCGAAGATACGTCGCAACTTTCACTGCTGCCGCTCGAGGACATCGACCGCGACTCAGTTGAGACGACGCAAATCGTCGTCAACTCGGGAGGCGGTGGTTCCCTTGGCTGGTTGCTGCTGCTCGGCCTGGCCGTTGCAGCCCGTGCTCGTCGCTAAGCCGTGGCATGCGCACGGCGTGCCGTGCGCATGACTTTCCTGCCCCAGGCGGCAAGGCTGTCAAAGTAAACATAGAGGGCAGGCACGACGAGCAATGACACGACCGTGGAAAAGGCCAGGCCGCCAATGATGGCCCTGGCCATCGGGTAGTAAGGCGGGCCGTCGCCACCAATCTGCGTCGTGCCCATCGCAAGCGGCGTAAGCCCGACGATCGTCGTTGCAACCGTCATGAGGATCGGGCGCAGACGATCCCGGCCGGCCAGCACGATAGCCTTGTCACGCGGCATGCCTTCCATTCGCAGGTTGTTGACATGATCCACGAGCACGATGCCATTGTTCACAACGACGCCGATCAGGATCATGATGCCGATCATCGCCATGAATGAAAACGTCGTCCCGGTTGCTGCGAAGAACAGGAACACGCCGAATATCGAGAAGACGATCGACCCCAGGATGATCGAGAACGGTAGCAGCAGTGATTCGAAAAGTGCTGCCATGACCAGGAAGATGCAGGCAATACCGAGCAGGATGTTCTGCATCATCATTTGCGCTGTCTCGTCCTGGCGCTCGAATCCGCGCCCCTCTTTCCAGCTGTATCCCGGGGGCAGTTCGATCTGCTCCATAAGACTGTTAACACGTGGCCGCACGTCATCGGCCGTGTAGTCGTCCTCGAGATTAGCCGACAGGATGACCGCGGTCTGGCGATCGGTACGCCGAATGACGTCGGGTGCCTTGCCAATGTGCATGCTTGCGACGGCGCCGAGCGTGATGCGCTCACCGTCGGGCGTGTACAAGGGTATGTCGGCGAGCTGCTCAACATTCTGTTTGTCGTTGGCACGGAACGCGATGCGCATTTCCACCTCGCCCGTTTCGCCGCGGAACTCCCTGAGGTTTTCGCCGCGCATCGCAATGGCAACGGCCTGCGCGATATCTGCGGTCGTGAGTCCGACGGCCGCCGCGCGCGTTCTGTCGATCTGAACCCGAACCTCGCGGTCACCGGATTCGGCGTCGCTGCGCACATCCTTGAGGCCTTCCACCGACGACAGCGCACGGACGACATTTACGCCGAGTTCGTTGAGCACAGCCGTCGAATCGCCGCTGATCTGAATCGTGAATCCTTCGCCACCTCCCTGCTGGTCGAACTGGAAGCTCGGTTTGCCGATGGCGAGGGTTGGCAGGTCCTTCTCGATGCGCTCGATGACTTCCCGGGTGGACAATGTCGCGTCATCTTCATCCGTTAGCAGCAGTGTCGACTCGGCGCGCTCCAGGTCGTAGTAGCTGTAGACAGAACGAATGTTGAATTCCTCCTGTCTTGAGTACAGGTACTCCTCGACCGTGTTGACGGTTGCCTCGATGCGCTCGAGCGAGTGCTGGCCCTCGACGTGATACGGCATGAACAGGCGCCGACCGACGTCCTGCGGGAACATGTCGAATTTCACGAGCTGCAGGGCCATGGGCAGCACGCCGATTACGCAGATGAGCAGAATGCCGAGAGCCGTCCACCAGCGATGCCCGATAATCCACTCGAGACTCGCAACGTAGCGGCGCGTAATGCGCGAGATCAGAGCCCCGGTCTTCGGCTGCGGTGGCACGGCAATACGCGCGGCGAGCATGGGTACAAGGGTCTGTGCGATCAGCAACGACGCGAGCAACGCTACGATGATCGTGATCGCGACGTGGGTCAGGAAAATCGTCATGTCCGTGTCCGCACCGAAAATTATTGGCGCGAATACGATGATTGTCGTTGCCGTCCCGGCGATCACCGCGAGACCGACTTCACGCACACCGTCCAGCGTCGAACGGTGCGGCTCGCCCGGCTTTTCATTGCGATGGCGGAAGATGCTCTCGGTAACTACCACCGCGTTGTCGACGAGCATGCCGACCGCGAGCATGAGTCCCATCATCGAGAGAATGTTGAGAGTCAGGCCGGCAAAATACAGTGCCCCGAGCGTGATCATGAGGGAGAACGGCACCGAGGCCGTTACGATGAGCGTCGTCGATACCTGGCGCAGGAAAAGGTACAGCACGATCAAGGCCAGCAAGCCGCCTAGCGCACCCGCGCTAAGCAGGTCGGACAGCGATTCACGAACGCTGTCGCCCTGGTTGTCGAGTGAAAAAATGTTGATGCCGCTCATTTGCGGGAGTTTGCTGATCTCATCGACCTCGACCATGACGCGATCGGTCACGTCGACGAGGTTGGTCCCCGTCGTCTTGTTGATCGAGACACCGATTGCGTAGTCACGATCGAGATGGCGTCCGTAGTTTCTTTCCGGTGTAACGAGCTCGACGTCGGCGATATCGCGCAGGCGAAGCCCTTCGGCATTGATGACGAGCTCACGAATTTGCTCAACCGACGTGAATTCGCCGCTTGGACGGACGCTGAAGCGCTGGTCGGCCGCCGTGATCTTGCCCGCGCTTACCGCGAAATTGCTGCTGAGCATCAAGTCGCGGAGCTGGGCGATATCGACACCGTGCGCGGCGAGCAGGTCCGGCTTCATCAGGATACGGATTTCCCGCGCATCCACGCCGTGCAATTCGACGCGAGATACGCCGTCGATACGCTCGAGGCGCCGTTTCAACAGCCGGTCGAGCAGGTCGTAACTGTCTGACAGGTCGCGTTCGCTGGATATTCGAAGCTGCAGCACGGGCTGGTCGCCGAGCGAACCCGTGAAAACGAAAATGCGCCTCACGTCATCAGGTAACAGGTGGCGTATACCGTCGACCTTAGCGCGCGCCTCGATGCCCTTGGCGCCCATACTCTGGTCCCAGTCGAATTGCAGGAAGATCTGCGACTGTCCCTCGCTCGAGCTCGAGAACATCTGCTCGACGCCAGCGAGCGTCGCAAGCGCTTCTTCGACGGGCCGGGTAATCAGACGCTCGATTTCCTCGGGCGTCGATCCCTCGTAAGGAATCTGTATGAAGATGCCCGGGAATTCGATGTCCGGGAACTTCTCGAGCGGTAACAGTCGCGATGCGATGAGACCGACCATCGACAGCGCCACGAACACGACGACGGTCGTGACAGGTCGGCGCAGCGCGATCTCAGTGTGCTTCATGATGTCGCCTGAGCCTCGCCGGCCGCCACTGGCCAGCGCTTGCGGTCCATCAGGGAATAGACGACGGGAATGACGAGCAGCGTTAGCATTGTCGAGACGACAAGACCGCCGATCACGGTGATGGCCATCGGCGTCCTGACCTCCGCGCCCTCGCCGAAGCCCATTGCCATCGGCAGCAGACCCAGGGCGGTCGTCAGTGATGTCATCAGGATGGGCCTCAGCCGCGCCGTGCCAGCCTCCATGATTGCTTCAACGCGGTCCTTCCCCTGTGCCCGAAGCTGGTTGATCAGGTCGACCAGGACGATGGCGTTGTTGACGACTATGCCGGCGAGCATGATGACGCCGATGAGAGCCACGATGTTGATCGTCGTGCCCGTGACAAACAACGCGAGCACGGCGCCGACGAGCGCCAGCGGAATCGTGAACAGGATGACAAACGGGTGTATCAGCGATTCGAACTGCGACGCCATGACAAGGTAAACGAGGAAAACGGCGAGCAGCAGCGCGAACTGCATGGACTCGAAGGACTCCTGCATCTCGTCGCTCTGGCCCGAGACTAACGCCGTGACGCCGTTCGGCAGTGGTATGCGGCCTACGATTTCGCCGGCTTCCGCCGCAGCGGCGCCGAGGTCGCCATAGGCGATGTTGGCCGTAATAATCGCAACGCGTTCCTGGGCTACCCGGCGAATTTCGGCAGGGCCCTCCGAGACGACGACGTCAGCAACGGCCTCGAGCGTCACGGGCCGGTCAGACATCGGGTTTACGATCAGGCTTCGAATTTCCCCGATGCTCGAACTGCGCGTGTCGACGCTGCGAACGAGCACGTCGATCTTCTTGTCTCTCCACGTATAACGCGTAGCGAGCTCACCGCGCACGTTGGCGACGACGCGATTGGCAATGTCGCGAACGGCGAGACCCAGCTTTGCAGCGCGCTCCTGGTCGAAGACGATCTGAATTTCCGGGTTACCGCGTTCGACCGTCGTCTTGATGTCCGTATACCGGTCCGAAGCCGACATGGCCTCGGTCACCTGCTGGCTGACCCGGGCCAGCGCCTCGAGATCATAGCCTGCGATCTCGATCTGCAGGGGGCTCGAGAATGACAGCAGTGACGGACGGCTGAACTCGTACTGCACGCCTGGCAGACGTGACAGTTCGGTACGCATCGCGTCCATGGTTCGGTCCTCGGCTTCGCGACCGCTGCCGGGTTGCAACGTAATACTCAGCGAGCCGGTATTGTCGCCGGCATCGACAGGATTGGCGTCAAGCCGATTGCCGGTACCGGCGACCGAATAGTCGAGCGCCACGTCGTCAATGGCCGAAGCAGCTCTTTGTGTTGCCTGTATCGCACGATCCGTCTGGTTCAAAGGCGCGCCTGGCGGCAGCCTGAGATCGACGCTGAACTCGCCCTGGGAGAACTGCGGGATTAACTCGGTGCCAAGCCGCGGCAGCAACGACATGGTTGCAACGAAGATCATCGTGGCCATGCCGACGATGATCCAGCGGTGGCCCAGTGACCAGCGCAGCAGGCCCGGATACACAGCGGCGACGGCGCCGTACAACTTTTGCAGGATCCAGCTCGGTACCCACAGCAGGGCCCAGAACACCTTTCGTACGACATAGAAAATAAAGCCGAAGATGCGTACTACAAACGCCACGAGCCGCGTAAACCAGCCCGCCGGCTTACCGTCACCGCCGTCGTCGTAACGGCTGCGGGCGCCCACTGAAGCGAGCATCGGGATAAGCGTCAGCGCGACCAGTAACGAGAACAGCAATGCAAACGTCACCGTTAATGCCTGGTCGCGGAATAACTGCCCGGCGATGCCACTGATAAATACCATCGGGAAGAACACGGCGATCGTCGTCAACGTGGCGGCAACCACGGCTGAGCCGACCTCCGTCGTGCCATTTCGCGCCGCGTCTACGACCGACTCACCCTGTTCTTTTTTGCGAACGATATTCTCGAGTACGACGATCGAGTTATCCACGAGCATGCCGACGGCGAGCGCAATGCCCCCCAGTGACATGATATTGAGCGAGATGTCGTTGGTGTACATCAACAGGAACGTGCCGATGACGGAGACCGGAATTGCGATACCGACAATCGTCGTCGCGCGCGAATCGCGCAGGAAACCGTACAAAACGAAGATGGCGATCAGGCCGCCGAAAATCGCCGCCGTGCGCACATCGCTGACGGCCGACGAAATAAAGGTCGACTGGTCGTAAATCTGGACGAGCTCGATGTTCTCGGGCAGGGATTCGCGAATGCGTTCAACGCGTTGCTGAATGCGTCGCGCGACCTGGACCGTGTTGGCGTCGCCTTCCTTGTAGACGGCGAGCTCAACGGACTCGCGACCCCTCACTCTCGTAATCGCCTCGCGTTCCTTATAGCCACGCTCGACGATGGCGACGTCGCGGAGGTAGACAGGGCGTTCAGCAACGTACGCGACAATCGCATCGCGAAATTCATCGACGCTCTGGAACTCGTTCAGCGTCCTGACAAGAAACCGCTGGTTGCCTTCCTCGAGCCGGCCGCCTGAAAGATTGACGTTTTCGGAGCGTATTCGGGAGGCGATCTGCTCGATGCTGAGTCCGAGTTGCGACAGTTTCTGCTGATCGACGCGAATCTGTATCTCATCCTCGAGGCCACCGCTTACCTTCACAGCCGCCGTACCTTCCTCGGCTTCGAGGTCGGTCTTGATTCGATCTTCGGCAAGCCGGCGCAGGGCTTTCAGGCCGGCCGTATCAGTGCTGGCACCCTCCTCGTGCAGCAAGCCCAGGCGCACAATGGGTTCGGTCGACGGGTCGAAACGCAGCAATAGCGGGCGTTCGGCTTCAAGCGGCAGGAACAATACGTCGAGCTTCTCACGGACGTCGACACCGGCAATATCCATCTCGGTGCCCCACAGAAATTCGATCGTGACGTCGGACTGGCCCGACCGCGACACTGAACGAACCAGCCGAACGTTGCGTACGACTCCGACGGCTTCCTCGATCGGCTTGGTCAACAGGTTTTCGATCTCAACAGGCGCCGCCCCCGTGAGCTCGGTGCGGACCGTTAGCGTTGGGTATGAGATGTCGGGCAGCAGGTTCAGTTTCAGGCGGGATAGCGACACCATGCCGAACAGCACGATTGCGACCATGAGCATGACGATTGTCACTCGTCTTTCTGTTGCGAGCTCGATGATGCGGCGCATCAGCCGTCACCTTCCGCGACAGCCGCTTCGCCTTCATCGTCTGTTTCGTTGATCACCGTAACGCCTGCTTCCTCTTTGAGGCCGACCTGGCCCACGGTAACTACGGCAGCGTCATCATCGAGTCCCGAGGTGATCTCGATCATGCCTTTTTCGCTGAAGCCGGTTTCAACCATTTTGCGAATAGCGACGCCATCCTCGACGACGAATACGCTCAATTCGCCGGCGTCCTCGACGATAGCGCTGCGCGGCACCTGCAGCGCATTCGCATGGCGGTCGTAGACGATGCTAAGGCGAGCGAACATGCCGGGCTTGATGCGCCGCCGCTCGTCGCTGATCTCGACCGTAATCTTGAAGGTGCCCGTGTCCGGATCGACGATAGGACTCACTCGCGTAACCTCGGCGATGATGCGCTGGCCCGCGAGGGCGTCAATATCGATGGCGACGGGTTGCCCCGCTGACAGTCGCCGGTACTCCCGTTCGGGCACGTGGAGGTAGGTGACGAGCGGGTCGAAGCTCGTGACCCTGAACAGTGGTTCGTTTACCTTGATCGTGTTTCCGAGCCTGACATAGCGTTCGGAAATCACACCTTCAATCGGCGCACGAATCTGCGTGTAGTCGAGTTCCAGGCTGGCGAGATTGTACGACGCCTGCAATGCCTCGAGATCGTACTGGATCTTTTCGAAATCGCCCTCGCTGATCAGCCCTTTTTCCTGGAGGTCCTTGTTGCGCTCGAAATCGCGCTGCAATTTCCGGAGCCGTGCCTGCGACTCGCTGAGTTCCAGCCGCAGGCGGTCGCCGTCGAGGCGGGCCAGGACCTGGCCTTGATTGACGTCGTCGCCTTCTTCGACGAGCAACTCGCGAATCTCGCCCTCGACCTTGGCAATAACGTCGGCTTCGGCGAAAGCCTCTATCGGCGCGGTGCCAGAGTAAACTGCGTAGATGTCGCCACGAATGGGCTGGCTGACCTCGACGGGAACGGGCGGCGTGTCTTCCTCTTCTTCTTCCTGTTCAGCCGCTTCCTCGCCGGCACCGCAGGCACTCAATAGAAGAAAGCCGGCCAGCACCACGCAGCCGATACGATATAGCTTCATTGAATCCTCCCCAGTGCGTCCGCGATGCGGGCGTTACCCGGCCACATCGGGTATTCGTATCAGCCGCTGAAGCTGTCTTGAAGTTCGTTACTCGCGAGCACCTTGCTGCCGTCGCGCAAGCCTGAGTGCCCAACGACGACGATGCTGTCGTTTTCATCGAGGCCGCCGAGTATCTCGATCTTGCCGTCAGTTTCGATCCCTGTTTCTACGACGCGCCTAACGACTGCGCCATCGCTGACGACGTAGACGCTCGTGAGGTCGTCTTCATCCAGCAGGGCGGCGCTGGGAATTACGAGTGCATCAGCGTGTTTTTCGTAGGAAATCGTGAATCGACCGAACATGCCCGGTGCGAGCCTGTGGTCGCTGTTGCCAATGACGGCCGTCGCACGGAATGTGCCGTTGCGAACATCGATTGTCGGGCTGATGCGGACGATTGACGCAGGAAAATCGGTATCCGGCACCGATGCGACATTGAGCGTCGCGGTGTGGCCGGCCTGGAATTTTGGCAGCTGCGCCTGTGGGATCTGCAGGTAGGCGACGAGTTCGGCCGTATCCGTTATGCGAAACACGACGTCGTTTACAGCGACGTTCTGTCCCGGCTTGATCTCGCGGGCTGAAACGACCCCCGCGATCGTCGCGCGGATCTTCGAGTAGTCGTAGCTGAGCGCCTTGAGCTTATAGGTTGCCTCGAGTGCTGCGAGGTCGTACTGCAGCCCCTCGAACATCGACGTGCTGATCAGTCCACGCTTGTGAAGATCGACGTTTCTCTTGTATTCCTTCCGTGCCTGTTCGAGATTGGCCTTGGCGGCGAGCATCTCCAGCCGCACGCGCTGGCCGTCGAGACGCGCCAGGATCTGTCCTGCCTCGACAACATCGCCTTCCTCGACGAGCAATTCCACGATTTCACCGGCGACGCGCGCAATAACAGGAGCATCGGCATCCGAGCTGATCGTCGCCGTAGCATCGTATGTCGCGTAGATGTCCAGCCGGTGGGGCTGCGCTACCTCAACGGGCACCGGTGTCGCGGCCTGTACAGTCTCGGCATCGTTGACACTGGCCTGGCCGGTTCCACAGCCGGAGAGGGTCGCCAGGCTGGCGAGGGTGAGCGTCGTAAGTACTGTCATCGATGTTTTCATAATTATTCGGCTATTTAGTGTTGTAGTGAAGTATAACACTAGTTCGGTATAACGCAACTCATTTTTTCGAATTCGTCGGGACTACCCAGCTATAAAAATCAATCAGTTAGCATCAGGAAGTCGACAGTTTCCGCCGTTTCCTGAGTATTAGATGCGCGAACTGAGGTTTTGGATTGCCTAAGAGGCAGAAAAGTTTCCGCTGGCGGGCATTGTCTGGCGAGAATGCCATCGCTGCAGCACGTTCGCCTGGACCATCAGAAGGCTCGGCGTAAGGAGCAGCGTCAGCAAGGTGGCGAACGCAAGACCACCCGCAACCGAGGAGGCCAGCTGTGTCCACCATTGGGAACTGGGTGCGCCGATCGAGACCTCTCGATCTATCAGGTTGATATTGACGCCCAGCACCATGGGCATCAGGCCAACGATGGTCGTGACCGTCGTGAGCAAGACCGGCCGGAGTCGAATGGCGCAGGTCCTGATGATCGCGTCGAATGCCTCCTCGCCGCGACTGCGCAACACGTTGTACGTGTCGATAAAGACAATGTTGTTGTTGACCACGATGCCGGCCAGCGTGATGACGCCGACGCTCGACATGATGACCCCGAAAGGCTTGCCCATGATGAGGTGCCCCAGCAATACACCGCCCGTGGAGAACAGTACTGCCGTCAGTATCAGGCCGGCCTGGTAGATGCTGTTGAACTGTGTCACGAGAATAATGGCCATGATCGCCAGTGCCATCATCATCGCGCGCGCAAGAAACGCCATGTCTTCTTCCTGGTCCTCGGTGCTGCCGCCGAAGCTCATCGCCACGCGGGAATCCAGGTCGAGTGTCGGCAACGTGTCGCGGAGTTCGGTGACAACATCGGCAACGAGATAGTCGCTCGCGACGTCGGCGTCGATGGCGAGCGTGCGGCGCATGTCGATGCGCCTGATCGTGCTGACTTTCTGCGCAGGAACCCGTTCAATAAACGTGCTGATCGGCACCTGCCCGTTGTCCGTTGGAATGCGCAGCTCGTCAATCTGCGCAAGGCTGCGTCGATCCGCAGGGTAGCGCACGCGGATATCGATCTCGTCGTCGCTGTCGTCGGGCCGGTATTCGCCAATCTTGATACCGTTGGTAACGAGCTGCACCATCGCGCCGACGAGCGATATGTCCGCACCAAAGCGCGCTGCCTCGGCGCGGTCAACCTTGATCTGCCACTCAATGCCGGGCAGCGGGCGGCTGTCCTCGATGTTGACGATGCCGTCGTGCTGCTCCATCAGGCCGCGCACATCTGCCACGGCCTGGTTGAGAGCGTCGGGGAAGCGCGACGTGAACTCGATGCGAATGGGTTTTCCGATCGGCGGACCCGAATCGGGTTTACGCGTCTCGATCTTAATGCCGACCAGGTCGCTGGTTCTCTCGCGAATTTCGGCGAGTATCTCGTCGGCCGGCCGGTGCTGCCGCCAATCCACGTAGTTGAGCGTCAGCGACCCGATCTGGTCCTCGGCGCCATGGTCACCACCGCCGGTCTTGGCGTACAGGAACTCGATTTCCGGCATGCCCAGCACACGTTCCTCGACCTGCCTGACCAGGTGGTCGCGCTCTTCCGTGGACAGATCGCCGCGTGCACGGATGTCCACCATGCCAAAAGGCTGCTCTACATCAGGGAAATACTCGATACCTTTCCCGAACAGGAAAAACGCTGCATAGACGGCCACCAATAATGCAGACACGCCGCCGACGCCGGCCCAGGGCCGTCTGAGAGAGCGCTTGAGAAACTGCACATAGCGACCGGTCAGGCCTGTCACCGTGTCGAGATCGCCGCGTTCCGCGGCCGAGAGATTGCGGCGTGCCTCTTCGGTGTTCGCGCCCGTGCGGCCAAAAATCGATCCGAGAGTCGGCACGAACAACAGCGCCATGATCAGCGACGCCGACAACACGGCGATCAGGGTGATCGGCAGGTATTTCATGAATTCGCCTGATGTGCCAGGCCACAATGCCAGCGGCACAAACGCGGCGAGCGTCGTACAGGTCGAGGCAATGATCGGCCAGGACATGCGAATGGCTGCGCGCGAATAGGCGTCGTGCCGTGAGTCGCCCTCGGCCATGCGCCGGTCCGCCATCTCGGTAACGACGATCGCGCCGTCCACGAGCATGCCCACGGCCATGATCAGTGCGAACAGCACCATCATGTTGATCGTGATGCCGAACGAGCCAATCAACAGGATACCCATCAGGAAGCTGCCTGGAATCGCAACGCCGACCAGCAGGGCGGAGCGGATACCGAGAATGCCGATGATGACAATGAACACGAGCAACACGGCGGCAAGCACGTTGTTCTGCAGTTCGCTCAGCATGTCGTTGACGTCGTCCGACTTGTTGCGCGAGGCCACGACTTCAATATCCGTGGGCCAGTAGGCGCGTTCTTCATCGACGATTGCGAACACCTCGGCAACAGTATCGATGACATTGGCGCCGGATCGCTGGACGACTTCCATGGCGAGTGCGGGTTTGCCGTTCAAGCGCGCAACGGTTTCCGCGTCCTTGTAGGTGCGTCGAACCTGGGCGATGTCCTTGAAATGAACGATGCGCTCACCGACTGCCTTGATCGGCATTTGCAACACGTCGTCGGCACTCTCGAAGACGCCGGGCACCTTGACCGGGAAGCGCCCCTCTTCGGAGTGCAGCGCACCCGCGGCAACGAGTCGGTTGTTACGGGTTACGAAATTGATGATCTGCGCCTGGTCGAGACCGTAACTTTCCATGGCGAGCGGATCGACGATTACTTCCATGAGTTCTTCGCGCGTGCCGACGAGATTGACTTCGAGCACGCCGCTCAGCGCCTCGAATTTCTCCTTGAGATCCTTGGCAATCGTCGTCAGCGTGCGTTCGGGTACATTGCCGGCCAGGTTGAGCACGAGCATGGGGTCAAAGCGCGACATCTTGACTTCGTTTACCGTGGGATCCTCTGTCTCGCCCGGCAGCTTGGCCTTCGCCAGGTCCGCCTTTTCGCGCACGTCCTGGAGCGCCTGCTTGGTGTCGATGCCGGCGTAAAACTCGACATGCACGTTGGCGCCGCCCTCGTAGGCGCTCGCAATCATCTCCTTGATACCTTCGATCGAGCGCAGTTCCTGCTCCATTGGCCGTACGAGCAGTCGTTCGGAATCCTCGGGAGAGATACCGTCGTGTTCGATATTTATGTAGATGACCGGAATCTCGATGTCCGGCTCGGCTTCTTTCGGAATCGTCTGGTAAGCGATGACACCGCCGACAAGAATGACCAGCAGTGACAGGATCACCGTGCGTGATCGCCGCATTGCTGTGTCGATGACGTCCATCAGTCGTCGGCCTCTGCGTCCTTGATGGCGACAGCGGTCTCGGCGTTTTCCTCGGGTACGGCGTCGACGAGCGCGCCGCTCGCGACGTATCCCTGGCCGACCGTGATAATCGTTGCAGTCTCGGGCAACCCTGCAAGCCAGACTCCCTCGTTTGACGACAATGCAATGTCCGCCACCACGAACTTCACCCGGCCATCGCCATCGACAATCTTGACGCCGACGTTCCCGGCATCATCGAGCGTCAACAGCGACGGAGAAAGGCGATGGGCGAGAACCTGTTCGGCGGGGATTCGCAGCTCGGCCGTTCCGCCCGCACGAAGTGAGCCGTTGCGATTATCGACTTCGAGTTCGACTTCGAAGGTACGTGTCGCTTCGTCCGCAACCGGTGCAACGTAACGGATCCGGCCGCGCACCGTCTCGCCCGTTGCCAGGGTCGCCGTGGCTTCGTCATCCACGTTGACGAAGCGTGCGTCGAATTCCGACAGGTTCGCCGAAACAATAATCGTGCGGTTGTCGACAAACATCGCGACCGGGTCGCCGCGCGACACGAAATCGCCGACTTCGACCGAGCGCGCCTGCAGTGCACCTGCGAATGGCGCTCGTATCGTCATATACGTGAGGTCGAGCGTGGCACGGGTCAGTTCCGCTTTCGCGGTCTCGAGCAATGCGATCGCTTCCTGAAGCTGTGCCTCGGAGACATAGCTCTCGGTCTTGAGCTGCAGCCGACCCTCGTACTCGACCTCGCGCTGCCGCACGGTCGCCTCGGCCTGGGCAAGCCGTGCGGAGCGATCGCGCTCGTCGAGCCGCACAATGATGTTGCCTTTTTCCAGGCTCGCGCCGCGCTCCGCACCAATGTGCTCGACACGACCGTCAGTTTCAGCCGCGAGGTGAACGGTTCTGGCCGGGGCCGTCTTGCCGTTGACAACGATCGTCCGCATGACCGCCTCGGCGGACTGTGTTCGTACGCGCACAGCATTACCGGACTCAGTCTTCTGCACCGAACTGGCCGTGACAGAAGGTTCATTATCGGCACCGAACTGGCCCGACAGGAGCCAGATGACGACGACAAGGACTATGCCGCCGGACAGGAACCAGGACTTGAATCGATTGATGCCGTTGGCTTGTTGCATTGGATTACTCATCCCGTTGCTGATTTCGTGACTTGTGCGTCGACAAGCACGTGGCGGTTTTCATTGATGTACTGCTTCATGGCGGCCGTGATGGCCTTGCCGAAGCCCAGCACGAAATGCATGCCCTGCGGCCAGTCTTGGCTGCAGTCGTCTTCGATTTCCCCGAACATTCGCTGGATTCTCTCGATGTCACCCAGGCGATTGTCGAGCACGGCCTCGACGTCGACCGGGTCCATCAGGTGGGCAAAGCACATCATCGCGAGAAACTCGGACCGAACCTTGTGGCAGGGTGCTGTGTTCTGCAGCGCTTCTTGCAGGTATTGGCGGCCCTCAGCCGTAATCCGGTACAACTTTCGATCCGGTTTGCCGTCCTGGGGAATCTCCTCGCAGTCGACGAGTCCCTGCTCGGCCAGTGACGACAGGGCAGGGTAGATAGAGCCGTAACCCGCCGCAAAAAAATGCGCGAAGCTCGATTCGAACTGCTTTTTCAGGTCATAGCCGGAGGCGGCACCTTCGGTCAACATGCCGAGACAAACGGTCTTTACATCCATTGGTGACTCTCGCGCCGGGCGCGGTTCCATATATCGGGGCGATGTATAATATCAGTTCGATATATAAAGACCAGTCTTTTTTTGCAGATTGACCGCCTAGCCGAAGCACTGCGCGAGAAACGGGTTCAGCAGGCGCTTCTCCGGGTCGAGCCGGCGCCGGATCTTGCGGAAAAACTCGAGCCGGCTGTTGTATGCGCGGCTAGCGTACTCGGCCCGAAAAGCCCGCGTCTCGCTGAACAGCGGCGTTCCGCCCCAGTTCTCGGCGAACTGGTTCAGGTCGATGACGAAGTCATCCCAGCCCCTGCGCTGAGTGGAGGTTGTTTGCAGTGCGATGACGGCGTCGTCGAAAGACGGCGACAATAGCGCCGAGGGGTCCTTGCCAATGCGGAAGCCAACGGTCGGCATGTCGCAGCGATAGCCCGATCTTGCGAAGGTCTCGCGGCAAAACTCAGCATAGGCTTTGATCACGAGCGAAAATTCCGAGGCCGGGAAGCACCAGGTTGAGTATTGCAGGTTGCCAGGTGCCCCGCGTCGCCGCCGGCCGCTGGCATTGTTGCCGTTCTTCACGAAGCGTGTGTTGACGAGCCCGTGCGTTGCTTCAGATATGCTGTCGATGAGCCGGTAACGCACCGATGGGATGGGCACGACGCGATTCAGGGACTTGAACACCTGCGGCAGAACGGTGCTTTCACCCCAGTCCTTGATCTTCCAGGGTGCCTGGTAGGCATTGCCCGGCTCGGCTTCGTAGCGACGCAGGTCCAGGTAGACGCGGTCGCGGTGCGGTAGCGCGTAGAATTTCAGGCCGACGTTTGCGTCGGACAGGCGGTCCATGACGTCGGCAAACTTGTCGGTGCTGACACTGCGATGACTGGCGCTAAACGTCGACATCGGGCGCACGCGCAAGGTGGCTTCGAAGATGATGCCGAGCATCCCGTAACTCATACGAAATGCGTGCAGCAGGTGTTTCTGTTCCTCGGAGACATTCATGACCTTGCCGCCCGCTGTGACGACTTTCATGCTGGCGACCTGGCTCGACAGGTAGCTGGCTTGCGCCCCGATTCCGGGCCCCATGCACGGGGCCGCCAGTGCACCGCCCAACGTGCGTTCCGCCTGGTCATGGCTGCCGACCAGTTCGAGCCCCTGGTTGGCAAGTGCCGCGACCAGTGCACCGAGTCGCACACCGGCTTCGGCTGTGACCGTGTGATTGTAGTTGTCGATATTGATGATTCGGTCCAGGCCGGCCGTGTGAAGGACGGTACCGGTCGGACTCTCGTTGCAGTCGGTTGCCGCGCTGCCCGCGCCACGGGCCCGGATCGGCAGCGCGACATTGGCGTCGGGTTCGAGACAACGCATGAGCTTGGCGAGATTGGCGGGCGTAAAAACGCCCGGGCTGGCTGTGCGGCGCACCAGCCTGCCTGTGTCACGAAATCCGGGTGATTGCATTGATGTCTCCAGCCTTGTCTGCATTGCGCCAAAGACACCCCCTCGTCACGAGCGCGACGAGGATTCGCGTGGTAACCCCGCTGTCGTAGGCAGAACCCTTAGACCGGAAGCTTTGCGACGCTGTCTTTCGACAGCTGTGCCTTTGTCATTCGAAGCCTGATCGTTGCATAGTCTCCCGGGGGTTGCAATGAAACGGAGACACGAAAATATATTCTGTTAAATTCGTAATCGCATGGGGATGTTAACGACACTGGTCGGCACACGCCTGCCGCCGAAATATCAGAAATATTTCAAGCTGCCGGAGCGACGGGAGTCCTGGAAATATCCGGACACCGACGACACACGGCTCGGCAAGGCGGCCACTCGCTGGCTTGGAAATTGCGATACGGGCAGCGGTGTCTTGCGGCTGGATTCCGGCGGAGATGCGCTCGGCATGCGCCTGGGACTTATCGATCGTGCCCACCGCTCGATCGACATACAGAGCTACCTCATAAAGGACGACGTGAGCGGCAATCTCGTCGGGTTGCGCCTGGCGGCGGCTGCAGATCGAGGTGTGCGCGTGCGCCTTTTGATGGACGACGCGCTCACGCAGGAGGTCGACGCGGGACTGCTTTCGCTGGACGACCACGACAACCTCGAGGTTCGCGTTTTCAACCCGTTCCCACGGCGCCGCTCACGACTGATCAGTTTCATCGCGAACTTCAATATCCTCAATCGTCGCATGCACAACAAGTCATTCACGGTCGATAACCAGGTGACGATCGTCGGCGGTCGAAATATCGCGGACGAGTATTTTCAGTCGGGCGGCGAGTCCGAGTTCATCGACGAGGACCTGCTCGCAATTGGCCCGGTCGTCGACGACGTCTCGGACGGTTTCGACGAATACTGGAACTCGCCCGAAGCCATTCCCATGAGCGTATTCGACGCGATGGTGCCGCACAGCTCAATCCAGGAGTCGGCAGAACAAGGTCGGAAGTATCTCGAACGTCACAGCGATACTGCGTTTATCAAAAGCATTAACGGCGGTCTTGCGGAGCAGTTCGTCGACGGGAGATTGCCGCTGCTGCCGGCGGAGGCTGCGGTCGTCCTCGATTACCCCGACAAGATCCGCCGCTTGCTGCCGCGGTCAGGGAGCATCACGAGCACGTTCCTGAGGCAGATGTCGATGGCGGCTTCGAAGGAACTGATCGTCATATCACCGTACTTCGTACCGCAGCAACGGGGCATTGACCTGTTTGCAGATCTCGTGAAGAAGGGCGTGCGCGTCGTGATCATCAGCAACTCCCTGGCTTCGACGAATCACGTCAGCGTGCATGCTGTTTACGCGCGCTATCGCAAACCCCTATTGAAGCAGGGCGTGGAATTGTATGAGTTGCGTCCACATGCGGGCGGTGGCGAAACGACGACAAAGCTGACTCTGCATTCCAAAGTGGCAACGGTCGATCAAAACAAGGTGTTCGTCGGGTCCTTCAATCTCGACCCCCGTTCGCTGTACCTGAATACGGAGATGGGCATGGGTGTTGATTGCAGTGAGCTGGCCGGCTCTATGGCTGAGAGCATCCTCGATACACTCCCCGATTTTGCATACAAGCTACAGCTGTCCGGGAAAGGCCGTCTCGAGTGGCTTCTTGAGGCTGCCGCCGGTGACGAAATCATAACGACCGAACCGCAGACGACCTGGTGGCGACGCTTCAAGACAAAGCTGCTGAGTTTCCTGCCGATCGAGGGCCAGATGTAACGAGTTGTCAACGCGGCGCCCAATGCCTGACAATGGCCGCCCCGGGTATCGAGGAGCGAAGCATGCGTTGGCGAGGTGGCAGGCGCAGTTCAAATATCGAGGACCGACGCGGCGCGAGCAGAGGCCCGAAGCTACTGGGCGGCGGCATCGGCACGATCGTGCTTGTACTTGTCGCGATGTACTTCGGCGTCGATCCGACGCCCTTGCTGCAGGGCATGCAAAATAGCCAGTCCGCGTCCACGAGCGGCACGCGGCCGACGGCCGAGGAACTCAAGAACGACCCGCTCGCGGACATGGTGTCCGTGGTCATCGCCGACACCGAGGACGTCTGGCGCGAGATATTCGCCGGCCAGGGGCGGCAGTACAAGGAACCGATCCTGGTGTTGTTCTCGGGGCAGACACGCTCGGCCTGCGGGCTGGGGCAAGCCGCGATGGGGCCGTTCTATTGCCCGGCTGACAACAAGGCGTACATCGATCTCAGTTTCTACGAACAGATGCGCAGCCGGTTCCGGGCGCCCGGTGACTTTGCGCAGGCTTACGTGATCGCCCACGAGATCGGTCATCACGTGCAGAATCTGCTGGGTATCTCGGGCCAGGTGCACAGGATGAAGCAGAATCTGAGCAAAGCCGAAGGTAATGCGCTTTCGGTGCGACTCGAGCTGCAGGCCGATTGCCTCGCCGGTGTCTGGGCGAGCCGGGCAGACCGCGCGCGCAACATCCTGGAGGCGGGTGATGTCGAAGAGGCGCTCAACGCCGCGAGCGCGATCGGTGACGATACGCTGCAGCGACAAAGTCGTGGCACGGTCGTGCCCGAATCATTTACTCACGGAACATCGGCGCAACGTCAGCGCTGGTTCCGCACGGGGCTGCAGACTGGCGATCCTGACAGCTGCGATACCTTCAGTGCCGAGCGCATCTGAGCCCGGCGTGGAAGAAGTCGCTCGCGCGTCCCGCGTGGCGGCGCGACGTATAGCCGACCTGGTGCGGCACACGCCGCTCGTCTATTCGAAAGCTTTCAGTGAAGCGCTCGATGCGAAGGTGTATTTCAAACTCGAAAACCGGCAAAAGACAGGCTCGTTCAAGTTACGTGGTGCCACCAATCGACTCATGGCGCTTGGCGAACAGGAGCGCGCCGCGGGCTGCGTTGCCGCGTCGAGTGGTAATCACGGGGCTGCGGTCGCCTGCGCGATGCAGCAGCTCGACATTAGCGGCGTCATTTTCGTCCCGGAAAAGACTTCGCCCGTAAAAGTTGACGCAATACGCGGGTACGGTGGCGATGTCCGGTTTTTCGGCACAGATGGTCTCGACACCGAGGAACATGCGCGCAGCTATGCCGTCCAAAATGGCATGACCTACCTGTCACCTTACAACGACGAAGCCGTAATCGCAGGACAAGGCAGCTGCGGTGTCGAGATCCTCGAGGATCTTCCGGACGTCGACATGGCCTTCGTGGCTGTCGGTGGGGGCGGCCTTATCGGCGGTGTCGGCAGCGTACTCAAGGCGCATGATCACCGAATACAGGTTTTCGGCTGCCAGCCCGCGGCATCACCGGTCATGGCACGTTCCATCGAGGCGGGCGAGATCCTCGACATACCCAGTCAACCGACGCTGTCAGACGGCACGGCCGGAGGGATTGAGGCAGGTGCCGTTACCTACCCGCTCAACCAGGCCGTTGTCGACCAGTGGGTCGTCGTCGACGAGGACCAGATCGCGTCCGCGATGCGACGCTACATGGACCAGGAAGGCGACCGCATCGAGGGAGCCGCAGGCGTTGCAATTGCCGCACTCGAACAGACGCCGGTCCTTGGCCACACGGTTGTGGTCATCATTTGTGGTGGCAATATCAGCGACGAGACACTCGAGCAAGTGAGGATGGCATGACCATACGGTTCTTTGTTTTCTCGATGATGGCGCTCTGCGCGGCAGCCAATGCCATCGCCGATACAACAGCGTTTATCAACGTCAATGTCGTCCCCATGTCCACGGAGACGGTGCTCGAGGAACAGACGGTCATCGTCAATGACGGCATAATCACGGTGATCGGCGGCGTGGACCGGGTTGCGATACCCGAAGAGGCCCAGGCTGTGGACGGCACCGATCGTTTCCTGATGCCGGGGCTGGCGGAAATGCACGCACACGTGCCCGACACGGAAACCGGCGAGCTCGAGCGCTACTTGACGTTATTCGTCGCCAACGGCGTCACGACAATCCGCGGCATGCTCGGGCGTCCATCGCACCTCGAGTTGCGCCAACAACTGCGCAACGGCAAGGTTTTCGGCCCACGGCTGGTCACTTCGGGTCCTTCGCTGAACGGCCGTTCCGTTTCAGGCGAAGCTGACGCACGGCGACAGGTGCGCGAGCAGGCGGCAGCCGGATACGATTTCATCAAGATTCATCCAGGCCTCAGCGCCGAAGAATTCAAGACGCTCGCGGAGACTGCCAATGCGCTGAACATGCCGTTCGCCGGCCACGTTCCGGTTGCGGCAGGGGTCGCGGCGGCGCTGGAACTCGGCATGGCGAGCATTGACCATCTCGACGGCTATCTCGTAGCGCTGCTGCCTCCGGACAGCGGACGTTCCGGTGGCTATGGTGGTTTCTTCGACGTCATGCTGGCTTCGGAAGTTGAGGCAGGGAAGATACAGGAAATCGCGGCGGCTACGGCGGCGTCCGGTACGTGGAACGTGCCGACCCTGGTGCTCGTGGAGCAACTCATCGACTCAACACCCGTTGAAGACCTGCGATTGCGGCCAGAAATGAAATTTATGCCGGCGGAGGCCGTGGAAGCCTGGGTTGCGGTCAAGGAACGTCAGCTCGCCGAGCGCGGATTCGATGCCGAGACAGCCGCACAGGCGATCAGTCTGCGGCGCAGGCTGATCCTCGAATTACACAGGGCTGGCGCCGGCTTGTTGCTCGGATCCGATGCCCCACAGGTGTTCAACGTGCCCGGCTTCTCGCTTCACCGTGAGCTCGATGTTCTCGTTGAGTCCGGGCTGACGCCTTACGAAGCGCTCGCCACGGGC
>Ga0265309_10000143_pt1 | contig 25324 bp, 22 predicted proteins | sample Helome_FD_192492 | JGI IMG/M metagenome (GOLD analysis project Ga0265309, IMG submission 192492) | Marine sediment microbial communities from subtidal zone of North Sea - Hel_20160524 (Illumina Assembly) | ecosystem: Environmental > Aquatic > Marine > Subtidal zone > Sediment ...
GAAGTTCACAGCAAAACCGTAGGTGACCTTGCGGCTATTATCGCGCTAGACCCCGGCATGAGCATATCCCTGTACCACGAAGTAAACAGCAGGTTACAGCGCAGCGGTAAACGGGCCGAATCGGTGCAAGCCGCGTTGAGCTTACTGAGCGATAGCGCCATTGCCGACCTGGTAATGCAACACAAAGTACTGCACGAGACCCATACGGATGCGTTGCGTCGACAGGCCTATCATCAATTAGTCAGCCGCAGTTATCACCTGCTGGCACAACTCGATTATTTCATCAGTTTGCAGGGAATCAGCGCCGTCAACGAAATTCACAGCGCTGCCTTGCTGCACAATATCGGCGAATTCTGCGCCTGCCTGTTCGATTATGAACACTATCAACAATACCAGGCTGAATTTCTCGTTAACGGTTTAGATGCCAACAGTAGCAAAACCGTGTTCAGTTTCGATTTTCACGAGCTCGGGCGGATTTATGCCGAAAAATCATACCTGCCGGCACTGGTCACCGAGTCACTCGACGAAAACATACCCAAGGGACGCAAGGCTCGCCTGATACAGCTCGCCGCAGACGTCTCGCACCAGGCCGAAGTGGGCTGGTATCACTCATCGATGCAGGCAACCGAACATGTTTGTGCTGCCTATTTAAACCAGTCGCTGGAGGACTTCGACAAACATTTACAGCAAGTAGCCATCGAAGCTGCGCGGAGCTGTCCGTTCAGCGACGTGTTACCGGCTGCCGTCCGTCTGATCATGTTGCCCGAACTGGCAAAACAAGCGCAACCGGCAACCGAAGTTAAGCCCGGGGCGGCATCTGATGGACATGAATTCGATAATCGCGTCAAGGCTCTGCTGCAAACCTCGAGACCCACCCAGGCGCAACTACTGGATTTGCTGTTGAATCATTTACATGACGAATTGCACCTGTCCAGGGTAGTCCTGATGCTACTATCCCCCGACAAAACCAAGCTCGGCACCCGCGCCGGCAAGGGCATCGAAGAACACTCTCCGATTCGAACCCTGGTCATCGATATCAGTCGGGAAAACCTGCTCAAGACATTGCTGCTCAAGCCGCAGTCGATATGGATCGACTCGGACAGCTACCCTGGTTTCGAGGCAGCGTTACCAGCCCGATTCAAGGCTGGTTTTCTGCATGAAAATTTTTTCCTGATGTCACTGCATGTCGCGGGCAAAGCAGTGGGAATGGTGTTTTGCGATCGCGCGCAAGCGGTCACAGAACTCGACAAAATAACCTACGTAAAATTCAAATCGGCAATCGCTTTGACCAGCAAGGCACTCACCAGCCTGACCACACGAAAACGAAAACCGGCAACATAAGCATTATCCGGATACATACCCACTACTGTCCGGAATAAAATGCCCCTGCTCACAGGTAGCTCATAAAAATCAACACCCGGCCTTTACGGCGCGAAGGGTTTCACCGGTTTCCCCTAATAGTGGGTGGCTACCTCGGGGATAAGTCCGCAAAAGTGTAGCGCGGCATGGACGCCGCGCTCCAAGCGATCACATGGATGTGCCAAACGGCGCGTTTTGCCGTTTGGGAGCGTCTTTTGCGGACTTATCCCCGAGGTAGCCTTAGGACGCCAGCGAACCTGCGATCAGTTATTTATTCCGGGCAATAGTGGGATCTATACCGAAGGGGCGGCTTCTTTGCCGGTTGCCAGCAACCAATCGAGCAATTGCCGCGCGGCATCGGATAACGGTCGATTTTCGTCCCAGGTCAGGTAGTAACTACCGGGAGCGGTTATCTGCATATCGCCAAAACGCACCAATCTGCCGTTTTTTATCAGGGGCTCGACCTGGCTATGCCATCCCAGCGCAACACCCTGGTTATCTTCTGCGGCCTGCAAGGCTACCACGTAGTTGTTGAAGCGCCGGAAACTGGCGTCGGACAGATCGCATTTCCATTCCGCGAGCCAGGCCGCCCAGCCGGTCCAGGCCGGATCGACACTATCCAGCCGCAGTAACGGCAGTTCGAGCAATTGCTCGGGGCGACTCAATTCATGTTCGGCGGCAAACCCGGGCCCGCAAACCGGGTAGATCTGATCATCGAATAACTTGAGCGCCTGTTCGCCGCGCCAGTTACCGTCACCGTAGCGGATGCGCAGGTCGGCGCTCTGAAAACCGGGGTCTTGCGGATTATCCGAAATCGCGTGATTGATATTGATGTCGCGATGCTGCTGCCAGAAGCCACCGAGCCGGGGCATTAACCATAGTGAGGCAAATGCCGTTGTCGCGGCGATGGTGACATCCGAGCTTTGCATTCGATTTCGCAGCGCCTGGCAGAGCTTGCCTATCTGCTGAAAGCTGTTGCTCAACACCTGGAACAGGTCAATGCCCTCGGCGGTCAACTCGACACCGCGATGGTGGCGGGTGAACAGCATGCAGTTAAGCTCGGTTTCGAGCAATTTCACCTGCCGGCTGACGGCACCGAGAGTTACCCCCAGCTCAACAGCTGCCTCGGTGAAACTGCCATGCCTGGCGCAGGCATCGAAGGCATTCAGGCCGGTCAAGCTGGGTAGCTGGTAAAAACGCCTTGCCATAAGGAATTCCAGGGTTTACTTCAGGTAAAGTTTTAATGAAGTTTTTTAGTATTGTCAAACAATAGTTTTCGCCGCAAAGTTTGCGTTTCAGCATACGCGGCCTCTTGCAGGCCTCTACTTGGAGGATAGGGCAAATGTCACCATTGAATTCCCACAGCATCTCTGTCGACGCGGTAATGCAGCCGATTGAAAAGGCCAGCGGATTGCCGAACCAGGCCTATACCAGTAACGAGTTCCTGGCACATGAGCGTGACCAGGTGCTGGGCAAGAGCTGGGCGGGGCTCTGGTTCGCCAGCGATCTGCCGAAGAAGGGTTATGTCAAACCGGTAGACTTCATGGGACTACCCCTGGTGATCCTGCGTAACAAGCAGGACGAGATCAAGGTATTCCATAACGTCTGCAGTCACCGCGGCATGATCCTGGTGCACGATGAAATGGAAGTTCAGGGCGCGTTACGCTGCAAGTACCATTCGTGGTCTTACAACCTTGACGGTGAACTCAAGGGAACCCCGCACCTCGGGGGTATCGGGCAACAGAAATCCGAGGGTTTCAATCATTGTGATCACGGCTTGAAGCCGGTGCGATCAGTGGTGTGGATGGATGTCGTGTTCATCAACCTGTCGGGGGATGCGCCGGACTTCGAGCAACATATAAAACCACTGACCGATAAATGGCTGCCTTTCCTCGGTGAAACCGGGCTCGATCGACTACGCAGTGCGACCAACGGCAAGGGCATGCAGATCGAGGTCAACTCTAACTGGAAGCTCGCGGTAGAAAACTATTGTGAAAGTTATCACCTGCCGTGGATTCACCCGAGCCTGAACACCTACTCCCGCCTGGAGGACCATTACCACATCATGTATGGCGATGACTTCGGGGGCCAGGGCAGTTATGCCTACCGTCTGTATGACCAGGCCGGTACCGCGTTGCCGCGCTTTCCCGAATGGCCGCAAGACAAGCTTGAGCAGGCCGAATATGTTTCCTTTTATCCGAACGTGCTGCTCGGCATCCAGGCCGATCACGCCTTCGCGATGATTATCGAACCCCGGGCATGTGACAATTCAGTCGAACATCTGCGCCTGTTTTATGTTGGCGATGAGGCGCTCAGTGATGAACATGCGGCTAGTCGCACTGCTACTCTCGAGTCCTGGCGGGTCGTATTCAGAGAAGATATCGACGCGGTCGAGGGAATGCAGCGTGGTCGACTCTCTCCCGGTTACAATGGCGGCGTGTTTTCCCCGGTGATGGATAATCCGACGCATCACTTCCACCAGTGGGTGGCGCGCAAGTTACAGGCGGCTTAAAGTGAGTCCTGCAAATCCAGATATAGCGAACCGCGGGTAAGCGGCCAGATACCGCGGCTAACGGCACGACCCGCCGCAAACAGCACGTAGCTTTGCCCGCCATAATGGGGCAAAGGTCGCAGCAGCGACGCCAGTTCAGCTGCGTTTTCCGCCGTCACCACCAGGACCGGCGCTCCGTTTGCTCGACGGGCAGTCCATACCGCGGCCGAATGCGCCATGTCAGGCAATTCGGGTGATTGTTCGAGTTTTAACTGCGCCAGTTGCCCGGCAAGATCATCGCGGCTGGCGATCAGCAGTATCGGTTGATCGGAATCTTGCAGCACAGACAAGCTGTCGAAACGAGGTTCTACATCCATTAATCTCACTGCCAGGTTGCGCGCCACTTCGACGAACTCGTCGTCCGCCGAAGCAACCACCGTGCTAACCGACGGATTTAAAGTCACATCGCGCAAAATCGGCGGCGTCTCGTCTTGCTGCAGCCGACGAAATACATCACTGCCGGGATCGACAGACAGATAACGTGGTTTTGCCGGGGTGACGAATTCCACCCGGGTCAGCGTATCGGTAACCGTCAGTTCATGTAGCTGTGTGCCATCGGCGGTATCCAGCAGCAAGGGTAGCTTGAAACGATAACCCTTAACCGGCTGCAATATTTCGACCCGGGTACGATAGCCTGTTGCAACCATCTCCACGCTATGCGCGCCGAGACTCAGCCTCGGTGCGCCACTGCGCTCCAGCCATTGCTTGAAAAACCAGTCGAGATCGCGTCCGGCTGCCTGTTCGAAAGCCGCCTGCAAGTCCCTCCACGCGGCCTGGCCATAGACATGCCCGGTCCAGAAACGCTGCAATCCGTCGGCGAACGCCGGCTGGCCGATTTCGTTGGCGAGCATATGAAAAATGAACGCGACTTTGTTGTAGCCGATTACCTGTGATGCCTGGTGCTGTTTCGATTTGAAGGCGCGTACCGGTTGATCACGTTGCGCCGGCAAGGCCGCATAATCGCGCAACCACTTGACGCGCATGCTGCGCGCTTCGGCTTCACCCTTATCCCGTGCCAATGCATAGTCAGCCATGTAGGTGGTCAGCCCTTCGGCCCAGTTACCGCTGGCATGGTCAACCGTAATGCCGTTGCCCCACCAGTTATGCAGCACTTCGTGCGCCAGCGAACGCGTGCGCATAAACGGCAACGGGATCACCTGGCGGCCGACATAGGTCAGGTTTGGAAACCCAAGGCCAACCGGCAACGGCGCTGAAATGATGTGAAAATCGGCATAAGGGTAAGCGCCGATACTCGCCTGGTAGCGCTGGAGATAGCCATCAGCCGCATCGAGGTAAATATCAGCCAGGTCGGCGAGTTCGGCATGAAAATAAGTGCGCAGGCGCAATCCCTGACTAATCCGTTCCTTTACCAGGTAAGGCCCGGCAAACAACGAGGGTGCCTCGCCCGAATGGGTCACCTCGAATGTCGCCTGGTACAGCGCGTCGCTGAGTTGTTCGCTGACGAGCTTCCCGGTCACGACCGCTCGCTGGTCGGGTGGCAGCTTCACCGTTATCCGATAACGAATCGGCCCGGCGTCATGCTGTGGAATCCAGGCATCGTATCCGGGCAGGTAAACACCATCGCTGCCACTGCTGCCAAGCATGGCGGTCGACAACTCCTGGGCACCTCGCGCCGGTATCCTGCCGCGCAGGGTAAAGCCGATGACATGCGGGTTTCTGTCGGGCAATGCCACCACGTAATCGTGTCCCAGGCTGGTCACGCGCAGGGGGTGGGCATCGAGCGAGACGCTTTCAATATCGAGCCACGGGGCGAGGCGAAAAACATAGTTTTCACGACCTTCGATACGTACCTTGTCACTGATTTCGATTTGACCACTGGCAGGCGTCAACATGACTTCGATAGTATGCTCGGCGGACGGCACCGTGGCCTGCGCATAGAGGCTCATGCTGGCACAGCACAAAACTGCCGTGACAATGAGTTTTACAAACTTATTCAAAGCTTTGCGGGAATTTGGCCAGCAGCTCCAGGGTTTCATCACCTCGTCTAACTTTTAACGGTAGCCAGGTACCCGGCGCCTGGCGCTGGATAATCTCGATCAGGGAAACGTTGGTGGTCGTGTTAAAGCCGGCCGCCGCTTCGATCAGGTCCCCCTCAAGCAATCCGCATTGCGCGGCAACACTGCCCTCGACCACCTGCGAGACACGCACACCGGCATCGCTGCCCTCGATGATGATCCCGAGACGCGGTTTCGGCGCAACAGGCGCTTCACTTTCCGCATCGACCACAAACACGGCGCTGGCCAGGTCAGCAGGTAACGGGGCACAGGTAGCAGTCGCATCAAGCGGTAACAGCACGTCGACATCATCGATGCCCATATCGGCAAGCTGGTGCGGGATGCCATAGCCATACTCGAGATGGCCGCGTCCAACGATGCCGACCACGATTGCCTTCGGGTCACGCCGATGCGCGGCTGCCAACGCTTCTGCCATGGCCCGGTCCCAGGTCAATTGAGCCTCGACAAAGTTCGAAAAAGCATCGCTTCGCAAAATTTCGTCCAGGTCTGGCTCGACGCTATCTTCGCCTTCACCGGCGTCAGACAGGAGCTGTTTGTAGGCGTAAAGCTGCGCCAGCGACTCTCGATAGGCATCGCTGGCGGGGGCCGGGTCGGATAAACCCATGCGCTGGGCTTCGTCAAGCGCCTGCCAGCCCTGCTGCGACACCTGCGATACCAGTTTGCGATCGATATTCAATGCGACTGTCGGTAGCCGATTGAGACGCGCGAAATGCAGTAATGGCAGGTATAAGTCGGGATCGTAACCCCATACCTTTTGCCATTCTGATTGCTCGAGAAACTCCTCTTCGCTCAGCTTGCCCGCACTCCAGTCGTCGAGCGAGCTTTGCACCCTTCGCGGCAACATTTCAAAGCCGACGATCAGGTTGGCCTGCCGGGAATGCAAGGCCGAGAGCATGTATAGCTGCCAGCGGTGATGCGCTACCGTGGTATGAGCCTCCCCTAACAGGACGATACGCGAACCCGCAAGCCGATCGAATACTTGATCCACCTGCATAACGTCTCCGCTGGCCGGGTCCAGCCATTGCGCAACGTGATGATCACAACTGCTATCGTCGTCGGCTGCTAATGTAATACCGGGCTGGGCGAACAACAGGCAGACTATCGAAATGTAATACCACGCGATAATTTTCACCTGGATTGCCTAGGGATTGACCAATGCCATGCTTATACGTTTATTTTGTTTGCCCTTGTTTTTGAGGCCGGTGACCAGCAGTTCGCCGATCTCAGCGGTATTGCGCACGTGGGTGCCGCCACAGGGCTGGTAGTCGGTATTCTCGATCGATATAGTGCGTATCGTGCCCTGCCCGCGCGGTGGCTGTACTGACATCGTGCGCACCAGCCCCGGGTTCTGCTCGAGCTCCAAATCGGTGATCGAACCGATACTGACCGGAATCGCTTTGGCGACCAGTGCATTCAGTTCGGCGGTCAGTTGCTCCTTGTCGATCACCTGCCCCTGCAGATCGAAGTCGAGACGACTTTCGGTTTCCCCGACCGCACCGCCGGTCGCCTGGGCACTGATCAGCGAACAGACCAGGTGCATACTGGTATGCATACGCATCAGGCGATGCCGACGCTCCCAGTCGATTTCCATATCGACGGCGTCACCACTATGAATGCCGCTCAGATCCTCTTCCTCGAGAAAGTGAATAATATTAGTGCGATCTTCAGCGAAACGTGTATCGACAACATGATACTCCTGCCCGTTTATCTGCAAACGTCCCGTGTCACCCGGTTGACCGCCGCCGAGCGGGTAAAAGATAGTCGCTGCGAGTACTACCCCCTGGTCGAGAACTTCGACTACCTCACTGCGGTGTGTTTTCTGGTAGCTGTCTTGGTAAAATACTTTTTCCGTCATCGTCTGGCCTTGCGCTTTAGTGTCTGCGATTGATTTTTACCTAGCCTGAAGCCCGAAGCAAGCAATCGATCCGTGAATTCAACCCCGCATAGCACCAGAAAAATAATCCACATAGACGCAGACTGCTTTTATGCCGCGGTAGAAACTCGCGACAACCCGGCGCTCAGGGGCAAGCCAATCGCGGTTGGCGGCAGTGCGACCCGGCGCGGCGTTATCGCTACCGCGAGCTACGAGGCGCGCAAGTTCGGCATACACTCGGCGATGGCGAGTGCCACCGCGATGAAGCGCTGCCCGCAGTTAATCCTGATTCCGGGACGCATGTCGGTATATCGCGAGGCCTCTCGCCAAATGCATGAAATCTTTGCCGATTACACCGATTTGATCGAACCACTGTCGCTCGACGAGGCCTTTCTCGATGTTTCCACCTGCCCGCGTTGTCGAGGCAGCGCGACCTTGATCGCGCAGGAAATTCGCCAACGTATCGCCGCGGCGGTCGGCATTACCGTGTCTGCAGGCATCGCGTCGAACAAGTTCATCGCCAAGGTAGCTTCCGACTGGAACAAGCCCAACGGACAGCACGTGGTAACCCCGCAACAGACCGACGATTTCCTGGCTGATCTGCCGGTGAAAAAAATCTGGGGTGTAGGCAAGGTCACCGCACAGCGACTCGAACAACAGGGCATCAAAACCTGCGGCGATGTGCGCGCTTTCGATGTTTTTCAGTTTGTGCAGCAGTTCGGACAGTTCGGTGAACACATTCACAAATTGGCGCATGGCATCGACGATCGCCCGGTGGTTTCCGAGTGGCGCCGCAAATCGGTCAGTGTCGAGCATACTTACGACGAGGATCTGCCGGATCTGGAAAGCTGCCGGCTGAAAATACCGGCGCTGATTGAGTCCTTGCAACCGCGCCTGCAGCGGCTGGACTCCGACTACCGCATTCAGAATTGCTTTCTCAAGATGAAATTCCGGGATTTCAATCAAACCACGGTCGAACGGCAGCAGACTACCCCGGGCTATACCGATTACGCAATGCTGTGCGAGGAAGCCTGGCAGCGCGGCGAAATTCCAGTACGCCTGCTCGGTATCGGTGTGCGTCTTATCGACCTGACTGATGGCAGCGGGCAAATGGATTTGTTCGAAGAGTGCGACCTCTAAATCGGGTTTAGTGAAAAGCCGAAAATCAATTATTTCCACTTGCTATTATTTATCAGCAAGTTATGATCCGATTTGAATGTTAATTAATAGGAATATTCGCTAACTTATTGGTTAGGTAAGGCTATCTCATGAACAAAAAATTTCAGCCACCACAATTCGACAAGCTGATCTCTTCACCCTGGGCGAAGTCGCCGGAAAACTCTTACTACGGCGACCCGCGTTACGTCAAAAAGGAACAGCACGGTTTAGAGGACATCGAACGCGGCAAAATTGATGAAAATGGTGTAGAGCAGGTCGTTATTCTGGGCTACAACTAAAATTTCTACTCCCGGTAGTTAAGGCCCTATAGCTTCACTAGTGGCTGCGCGCAGAAGCCGTGGTATGCCCTCACCTGCTTTAGTCATTCCAGCGGCATCACTCGCTAGATGAACACCGAAATTCTGTTGACGCTGATCGCATTCGGCACTTCGACAATTACCGCGATTACCGGAATTGGTGGCGGCATGATAATGATCGCGATCATGCCGGGCTTTTTGCCCGGCGCGAGCATCGTGCCGGTTCATGCGATGGTGCAACTGTTTGCCAATTCGAGCCGGGCATTGTTCGGCTGGCGTTTCTTGCGCTGGGAGTTCGTGCTCGCATTTATCGCGGGTTCTATCGGTGGCGGCCTGATCGCTGCCGGCATCACCCGGGAAATCAACCTCGAATATACGCCGCTGATCATCGCAGCCTATATCCTGTTTACCGTCTGGGGCCCCAAACTACAATTCAAAAAACCGGTAAAGGGCGAGTTTGTTGCCATAGGCCTGATACAAACCGGCTTAAGCATGCTGGTCGGCGCTACCGGACCCATGGGCCAGGCGGCATTGCTCGGTAAAGGCTTGCAGCGCGATGCCCTGGTGGTAACGAGTGCGTTGATGACGACCTTTACCCACCTGATAAAAACAGTCCTGTTCGCGCTGCTGGGTTTTTCATTTATCAGTTACTGGGAAATCATTCTCGGCATGTCCACCGGGGTGATCTGCGGTGCCCTGCTGGGTACCCATATTCGCTATAGAATCCCCCAGGCGCTGTTTCAAAAAATACTCAAGTGGGTGCTGACCTTGCTAGCCTTGCGTATGATTTACATCACCCTTGCCTGAAAACTCGCCGCCAGTGCCTGCCCGATATCTCAGCCCAGGTGCCGCTCCAGGATTTGCAGCATGCGCGTTTCTATCCAGCTGCGCGCGGCCAGGTTCTCGATAAAGCCGCAGTGCCCGCCATGGCGACAGGTCTCGATATGCAAGTTTTTGATCGGGTCGATACGCTTGAGATCATCGATCGGAATAATCGGATCATCCTCGGCGGCAACCAGGTATGCCGGCATCGCCAACGCAGACAGACGGTCCCCCACCAGCGCATATGCCGCGTAATAATCATTTACTTCATCGTAAATCGTGTAGCGGGGAATAAAACTGCGGTTAAGATCGTCGAGCGATTTCGCAGCGGCCAGCTCGCTAGCGTAATCGAGCTGCGGAAAGCATTGCAATTTACGTTGCAAGGATTCGCACCAACGCTTGAAGAAATAGCGCTCGTAAGCAAAAAAACCCTGCTTCAGAGCATCCATGGCACGCGCCGGATCGGTCGGCGGACAAACCCCTATGACGGCATTGAGATCAAGCTCAACACCCGCATCCGCCGCTATGCGCAAGGCGAAGCTTGCCCCGAGCGAAAACCCCGCCAGGAAAATATGCTCATAAGCATGAGCGTTTAAAAAGTTCTGCAGTGCGCTGGCTACTTCCGCAGAGCGAGTCGAATTAAACAATTCCTCGTTGAGGTGGTGCGAGTCGCCATGATCACGCAAGTTAACCCGCAGCACGTCATATCCCTGCGCCAGCAAATGGGCGGCCGTGGTAACCAGGTATGATGATCGGCTCGAACCTTCCCAGCCGTGCAGTAATATTACCAGCGCCGAACGGCTGGTGACGGCGTGATCGAGTTCTGCCAGCAACCGCGTACCATCTTCCGCTTGCAGCGTTAGAGATTTTGAAGCCAGACTTTTCAGTATATGCCCGGCACGCACCCGGCGCGGACCCTGGCTGTTCAGGATCGTCTGCAGATGCGGGTTTTGCAAATAGCGCGGCGGTTTGAAACCGTTTAGATCATCCATGTATGTTCGAGCAGCTGACTCCGCTTAGGTTGACTCAACTTTAGTGTGCTACCCGGCTTGACGTCAATCAGGCAGGCAGCGGCATGGAATTAAAATAAAAACGCTTTGCTTCGCCGACTTTGAATTTATACTGCCGCTAAGACAATTAGCGCGATAAACGAATACATGGCTAACAAACCCGAATCCTACCTGCCGATTTCCGGCAACGACCTGCCACGCTTCGCCGGCATCGCAACCTTTATGCGTCTGCCCTATGTCGCTCCGGCTGACGCCGATGAAGTCGATATTGGTCTGATCGGGGTGCCCTGGGACGGCGGCACCACCAATCGCGCCGGGGCGCGACATGGCCCGCGCCAGATTCGCGACCTGTCGACGATGGCGCGTAACGTGCACCACGCCACCGGTATCAAGCCTTTTCATCTGTGTAACTGTGCCGATCTCGGCGATAGCCCGGTGAATCCGGTTGACATCGAAGATACGCTGGGTCGAGTCGAACAGTTTTATGCGGCCGTAGTCGCCCGGGGAATCATGCCGCTCACCGCGGGCGGCGATCATTTAATCTCACTGCCGGTAATGCGTGCGCTGTGCAAGGACGAACCGGTTGGCATGGTGCATTTCGACGCGCATACAGATACCTGGGACCGTTATTTCGGAGAATCGAAGTACACCCACGGCACGCCGTTTCGACGCGCCATCGAAGAGGGTTTGCTCGATCCCGAACGTACCGTGCAAATAGGTATCCGCGGTGCACTCTATTCCGATAAAGACAAGGAGTGGGGGCTCGATCAGGGCATTCGTGTCATCGAAATCGAGGAGTATAACGATCTCGGTATCGAAGCGGTTATCGCCGAAGCCCGTCGCGTGGTCGGTGATGGCAAAACCTATGTCAGCTTTGATGTCGATGCCCTCGACCCGGTTTATGCGCCAGGTACCGGCACCCCGGAAATCGGGGGCATTAACACTTACGACGCACAACGGATGATTCGCGGACTGCGCGGGTTGAACCTCGTGGGTGGCGATGTCGTGGAAGTTTCCCCACCTTTCGACACATCGGGTAATACCGCCCTGGTGGCGGTAACGATGATGTTCGAGATCCTGTGCCTGCTCGCCGAGCTTGCCGCAAAGCGCAGGAATCCCGGCTAGCTAATGAAGCCGTTACCCGGCAGCATGAAAGCCGGGGTCCTGACCGGTTTTATAAAGCGGTTTAATCCGGGTCGATCATCGCGATCGCTTCTATTTCGATGACCATGCCATCGTAGGCAAGACAGCGGAACGGAATCCCGGTCGAAGCTGGACCCGGTTTGCGAAAGTAGCTGCCGCGGATCGTGACATTGCCGTGCAGGTCATCGGCATCACCCGATTCGTCATCGCCATTAGAGCCCTGGTAGTAGGTATTGAGCTTGACGATTGCGGAGTGGTCCAGACCGAAACCAGCCAGTACTCTACCGATGTTGTCCATGCTGGTGCGGGTCTGGGTTTCCATCTCACCGGGATCGATTATGTTGGCCTCGGCATCCATCGACACCTGCCCGCCGACAAACACCAGGTCACGACAGCGCAGGCCATGTTTGAAGGGTAAATGGATCGGCCAGTCCCAGTGCCCTTCGGGCCAGTAGTGGGATTTTTCAATCGATTGACCATCAGCGTCCAGCATTGCCCAGAAGTCGGTACGGATCATCACGCCTGGCTGGTTTAGCGTATGCACCGGTATCCCGGTCGCGCAGGGTCCGGGTTCGGGGTAGAACCCCGCCCTGACTTGTGCGCTTTCAGCCCACTCCTGCGCACTACCGCCGGCCACGTACCAGTTATTGATTTTGACCAGGTCGCCAATACCAGCCCCCACCCTGTCTAACCGTGCCACCAGCTTGTCGAGAACGATCCGGCTTTGCGCAACGACATCTTGCGGTGAAACAGTTGTACCGGACTCGTCAGTCGCGCTGATACCCCCACCAAAAATCATCTCGCCAGATCTGACAACGGATGAAAAACCATTGTTACCAGGTATATCGACCCGTCGCAGCGATTCCCCGCTCATCCCGTAAGCATCGATTTCGACGACCAGGCCTGGATAAAACATGCGCGGCACCGGCACCAGCGTGATCACGGGTCGATTGCGGGTTTCGAGCATGGCCGCTAGCGCCAGAACGTATTCAGTTTCGCTGATGGCGGCATCGGGCTGGTAGAAAACCACGAGTTTAACCAGGTTTTCGAGACTGGCGTCGAGTTCGCGCAACAGATTGCCAATATGCTCGATCGCCCTGCTGGACTGGGCCAAAAGATTATTGGCATTACAGACTATGCCGTCTCCTTCGAGATCGGCCTGGCCACAGAGAAGTATGAAATCACCGCTGGCGAGCCCCATGCTGTAAGGAATATCGACCTGCAGGCTCCAGTGGCCGGCGGGAAAAACGGTCTTTCTAACCATTCGCCCGGTTGGCGAGCTTCAACATCGCGTGCAACAACACGTTGCAACCCGCCTCCAGGTCCGCGGGTTCGGCGCTTTCCTGCTCGTTATGGCTGAGTCCGCCGGCACAGGGCACGAAAATCATCGCAGTTGGCGCCACCAGGCAGACCTGGCAGGCATCGTGACCGGCACCCGATACCATTTGCTGGTTGCTGTAACCCAGCGAACGGGTGGCTTCGACAACCGCAGCGATGCAATCGGGATCAAATTTAACCGGGGCCTTATCCCAGATTTCATTCATTTCGCATTCAACACCATGTTTCTCCGCTATGGCCGCAACCCGGGCTCCGAGTTGTTCAGCCATTTGCGCCAGCACATTGTCATCAGGATTACGAATGTCGATGGTGAAGAAGACTTCGCCGGGAATCGTGTTGCGCGAATTCGGCATCACCGACATTTCGCCCACCGTGCTCACCGCCTGGGGCGCAAATTCCAGCGCCAGGGTCTGCACCATGGCAATAATTTCCGCCGCCGTAACCAGCGCGTCGCGGCGCCCGGGCATCGGGGTTGAACCGGCATGCGAGTCCTGGCCTTTTAGCGTCACGTCGTACCAGCGCTGACCCTGCCCTCCGACTACCACGCCGATCTGGTGGTTATCCGCCTCGAGAATCGGGCCCTGTTCGATATGCGCCTCGAGCAAGGCGCCGATCGGATTGCTGCCACAGGACGCAGCACCCATATAGCCGATGCGCTTCAGCTCGTCACCGAGGCTTTTGCCGTCAGCGTCGGTAATCGCCCATGCGTAGTCCTTTTCAAACAGGCCGGCGTAGACCCCGGATGAAATCATCGCCGGCGCGAAACGTGAACCTTCCTCGTTGGTCCAGACCACAATCTCGACCGGCGCTGCGGTGGTTACATTATTATCGTGCAGCGTACGCACCGCTTCGAGCGCAGCCAGTACACCGTAGATACCATCGAACTTGCCGCCATGGGGCTGCGTATCGAGATGACTGCCGGCGACGATCGGTGCCAGATCATTATTACGCCCGTCACGCCGCGCGAAGATATTACCCATATCATCGACGGTAATGCTGCAGCCAATTTCCTCGCACCAGCGGATAAACAGGTCACGACCATCCCGGTCTGCATCGGTCAGCGCGAGACGACAGGAGCCACCATGCTGCCCCGGCCCAATTTCGCCGATCGCCATAATACTGTCCCAGAGACGCTGACCGTCAACGCGTAGCTGTGTTGTTTCACTCATCTTTAAACCTTAAAGGAATCGCGCTTAAGCGCCTGGCACAGACAATGTACTCCGCCGCCGCCCAATGTAAACATCGACATATCCGGCGCGAACACTTCGTAACCGCGATCGCGCAGATCCTGGTTGAGCTTGACGCTGCCGGCCATCGATAAAACTCGTTTGTTGCCAAGCGACACCAGGTTCACCCCGAGATCCCTGGCTTCGGCAAAACCGACGTCGACAAATTCGAAACCCTTCTTTTTCAACCAGTCGATCACCCAGCCTTCGAGCGCATCGAGGCAGGTCACGACCAGTTTATGATCGAGTGGCACGACGAGGCCATCCATATGCACGAACAGCGCCGGTATCGGCGCGACTTCGACTTCCCAGCCTTCCTGGCGCACGAATTCGGCGACCTGTTCCGCACCCGCCTGCTCAGAGCGCTCACCACAGTACCCGATCAATACGGTGCCGGGTTCGAGAATAACGAAATCACCCCCTTCGAAGTGTCCCGCGGTGGCATAGTTCCAGATCGGGATATTGTTTTGCTGGTAAAACTGGATCACCGAATGGTAATCGGCACGACGGCATTTGAGTTGCATATGACATATCAGCGCACCCCAGGGGGTCATAGCGCTCGAATCACGCGCAAAGAAATTGCGATGCAGCACCGGGTCCGATTCAAGGTAATGACAGGTGACTCCGGCGTCTTCGTAAATGCGTACCATTTCCCGGTGCTGGCGTTGCGCCAGTTCAAAATCGAACTCGATACCGGTTTTATGCATGTTTTTAAGGGTGCGCCCGATCAGCGGGCCGGCCTCAACCCACCTGTAATAGTCGGGCCTGCCCAGCAACACGTCACGCAATACAGCATAGTCGTTATCGATTCCCCAGTAATCCGGGCTTCGTTTTTGAACGCTCATATCTATCCCCAGGATTCAGATTGATGCTCTCGAGTTTTGCACAAATACATTCCTTAAAGAACGAAATTCAACCGAAATTAACCTCTATTCACTCAAATCCCATGAACCTCAAGCTGAACTTATCAACACCAATATCGATTTACATATGAAAAACTTAAAGTTAACATCGGGCTCGTGTAATTAACACGTTGCCCAATCGGGCATTATAAAGCCGTTGTTAATAAAGACGGATGTAACATTAAAAATACTCATAATTTAAACCGAGGAGTGTAATTAAATGAAATTCAATAAAACCCTGACGAGCGCGCTTGTCGCTGCCAGCATGGGAATGTCAAGCATTGCCACCGCTGCCGATGTTGTCATCGGCGTCCCTAACTGGCCGTCGGTTGCGGCCACCGCGAATATACTCAAAGTCGTAATCGAAGAAAATCTCGGACTCGACGTCGAGCTGCAAAACGGCACCAATCCGATCGTGTTCGAAGCGATGGATTCTGGTGCCATGCACGCTCATCCCGAGGTATGGATGCCGAACCAGCAGAACCTGCACGATACCTTCGTCAAGGCAAAAGCCACCGTTGAGATGAATCCCAACGGCGTTCCCGCTTTCCAGGGCATGTGCGTACCCAAGGCGTTGGCGGATAAACACGGCATCAAGTCAATCGATGACCTGACCAATCCGGACGTCGCGGCTCTGTTCGACACCGACGGTGATGGCAAGGGTGAAGTCTGGATCGGTGCTCCCGGCTGGGCTTCCACCAATGTCGAAAAAATCCGCGCCAAGTCTTACGGCTACGACCAGACCTTCGAATTGACCGAAAGTGACGAGACGCTCGCCTACGCGAACCTCGACAACGCCATCAAGGGCAGCAAGCCCTGGGTCGGTTTCTGCTATACGCCACATTACGTTTTCGTTTTGCACGAAATGCAGGTACTCGAAGAGCCGGCTTATGACGCCTCGCAGTGGAAAGTGGTACAACCCACCGACGATCCAAACTGGCTGGCAGTCTCAATGGCTGGCACCGCGTGGGATACCGCATACCTCCACCTGCATTTCGCCAAGTCAGTTGAAAAGAAACATCCCGAAGTGGCTAAGCTGTTCAGAAATATGAAGCTCAGTACTGATGAAGTCTCGGAGATGACTTATGCGCTCGTGATCGACAAGGAAGATCCGGCTGCCTACGCGGCTGCCTGGGTCAAGAAGCACGAAGACCAGGTACTCAACTGGTTGACCAACTGATACTCGAACTAACAGTATAAAAATAACTGTCCGTTACCGCCCTCATGGCGGTAACGGGCTAGTCGTCAGCTGGTTCTAACAGCGGGCTAATAGAGGGGGCGCAACTATGACTGAATCGACTGAATCGGTCGTCAATATAAGCAATGTCTGGAAGGTTTTCGGCGAACAGGCAGACGCTGCCATCAAAGCGATCAAGGACGAAGGCATTGGAAAAGCAGAGGTGCTTGAACGCTACGGCTGCGTAATCGGTGTTCAGGATGCGACTTTCGACGTTCCCCGAGGCGAAATATTCTGCATCATGGGCTTATCCGGCTCGGGCAAGTCGACCCTGGTTCGCCACATCAACCGTCTGATCGAACCGTCCTCTGGTAATATCGAGGTTTTGGGTCGTAACGTATCGAAACTCAATGAAAGCCAATTGCGGGAACTGCGTGCCAACCATATCGGCATGGTGTTCCAGCACATGGCGTTGTTGCCGCATCGCTCGGTGCGTGACAATGTCGCTTACCCGCTTGAAATACGAGGCGTTGCCAAATCCAAGCGTTGGGCGGTATCTGACCATGCATTGCAACTAGTCGATCTGGTCGGATACGAGGACAGGCTACCGAAGGAGTTATCTGGCGGTATGCAGCAGCGGGTCGGCATTGCACGTGCGCTGGCCTCAGACCCCGAAGTGCTGCTAATGGACGAACCCTTTTCCGCGCTCGATCCACTGATCCGCATGCAACTGCAGGACCAGTTCAAGGCGCTGGTGGCACAACTCCAGAAAACCACGCTGTTTATTACGCACGATCTCGATGAGGCAATTCGCATTGGTCACCGTATCGCGATCATGAAAGACGGCATCATCGTGCAAATCGGCACCCCTGAGGATATCGTCATGAATCCGGCCGATGACTACGTGCGTGAATTCGTACAGGGCATTTCGAAGTTAAAACTGGTCAAAGCGCATTCGATTCTCGAGCCGCTGGAAAGTTATCAGGGTGACCTTGACGGCGCGCCACGGGCCGATGAAGAAGCCGATCTCGACCAGTTGATTAACCACGCTGTTGGCACCGATCTACCCGTGGTCATTACCTCGGATGGTCGTGATATCGGTGTGGTAACAAAACCGAGGCTGCTGCGCGGCATTCAGGGGGGTAAAGACCAATGAACGACATAGAAGAGACTACCACGGTTGTCGCCGCCTCGGATATCGAGGTTGACCACGCCACGCTCGACGCATCGATCAAGGAATTTGCCGGCGATAACGGCGAGTACTACGCGGATAAATTTCAGCGCATTCATTCCTCGACCGGAATGTTACCGAACACCTTCAATCCGACCGCCGCAATTCTCGGTCCCATCTGGGCCGCCGCGCGCGGCGTCTGGGGCATGTTCTGGGGATTCCTGATTCTCGAAATGATCGCCTGGGTACAGATCGGCAGGGGCTGGTGGGGAGATCCCGGGGCTTCCTTTTTCGACCGCGCCGAAAAACAACGCGAGCGCGCGGCCGGCTTCCTCGAGCGTGCAGAGGCAGCGAAGCTCGAGGGCGCAGACCCAAGCCGCTTCGAAAAGCTGGCTGAAAACATTAACAATGCAGCCGAGAAAAGCGAAGCACTCGGCGTCGCGGCAAGCTCCGAGGCCCTGCAGATCCTGGTGACAGGAATAGTGTTGCTGCTGCTGATAAAAGCGGTCCAGGGTTTTTACGCTAATTCCATTTATGAAAAACAGTACAGCCGCTGGCGCGTCGACCATAAGACGGTTGATAGCGGGCGCAAGCCCAAGAACAGCATACTCGGTATCGCGCTCGTCGTTCTGATCGGGCCCCTGACGATTTATAAGTTTACCGTGGACAGTCCCCTCGAAATCCTCAATACCTTTCCCGAAAAGCAGGTGTCTTCGGTTTTTCTGGATTCAGACCAGGGCACGCTGTTTACCGAGCTTGCGGGCTGGCTGGAACAGAAAATCGACAACGCCGCCATCGCCGGCGCGGGCGCCTTTGACAGCGTCACTGCAAGCGTGCGCTGGGTACTCGATGGCCTCAGTCTTGCCCTGATCGTTACGCCCTGGCCGGTCGTAATGCTGGTCATATGCGTTGTCGCCTGGCGTGCTGCGGGACCCCGGGTTGCCATTTTCACGGCGGCCTCGCTCGCCTATATTTCAATGCTGGGCTACTGGGAAGTGGCGATGGAAACCGTTGCACTGGTAGGTGCGGCCGTGTTCATCTGCGTAATCTTCGGTATCCCGCTGGGCATCTGGTTTGGCAAATCGAAGCGCGCCTATAACGCAGCGGAACCGGTACTCGATTTGATGCAGACGCTTCCAGCCTTCGTTTACCTGATTCCGATCATCGCTTTCTTTGGCACCGGCAACCCGCCCGGGATCCTGGCGACCATCATTTTCGGGATGCCGCCGGTCATTCGTTTGACCTCGCTTGGCGTGCGTGGTGTACCCGACACGATCAAGGAAGCGGCGGTGGCGTTTGGCGCCTCGCGTTTTCAGTTGCTGAAAGACGTGGAAGTACCGCTCGCCCTGCCCTCGATCATGACCGGTGTCAACCAGACTATCCTGATGTGCCTGTCGATGGTGGTTATAATCTCGCTGATCGGCGGCGGCGGTCTCGGTAAGGTCATCCTCGAGTCACTGCAGTATGCGGCCAAGGGACCGGGCCTGCTCGGTGGTTTCGCGATCCTGTTCGTCGCCATGGTCATCGATCGCATCGTCCAAGGTGCATTCCGCCGTAAGGACCAGGAATTATAGCGAGGCAGTCTCAGTTCAGCGTCTTGCTGAAGTAAACCCGATCGAAGCCATCTTCGACCCGGCGATCGAACTGCTCGTAACCGAGCCTGGGGTAAAGCCCCAGGTTTTCGGTCATCTTCGCATTGGTGTATAACTCAATGGAGACATACCCGCCGTCGCGCGCCTGCTGCTCGACGAAATCAATCAGCTGCCTGCCGAGACCAAGTCCCTGGAAACAGGGATCGACAGCAACGTTTTCCAGGTGAAGGTAATCCTGACAGACATAGAAAACCACGAAACCGCAGATTTGCGCACCGGCCTCGATTACATACAGCGTTTCGGATTCGATGGCAGCAGCAAAATCGGCCACCATCGGCGCCGGTTTTTTACCGATGCGTTCGATGTACCGGGTGTAGGCTGCTACCGCGCAGGCCTTGACCTGATCCAGATCGGCATCGGTGGCCTTGCGAATTACATGCATTCAGGAATTACCAGTTGGCTTAAATTCCAGTCGATCGCGTGGCTTCATGATGATAGCAACCATCCTGCAACTGATCGTATGATAGTAATGGAGTAAGATTGACTCGATAATAAGTATTCTAACTGATTTCTGATTGGTTTCAGGTCGTTTAATGTAACGCAGTAGAATTCGAGGTATTAGCATTGAAAGTTCGACAAATCGTCCCACTTTCCATCATTGTCCTTTTTATTTATGCGTCTGCAGCCAGAGGCGTGGAGCAAGAGTGGGTTGAAGCCGGCGCCAGGATTGGTTTCTCAGAAGATGTCCGCGGAGAGAATTTCAACCAGTTTGAAATTGCCGCCGCCTATCGGCTACCATGGACCTGGATGCTGGACAACGGCTGGATACTCGATAGCAGAATTAATGCCTCCGCCGGGGTTCTTCACGGCGGTGATGACACCGCCGCGATTGCGACAATAGGACCAGGCCTCGCGTGGGTCAGCCCGAGCCAACAGTTTACTGTCGAGGCAGGCATTAGTCCGACCCTGATGAGCCGGCATGAATTTGGCGATGCAGACTTTGGCGGCATCTTTCAGTTCACCAGTTTCATTGGATTGAACTACCGAATTGGCAAACAAACCACGACCTCGTTTCGGGTCCAGCATATGTCAAATGCCGGCATCTATGATCGAAATCCGGGGTTGAATCAGGCAATGCTGGGAATCAATTATCGATTTTGAGGCGTGGCAATAAATTCCCGATTATTCGCGGCCCTGTCTGCTCCGTGCACCCGGCATATCGATCATGAACCGACCGACTGATCCCGCTTGATGCGTTCGTTGATCTGCCTGAACTCTTCTATCAGCTGGTCACAGTATTCTTTCTCGGAATGGCATAGCGCATCCATCCTGATATTTACCTGACCATTTTTGCTGGCAATTTCCCGGCGCACCACGCTTGGATTGGCCGGATGAAATTCAGGGGTGAAGGACCAGAGTATATATACACCATTCGCTTTCTGGCTGAACATCGTCCAGCCCTCGTATTCCTGCATGCCTGCTGCTGGATCCGCTTGCAGAGCCTGGAAAGCCTGCTCAACGGTTTCATAGCCGATCGGGGACGGCTCGATTGATTCCTGCGCATTCACCAGCGGCAGGTAGAAAATGATGGCTAAAAGAATTTTGTTGGTTTGCATGGTTTCCTCTTTCCGCCCTGTTCGTGTAATCCCTGTAACGGGCATCAAGCTGCTTATATTACAAGGACTTGTCCCCGAGCTCGAGTTGGGTGCCAATCTGACTGTAAACTGCAGGCAAAGCGAGTACCAGGGCATTTCACAATCTTATTAACCAGTTCCCTCACCGATCACATCCTCGAGCATCGCAATTTCACGCGCTAGCTCGCGTGACAGGTTAATCATCAACAAACCAAAATCGGCGGGGTAATTTACATGCAGGTTATAAAACTGGTCGCTGCCTATATCCAGCACTATGCTCTCCTCGGTTGCAACATCGATACCATTGTGAGGGATAAGACCGATCATCAGGTCGAAATCCATCTGTTCGCCCTGACAGAAGTACCGGGTTAGAACATCGCAATCTTCACCATGCTTGTAAAATGCGAATCTTCCTCGCAGCACCACCTTGAATTCTGCTGCTATCTGGTTGATGCGGACAACATATTCGCCCTTTTCAAATCGTTTTATCACACCACTGGTTAACATGTCCGTGATCACTTCATCCGACAATGCGCCAAAGGTGGACAGCTCCCGCAGGTACGCAAGCCCGAGGGTTTCGACTACTTCATCAGCATTGAGTATATCCATCACACCAACTCTGACCAGAATTATGTATCATAGGAAATTATCAGGTCGTTTCCTGTGATTTAGGACAATAAAAGACAAGATCAGTTTTGCGATATTCTGTCCTTGTAGGGTTCGCCAGGACAGTTTCTCAATAGCATGAAAGTCGTGAACAATGCCTTGCAGGCACTCGTGCAGCTAAATTAACTGCTCATCCCGGGAACACCCCGGACAGCATAATTAGGAATTTGATATAGATGAATTGCCTGGACAGATATCGTAGTAAGCTCATTAGCCAGATCAACAGGGATCTGAAAATCATTCTTGTCAGTCCAGAAGAAGAAGCGATTCATAATTTCAGAGTCGGTATGAAACGGCTTACCGCGCTTTACTTCTTTCTCAACGAGGTCGATCCCGGGTTGAAAACCAGGAAAATACTCAAGCCCTACCGCAGGCTGGCAAAATCTATCGGCGTGATTCGCGATGGGCATATTGCCGTGCACTTGATCCAGGAACTGGATGAAATTTGTCCTGCCGATAAAAAAACCCTGGTTAATGCAATAAAGTCCAAATCAAGAATTGATTATCGCTTGTTTAGAAAATCCATCGTGGCCAACGCGCTCACCCGGGTAAGGGTCCCTACCATCAGATCGATGGGTTTATCCGAACGAGCCATCCTGCGTGAAAAACCGATCGCACTGAAGGGGCTTTTATCCCAGATCATGAGCACCAGGCCGCGGATGACGGCTGAACAGTGGCATAAGAAACGAATCCTGCTAAAGCGCTATCATCACAAGCTGGACGCATTTTGTTTTTGCCCGGGTCATAGCTCGGATGAAAGTGAATTGAAGCAGATCAAAATTCTCGAGCAACTGCTCGGAGACTGGCATGACCGCATTATCGCTGCAGAGATCCTGCCGTTGCTCAACGGTGTCGAAGTAGAAGCGAATCGCGCGATTGCGGTAATGCGCAAACAGGACAGAATGTTGCTGGGATCGGCAAAGGTTTACCTGAACAAGTTTACTAAATGGCACCAGAGCTCCTGAAAAACTCAATTGGCACAGCAAGGCAAACTTCCTGCACCCCAGACCTGGTCCCTGGACTCTACTCGAGTAAGAAACGGCGCGCATCGGTCAGCATTGCAGCGGACACTGGCAGGTCCGTCATTGTGTGCAAACCAGGCGCCGAATTTAGCACCCGCGGTATGGTATTTACCGCAAGTGCCATGGTTGCCTGTCCACCCGGAATTTCAGGACTGCCGGAAATGCTTATGTGTGGCGAACCTAATATTTCGATACTGTCCCCAGTCTGAATACCTTCAAGTTGCGGCTCAACCTGTTGCGGGTGATCAAGTGTGATTACCGGTATACCACCCACGAAAGCTATCGCCTTGTGATGACAACCGGCCACCTGGCCGGGCTCAACGGTGACGAAGGATGTGGCGCGTCTTACCTGCGAGACAATCGGCTCGCGCGTTTCTTCAACGCGCTCAATCTCCCAGCCGACAGCCCTGGCAATCATGTGCATCGATTCGACAAAGCCGACATGTCCGACGATGGTAAAATTTTGCAAGCCCTCGTGAAACGCATCTATCGTCAGGCCCACGCCCTGACTCGCTAGCACCGATGGGCCATACGCAGAGAGATCATTCACGCGCCTGGCCGTAATCGTGTGGATATCGGCGCACACCCCGGTCAGTGTAATTACCAGTAAATCGAGTACAAAACCGGGATTCGCGCCAGTGCCGAGTATCGATACCCCGTGGCTGACAGCCTCCCAGTGCAATGACTCTGCAAGCGCTGGAAATTTTTGCTGGGGATACACCATCTCATCGGCAATGGAGATAACGTTGATGCCATGTTGTACCAGGGTGGATATATCAATGGCTGCATCCGTAGCACGAGAGTAAGACGCCTGAATAGCTACTTCGGGCTGTGTTTCCTCAATGACCTTCTCAAGATCGGTGTTGATCGATATTCCGAGTACTCGGTCGAGCCCAATCACCTCGCCGAGGTCCATACCACCTCGATGAGCCCTTTTACTAAAGGCTCCAACCAGTTCCAGGCCGGGCTTGGCAAGCACCATGCGGGCTATTCCCGAGCCCATTTGCCCAGTACCTAAAATCAGTACTCGGATAGAATCTCGCATACGATTTCGTTTTTACCAAGACATGACTATCTTAATAATCAGGATAGATAGTTTGATTGACGACCATCAACTCCAGCCGATTCAAGTTTATCTGGGTTTTCATCGAGCCTCTCTCGGCCAGACATAAAAAAGCCGGTGCTTTAGTTGATATCGAGGAGTCTTTGAAGGGGATAGACCGGGTCGCGCAGACTCAAAACGCGATTGCGGCTCGCGTTTTGACCCCTGCGGGGCGCCTGCGGCGGTCCAAATTGCTGGCGCAATTTGTCGAACCAAGGGTTCTCACCAGGGCCTCTCTCTCCGCCAAATATAATCCCTATGTTATTAATAACTGGGGATTTTTAGTTTATAAGAAATATTTAGTGTACGGAATGGTGTACGGAATGACTCAAAAAATACGTGATTTTTGGGTAGGGCATCATTTTCGAGAAAATAGAAAATCCCCCAATAGGTGGAACCGGCAAAACCGACAAAAGTTGTGTGCGATTGACCCGAATCTCTGGGCCTTCCCGCACCTGGTCTTGCGCCACCTTTCATCGATTTTGATTAAATTTAAATCAATGCCAACTATAACATAGTTCTCACTATGCTCTCGCCCTTTCTGATAGCGATAGGACCGAAGAAGCCCTGTCCCATATCGATGGCGCGCTCGATTCAGATTCTGGTGGACAGGCAAATTGGTGGCTTGCAGAGTTTCATAGGATTCGTGGTGAGATTCTGATCAAGCTATCAATACAAAATGAACTTGAGGCGCAGGGCTGCTTCGAGCAAGCACTCAAAATTGCTAAATCCCAGAAAAACAGAATTTTAGAACTGCGGGCATCAATGAACATTGCCAATTCGTTAAATCTTGCAGGTGAAACCAAGAAGGCTCGCGACATATTGGCCCCGGTTTACAAACGCTTCACTGAAGGCCATGACACTATTGACTTGCTCAACGCTCGAGAGCTGCTTGAATCGTTACAATAGCTGGTCTGAAGTCTACAAAGCTGAGTGTCCGTATATGGACTCTCATGCAACTGGGGGAATTGTCGTGGGAGAGAATTTGGAACTGAATTGATGATACGAAATGTAGTAGCGGAATGAGGAGTCGAACCCAGGGCCTACTGACTACAAGTCACCTGCACAATCTTTATAAATCAATGGCTTAGACCCTATCATTTTGTGCATTTTTGCAAGTTTCAGGGGTATTTATCAGGTCTTTGGGCGATTATTTTGTGCATCGAGAAAATGAGAAATTTGTAAGCTATTGAATTAAAGGTAAAAATTGATTGAAAACGGAATT
>Ga0265309_10000144_pt1 | contig 25168 bp, 26 predicted proteins | sample Helome_FD_192492 | JGI IMG/M metagenome (GOLD analysis project Ga0265309, IMG submission 192492) | Marine sediment microbial communities from subtidal zone of North Sea - Hel_20160524 (Illumina Assembly) | ecosystem: Environmental > Aquatic > Marine > Subtidal zone > Sediment ...
ACCTGCGCCATGCCCGAGGTGAGCTGGGAGGCCAGGGCATGGAGGTTATATCGGGCCAGCAATCTCCCCAGCTCACCTCGGGCATGGCGCAGGTCTGCGTGGAAATGAATTTACTGGCTTCCTGTGGTTCTGACTTCCACATGCCTGGAAAACGCTGGGCTGAGCTGGGCTCGTTTTCGCGGCTGCCCGGCAAGGTCAAGCCGGTGTGGGACCTGTTTTAGCCGAACGTTTCTCGTCGCCAATGTTGCTTGACATGGAACATGGCGCCCATCCCGGCTGTCCATAATAATAGAGGTATCTCTTGAATAGGGAGGTGTTGGTGCACGCTGGCGGTACAGGGCTGATGATGAAGAAGGCCGGGTGGTTCTTCCTGGTCGCTGTCATTATGCTGCTGTGGGCCAGGGACGTACGTGGGCAGGAGTCGCCGCTCACCATTCCGGGACAGCCGGAACGAATGGCCATGGTTCTCGATGTGCAAGGCCCGATTGGGCCGGCTACCCGGGACTACATCACAAGATCGCTTGATGACGCTGCAGAACATAACGCGGTTATCGTAGTCATTCGCCTGGACACGCCCGGAGGGCTCGATGCCTCCACCCGGGACATCGTAAAAGCCATACTGCAGTCCCCGGTACCCGTCGCCACCTTCGTTGCGCCGGAAGGTTCACGCGCGGCCAGCGCGGGTACTTACATTCTTTATGCCAGCCACATAGCAGCCATGAGTCCGGCGACCAATGTCGGGGCGGCCACCCCGGTGTCCATCATTGGCGACACACCCCGCCCTGATCCGATGCCCAAAGCTGACAAATCAGACGAAAAATCAGACGAAAATTCTGACGCAACAGCGGACGAAGACGGCGACGCCAGTGATGAAAAGCCTGCAAAGACCGGCGATGCGATGTCGCAGAAGGTTGTCAATGACGCTGTGGCCTATATCCGCGGCCTGGCTGAAAAGCGCGGCCGTAATGCCGATTGGGCTGAACTGGCCGTACGCGAAGCGGACAGTATCAGCAGTGCAGAAGCGCTGGAACTGGGGGTGATCGACCTGATAGCGGCGAATGTCGGTGACCTGCTTGAGCAAATCGATGGCAGGCAGGTTGAAGTGAATGATCGCATCCAGGTGTTGGAAACGGGGGCGCTGGCCATTGAGCGGCGCGAACCGGACTGGCGCAGTGAGTTCCTCGGAGTCATTACAAGCCCCACCATCGCCTACCTGTTGTTGCTGATCGGTGTTTACGGGCTGATCCTCGAGGGCTATCACCCGGGCGCCATTGTCCCTGGAGTGGTCGGTGCGATCTGCCTGCTGCTGGCGTTGTATGCCTTCCAGATGCTGCCGGTAAACTACGCCGGGCTGGGCCTTATCGTGCTCGGCATCATACTGATGATTGCCGAAGTGATGGCGCCCAGCTTCGGTGCGCTGGGGATTGGCGGCGTTATCGCCATGGTTATTGGCTCGATTATTCTGCTGGACACTGACGTGCCGGGTTTCGAGATATCCCGGGCTCTGATTGGTTCGATTGCAGTCGCAGGCTCTGTTGGCATGATGGCGATTGTCTGGTTCGCCATCAGGGCCCGCAACCGGCCGGTTGTTTCAGGCCGGGAACAGCTGATTGGCGCTGCCGGCACGGCATTAGAGGGTTTCGCCGAAGAGGGGGAGGTATTTGTTCACAGTGAACGCTGGCACGCGATTACAGAGTCACCGCTCAATGCGGATCAACCGATTGTGGTCACCGGGCTGGACGGGCTGACACTCAGAGTCCGTGCGGCCACAGCACCCATCAAGGAGCAGTAAGATGTTTGATTATGTATTTGGCGTCCTGGCACTGGCACTGTTCGGCATCATCATCAATGCGATCAAGATCCTGCGCGAGTACGAGCGTGGCGTCATTTTTCAGCTTGGGCGTTTCTGGAAGGTCAAAGGCCCGGGGCTGATCATCGTGATCCCGGTTATCCAGCAGATGGAACGGGTAGACCTGCGCGTCATCGTCATGGATGTACCCACGCAGGACGTCATTTCAAAAGACAACGTTTCGGTGAAAGTGAATGCGGTGGTTTATTTCCGCGTGATCGACCCGGAAAAAGCGATTATCCAGGTGGAACGGTACCTCGAAGCTATCAGCCAGTTGGCACAGACGACTTTGCGCTCGGTGCTGGGCCAGCACGAACTGGACGATATGCTTTCTGAGCGTGATGCATTGAATCACGACATCCAGGCGATCCTGGACCGGCAAACCGATGCCTGGGGCATCAAGGTAGCCAACGTGGAAATCAAGCATGTGGATCTGGATGAGAGCATGATTCGCGCGATCGCCGCCCAGGCCGAAGCAGAACGCCAGCGGCGTGCCAAGGTCATTCACGCAACCGGAGAAAAACAGGCTGCGTTCGAATTGGTGGAAGCGGCGAAAACACTGGCGGGTGAACCCAATGCGATTCAGCTTCGCTATCTGCAGACCCTGGTTGAAATCGCCGGTGACAAGAGCTCGACCATTGTCTTCCCATTGGATTTGATCGAGAAGGTAAAATCAGTCCTGCGCTGATCGGCCCCCCGCAGAACACATAGTTAGTTATTAGCTTTGACCGGTCGTATACTGGGCGTCTTTACTTTTCACTTCGTCTGGAGACCCTCATGTATCGTTTGCACGGCTTTTTCACCCAGAACACCATGAAAACTATCTATGTTCTAGAGGAACTGGGGGTCGAATACGAGTTCGCTTTTGTAAACCTGATGGAACTTGAAAACCGGACGGACGAGTTTCGGGCGATGACCCCGGCCGGCAAGGTACCGGTGCTGGAACACGACGGTGAATTCCTGTTCGAATCCGGCCCGATCAGCCGTTACGTTGCCAGTGTTGAAAAATCTCCTCTGTACCCGGCGGATAAACTGCAGCGTGCCAGGGTTGACCAGTGGATGACCTTTTTCACCTGCCACCCCGGTCGCTGGCTGACCAGCCTGTATTTCCAAAACATCATAAAACCCGCTGCCGGTATGGGTGAACCGGACGCCGCCAGTTGCGAAGAAGCGATCAAGTTCGCCAATCAGCAACTCAAAATTGTCGACCGCTGGCTTGAGAATACCGAGTGGCTGGCCAATGACGCACTGTCCATCGCCGAGCCTTTTGCGCTTGCTTACCTGGAACAGGCCGGGGCAGTTGGTTTTTCACTGGATTCAGTCCCGCGTGTCAAATCCTGGTTTGAACGGCTGGAGGCGCGGGACAGCACAACGCGGGCGCGGGCGCGGGTGAAGCCGCATATGCAGGCTACGATGGGTAGCTAAGAACCGTTTACAAGAGGCTTTGAGATGTCTGATCCGATGATTGACGTTGGCGCGGGATTCTGGAATATCCGTGGCTCATACAAGATAGGTGGCGTGCTTGACGTCGGTACTCAGGCTTCGCTGGTGCAGCTTGCCAGCGGAAAATTCGTGCTGCTCGATTCCTATACCTTCAACAGCGAAACCCGGCGAAAAGTGGCGGAAATGACGGACGGTGGTGAAAAGATCAAGGCGATTCTGAATCTCCATCCTTTTCATACCGTTCATGTGCAGAAAATGCACGAGATCTACCCTGACGCCACGCTGTATGGCACGCAACGCCATCACACGCGCTTCCCGGACCTGCCCTGGGCGGAGTTGCGCACGGAAGATCCGGCCCTGCATGAACTGTATGCCGGCGACTTTGATTTCTCGGTACCGCGCGGGGTGGACTTTATTTCCGCCGACGAAAACATTCATTTCTCTTCGGTGCTTGCATTGCATAAGGCTTCGATGACGATCCACTCAGACGACACCCTGATGTATCTGCGGATGCCCTTACCCCTGCGCCTGGCCGGACTGGGTGACTCGGTCAGTTTTCATCCCACCCTGGCCAAGGCGCTGGAGCGCCGCAGCGGCGCTGTACAGGATTTTCGCGACTGGGCCAGTGAGTTGATTGAAAGCTGGCAGCATGCCGAAAACCTGTGTGCAGCGCACACCGCTGCCTTGCTGGATCGCGACAACCGGGGTGATCCGATTCACGACCGCCTGCTCAAGGCGCTGGAAAAAGTCGGCAAAACACTGGCTGCGCACGAAAAGAAATTCGGTTGATGCTGAGCATTTTCCTGATGCTACTGACCCTGGAAATGAATCCCGAACCCTGGCAGACCATCAATGATGGCGTGATGGGAGGCAGGTCCAGCGGAGGCATAACCCGGTCGGAGTCCGGACTGAGTTTCAAGGGCGAATTGTCGCTGGAAAACAATGGCGGTTTCGCCTCGGTACGCCGCCTGGTCGAAGCAGACCTGTCGTCTGCAAAAGGCCTGCAGTTGCAGGTCAGGGGGGACGGGCGTACTTACCAGGTGCGGCTGCGTCAGGACGGAAATTACGATGGCGTTGCCTGGCGGGCGGAGTTTTCCACTACTACCGAATGGCAAACAGTCAGCCTGGATTTTGAAGCATTCGAACCGGTGTTCCGGGGCAGGCAGGTTCCGGGCGCCGGGCCGGTCGTCGCTTCGAACATCAGCCAGCTTGGCTTTATGCTGGCGGACAAGACACCCGGTCCTTTTCTGCTGGATATCAAGTCAATCCGGTTTCTCTGACACTTAAATCAACCATCAGACGAGTTCATGAGCATGAAATATAAATTGATTCTTGCTGGCGGCCTGGCCGCCGTCATCTGCAGCCAACTGGCCCTGGCGGAAGTCATCCGCACCGAGGCAAACAACGGAAATCTCCTGATGGAGGATATTCCGCAGATACCGCAATCGGTTGTTGCCGATCTCAATCGATACCAGAATGTGCGCTCCGCGGGTTTCCAGGGCTGGACCAAAGCGGGTGACGGCATCTTCGTAACGACCCGGTTTGGTGATGTCCCGCAGATACATCATGTCAGCCATCCAGGCGGCGCAAGGACGCAGCTCACCTTTTTCGATGAACCAGCCGGCGGCGTTTCGCGTCAGCCCCAGGGCACGAAAATGATATTCACCATGGATGCGGGCGGCAGCGAGTTCACGCAGATATTCCTGCTTGACCCTGCCGGCACAGACGACGCGCAAATGCTCACGGACGGTGAATCACGCAACGGCGCCGTAATCTGGGATCGTCGCGGAGAATCCATCGCCTACCAGAGTACTCGCCGCAACGGCGCCTCTAATGATGTCTGGATGATGGATGTAAACAACCCGGAAACGGCGGGTGTCATTCTCGAGTCACCGGACGGATCGTGGTGGGGTCCCCAGGATTTTTCACCGGACAATCAGAAGTTGCTGATATTGAATTACGTGGGTAATGCGGATTCCAGAATTCACCTGTTGGACCTCAAGACCAAAGAATTGCGCATGCTGGCGGGCGATCCGGACAATCCGAGTTCCAATTTCCCGGTGTCCTTCGACCGCGAAGGCAACGGTTTCTTTTACATCACGGACGTTAACGGTGAATTCAAACAACTGGCCTGGCAGTCGCTGGAAGAGGGCTCATCGCCGCAGATGGTAACGGCTGACATCCCCTGGAACATTGAGGATGGTGCGGTCAGCGATGATCTGACCCGGGCAGCGTTTACGGTCAACAACAACGGTTTTTCACAGCTCTACCTGATGGACATGAGCAGTCGCGAATACCGTGCCGTGGATGTGATTCCGACCGGCCTGGTCGGCGGTTTGGAATTCAGCCCCGATGGAAGCCAACTCGGAATGACACTGAACACATCGCAAACCCCCAGCGACTCTTTTGTGCTGGAGCTGGGCAAGGGCGCGCTCCAATACGGTGAATTGACGCGCTGGACCTACAGCGAACTGGGCGGCCTGGACACCGATGCGTTTATTCAGCCTGAATTGGTGTCATTCTCTACCTATGACAGCGATTCGGGCGGCCCGGCCTCCATTCCCGCCTGGGTTTACAAACCCGCAGGCGAGGGCCCGTTTCCGGTCATCATCGTGATCCACGGCGGACCGGAAGGCCAGTCGCGGCCTTCGTTCAGCAGTACCTACCAGCTTTGGCTGCAAAAGCTGGGCGCCGCGGTGATCCGCCCCAACGTGCGTGGTTCCAATGGCTATGGCAAGCAGTACATGTCGCTGGATAACGGCTTCAAACGCGAGGATTCGGTCAGGGATATCGGAGCGTTGCTGGACTGGATCGCCAGCCAGCCGGACCTGGATGAAAAAAGGGTAGCTGTTTTTGGTGGCAGTTACGGCGGTTACATGGTGCTGGCCAGTGCGGTTCACTACAGCGAACGCCTCAAGGCAGCGGTGGATATCGTCGGCATCAGCAATTTCGTGACCTTCCTGGAAAATACCCAGGATTACCGCCGTGACCGGCGCCGAGCGGAGTATGGTGATGAACGCGACCCGGCCATGCGCGCCCACCTGGAATCGATCAGCCCGCTGAACCACGTCGATAAAATCAAGATCCCGATGCTGGTGGTCCAGGGCGAAAATGACCCTCGTGTGCCGGTAACCGAAGCGGTTCAGATCGTCGAGGCGTTGCGCGCGCAGGGCCTGCCGGTGTGGTACATGAACGCGCTGAACGAGGGCCATGGTTATCGCAAGAAGGAGAATCGTGACGTTTATACGCAGGCGACCATGATGTTTCTCAAGGAACACCTGTAAAGGCGCATCGATGAAGCCGAGTACCCTGCGCATTGGTTACCGCTACCGCCCCAAAAGGCTTGCGCCGGAATATGATGCCATCGTTATCGGCTCCGGCATGGGTGGCCTCACCACGGCTGCCCTGCTCAGTGAACTGGGCTGGAAAGTCTGCGTACTGGAGCAGCACTACACGGCCGGCGGCTACACCCATTCATACGATCGCGAAGGCTACGAATGGGATGTCGGCGTGCACTACATCGGTGATGTAGGTGTAAAAACCCGTACCCGCCGCCTGTTCGATTTCCTGTCGGACGGCAAGCTCGAGTGGGCGCCGATGGACGCGGAGTACGACCGCTTCTACATCGGTGACAAGGTGTTTTGTGCCCGTGCCGGCAAACAGGAATTCCGCGACAACCTGGTGGCGCAGTTTCCGGCCGAAGAAAATGCCATAGACCGCTACATGGAGCTACTGGCCAGCGTCGGTGGCGCTTTATCGATGATCGGCATGGAACGGGTGATGAAGCCTTGGCAAAAGGCGGTCTCCGCCCCCTACCGGAAGTGGAAAACGCCTGATCATATCTACCGTAAAACCTACGATGTACTGAGTGAACTGACGAGTGACCAGGATCTGATCGCGACGATTTGCGGCCAGTGGGGCGATATGGGATTGCCGCCGAAGCAATCGGCTTTCATCGTGCATGCGATGATTGCCAGGCACTACCTGTATGGCGGGTTCTACCCGGTCGGGGGTTCGTGGCGCATCGCCGATTCAATCATCCCGAAAATCCAGAAATCGGGCGGTGAAGTGTTCACTTATGCCAACGTAAAACAGATCCTGGTTGAAAACGGCGAGGTCACCGGAGTTGAGATGGAAGACGGACACCGGATTGAGTGCCCGGTGGTCGTGTCTTCTGCGGGTATCGACAATACCTTTAACCATTTGGTGCCTCCTGAAATTGTAGAAGACACAGGCTACAGGGAAGCGATGCAGCGAGTGCGTCCCAGCATGGGGCACCTGGGAATCTACATCGGCTTGCAGAAAACGGCGCAGCAACTGGGACTACCCAGTACCAATTTCTGGATTTATCCTTCTAACGATTACGATTCGGCAGTCGCAGCCTTTATGGATGACCCGAACGCACCCTTTCCGGTGGTATATGTTTCTTTCCCATCCGCCAAGGACCCGGATTATCTGAACCGGCACCCCGGTACCGCCACCATTGAGATAGTCGCGCCGGCACCCTATAAGTGGTTCGAAAAGTGGAAAGGCACCACCTGGGGTAAGCGCGGTGATGACTACGAGCAGTTCAAGGCTGAACTCGGTGAGCGCCTGATGCAGCATCTGTACGACAAGCTGCCCCAACTGGACGGCAAGGTGGATTACTTTGAGGTGTCCACACCTTTATCGACCGAGTGGTTCAGCGGCTATCAGCGTGGCGAGCTTTATGGCCTGGATCACACACCCGAGCGCTTGCAGCAAGACTGGCTTGGACCCAGAACGAGGATTCCCGGGTTATGGTTGACCGGCCAGGACACCCTGACCTGCGGCGTCACTGGAGCGATGATGGCCGGTATGCTAACGACCACGGCCATGGTCGGCATGCGCAGGATTTCAGTATTAATGAAGCGGATTTACGGCTAGATCAGTCCTTCAATGGCTTGAAGTCGAATTTCTGTCCGCCAATTGAGGCTTCGTACATCAAGCCGCCCTTGGCCAGGGTAAAAACCGCCATCCCCCGCTTCCATGAACCGGTCGCCTTGTGGTCGCCGGCACTGGCCGAAGCACCCTTGGTGGAAGCGCCTGCGGCCGCTCCATAGGTCAGGGCCACCGCAGTGGCATCAGCCCCGAATTCAAACTGGCCGCGGGTGAATTCGTTGTACACGTCGGCATTTCTGAACAGGATGATCTGGCTGTAGGCCTGCCCGCCCAGTTGAAAGCCGATGGTGACCTGGCCCATCGAGACCTTGCCGGTATGAGCCCCCTGTCTGAACACGCAACCCGTACCGCCGGCGGCTCCAATGCCGATACCGCCTTTGCCGATGGTTGGCAATACCGCGTAGCCATACGATTCGGCCATCATTTCCGGGACATTGCCGAGTTCTCTGAATTTAGCCAGGGTAGCCTTGCATTTTTCCAGGCTGGCGGCGGCCTGCGCGGTTACGCTACTGAGCAGCAGGATTACAGTCATGGCAAAAGCGGTTGCTGGATTCATCATCATTCCTTGTTAATGAGCGCCTTAAGGAAATACCATACCCCAACTTAACAGGCACTGAATGAATATGTCTGAATTACGCCGTTGCCCGGATCAAGCTGCAAGCCTGAACATGGATCGCTCTTTGCGGGTCGCCATCGAGACGGCCGGCATGCCCTGGGAGGACTCACCGGCCGCTGGCGTACAGCGTAAGAAACTGGAACGCGAGGCAGCCGAATCGGGGCAGGTGACCAGCGTGGTTCGCTATGCGCCGGGTTCGGAATTCTCTGCGCACACCCACCCCGGTGGTGAAGAGATTTTTGTCATCAGCGGCGTTTTTGCAGACGAACAGGGCACTTATCCACAAGGCACCTGGCTACGAAACCCTTCTTACAGCCGGCACCAGCCGTTCAGCCTTGCGGGCTGCACTATCTTTGTGAAGACCGGGCATATCCATTGAACCTTCCGGGTATCATTCATTGCGTATGATCGTTGGCCGGTTTTGCGGCGCGAACTACGCATTCTTCGTAAACGATTGTCAGCAACAGCCCGGTTTCTGTGTGGACGCAGAAGCACTTGCCGGTATCTGCATCCAACGCGCAAAAAGTTTCTTCCTCCGGATGTTGAGTGTCCGGCTCGCTCTGCGCTGTTTGCTGCTCTTCGTAGATCTGGGCAGCAGGATCCTGTAATTCAAAGGTAGCGAAAGCCATACCGGATAGCAGGCAAAGCGCAATAATAAGGGCAAGTTGATTCATATCTATACTATCCCTCTCCTGTTTATTATTCTCAAGGGGTTGTGACTTCAACCCTCGAAATTGAGCCCCCGGTTTTTCTGCAGCAACTCGACTTTGACGGTTCCCTCGCAGTACAGGTCGCCTATTTGAGGCTGGTATGGTGCCAGCGATTCCCGGGTTGCCGCAGGCGGGCCATCGGGCCAGGGTGATGAATCCTTGCTGTCCTTGAGCGTGTCAATTTCAGCTTGCAGGGCAGTCATCAGGTCCGCATGAGATGCTGCTTCTTCGGCCATATCCAACGCGTCGATCTGGTTGCGCAGAATCTGGATGTACTCATCCCGGGCCCGCTGGCTCATGTAGGCATCTTCCTGCTCGGCGTAGCGCGAGTTCGCCTCCGCTGCGAGTTGGGGTCCGTATGCGGCCAGGTAGATGTACATGTACTCGCCCAGGCCCATGCTTTCGGTCAGCAGGGCCTGGTTACGCGCATCCATGAATTCCAGGAAAGTGGGCGCGGAGCTGAAAATCGTTTTCAGGCTTTCAAAGCCCTCAGAAGCCTTGTCCCCGGCAGACATCTCCTGGTCCGATTCCATTTCCTCAAGCTTGATGACGTTGTCGAGAATGCCCTGGAATATTGCGCAGTTGGCCTGCACGGCTTCGCGCACGCGGATAAATCCCTCGACCCGGTCTGGAGACAGATATCCGTTTGCCGGGGGAGTGTAGCGGTTGGCCCAGTCGAACCGGTCGATCAGCGCCTGTTCCAGCCGTTTGGATTTCTGAATGGGGAGCGCAACGAAATAGATGCCCGCGACGATAAAAAAGGCAATGGTGGCAAGGGTAAGAATTCGCCATCGGTTTTTGGTTTTCATGAACCAAGCCTACCTGATCGATGTGGAATGCAAATGGTCCGAAAGTCAGGGGCTGGCTGAACTGAAATTTCAGAGCAGGGTGATCTTTTCCTGGCTCACTTCGATCAGACGTTTTTTATACAGTCGTCCCAGGGCTTTTTTGTACTTTCCCTTGCTGACACCAAACTGTTTGTAGATGGCCTGGGGCGGGCTGTAGTCGGTGAGCGTCGATTCACCACCCTGGTCCCGCAGAAACTGGATAATGCGGTCAGCCAGTTCGTCCTGGGCGCTTCTTTCGTGCAACTCCAGGGCGAGGTTGATTCTCCGGTCTTCGCGTATGGACTTGATGAACCCAGTGGTTTTGTCGCCGGGTTTGAATGTCTGGAATACTTCGTTTTTGAACAGCACACCCAGGTGGGTGTTGTTGATTACGGCTTTGTAGCCGAGATCGGTTTCACCCACAATCATCAAATCGACTTTCTCGCGCAGCTTGAGCGGTGTTGCATCTTCGGAAAGATAGCGATGCAGCTTGGTGCTGCCGATCATTTTTCCCTCCGGGTCCATCATCACGTAAACCACGTAGGACTGCCCTTTGCGCATGGGGGCCTGTTGCTGACTGACCGGTATCAGCAAATCCTGTCCTTCCCGCCAGGCCATGAACACGCCGGCGCGGGTCACGTTAACAGCCTGTAACAGGGCGCATTCACCTGCACTTTTCGGCGCATCTTCCCCGGATGGGTCTTTTTTGGGTGTTGTTCTGCCTGGCCACATATCGCCTATGATACGTCTATGCACCGATATATACGATTTGTAATGGTCACAGCGCTGGCCGCCAGCTTCTCACTGCAGGCGGACAGCTCCACACTCGAATCAAGTGCAGCGAATCTTCTTGCAGCAGGTGCCAGCGGTTTTGCAATGGCGAAAATCGACAGGAATGGCATTCGATGGTCGGATGCCCGGGGTTATGCCGACGCTGGTAAGCAACAGCTGATGACGATCGATACTGTCATGAATATCGCCTCCATCAGCAAGACCGTGACAGGCACTTCGCTGATGATGCTGGTGGAGCAGGGCAAACTGGAACTCGACCGCGATGTGAACGAGTACCTGCCTTTCACAGTCCGTCATCCGGCCTATCCGGACATCCCAATCACCACGCGCCAGTTACTCACCCACAGTTCAGCGTTATTGGACAGGGAAGCCATCTACTACTCGGAAACCATGTATTTTCCGGGGGCGGACAATCCGGTCAACCTGGGTGAATTTGTTCGGGCTTACCTGTCGCTGGACGGCCGGTATTACGAGGCCGGGAATTTTGCCGAATACCCGCCCGGTGATCAAAGGCAGTACAGCAATGTTGCGTATGGGCTGGCCGGGTACCTGGTTGAGGTGATCTCAGGCAAGCCTCTGAACCGGTTTTCCGCGGAAAATATTTTTCAACCGCTGGGCATGGAGTCTACCGGCTGGATGTTCAGTGAAATTGATCCCGGGCAGCATGCCAGCTTGTATGAATGGAAGGGGGCGGAAAGTGTTCCGGTCACCTGGTATGGCCTGGCGACCTGGCCGGATGGTGGCCTGCGGACCAGTGTTGCGGACCTGGCGCGGTTTTTTGCGGCGATGATCGGCGGTGGTGAGTTTCAGGGTAAGAGAATCATGCAGGAAGTGACGGTAAAGGCCATGTTCCAGCCACAGTTCGTGGCCGGGCAGGTGCTGGAAGCCGTCGCAGACGGGGAGAACCAACAGCAGGCCATCACCTGGGCTTATCGAACCATGGGAGATGGTTCGACCGTTATCGGTCACAGCGGGGGAGACCCGGGTGTCACCACCCACGCCTACTTTTTTCCGGATACCGGGGGCGGCGCTATCTTACTGGTGAATACTTCATCGGAGACAGAGCCTTTTGGACTGGCTGTTCGGGATATGTTGCGGGCACTGCTGCAATAACCTGGAGGTTCAATCGGCACATATGCCCATTTTTTAAGAAGATTTACTTAAATTCAGGCAGTATTTGATTCAAAATCCATAATGGAATCGTTGATGAGCAATCCGTCGCCCCCCGAATTGACCCCCCGAGCTATCATTCTTGCCATCATTCTCGCAATGATCCTGGCCGGGGCCAATGCCTACCTTGGCCTGTTTGCCGGCATGACGATTGCCTCAGCCATCCCGGCCGCGGTGGTGTCGATGGCGATCCTCAAGCTTATGGGGGGTGGGCACATCCTGGAAAACAATATTGTGGCGACCGGCGCATCGGCTGGAACATCGATCGCCACCGGTGTGATTTTCACCCTGCCGGCACTGTTGATCCTGGGGTACTGGGAAGACTTCCGCTACTCCTGGGTGCTGGCCATCGCCGGTCTGGGTGGCTTGCTGGGCGTGTTGTTTTCCGTGCCGCTGCGACGCTCACTGATCGTCGAGCAGGGGTTGGCTTTTCCGGAGGGTAAGGCTGCGGCAGAAGTCCTCAAGACCGGTGACAACCCCGGGGCCGGGCTGAAAATCCTGGCCGGTGCGGCAACCATAGGCGGGCTGATGAAGCTGGCTGCCGGCAGCGGCCTGCGCCTGATCCCCGATACCGCAGCCTCCTCGGCCTGGTGGGGCAATAGCCTGGCCTATTTCGGTACCAACCTGTCGCCCGCGTTGTTTGGTGTGGGTTATATCGTGGGCCTGAATATCGGTATCGTCATGCTGGCCGGTGGTGTGATCGCGTGGAACATTGCCATCCCGATTTACAGCACCTTTTTCCTGGCGGCTGACCCGGTTTTGAGCGTGGAACTGGCCGCTGCGACGGCTGAAGATGCTGCCTATGGCATCTGGTCGGCCCAGATTCGATATCTCGGCGTGGGCGCCATGTTGGTTGGTGGCGTCTGGACGCTGATTTCCCTGCGTCATTCGCTGGTATCAGGCATTAGAAGCGGTATCCATGCGGAACGCGGAAACGGCGGTGAGGCCATACCACGCACCGAACGTGATCTGCCAATGAAATTGATCCTGCTCGGCGTGGTGATATTCGTTTTGCCGTTGATGGTTCTGTACCAGGCCATTGTCAGCAACTGGGCGGTGAGTATCCCGATGACGGTCATCATGATCGTGGCCGGCTTCCTGTTTGTATCCGTGTCGGCTTACATGGCCGGCCTGGTGGGGTCTTCCAACAACCCGGTGTCTGGCTTGACCATTGCCACCATTTTGTTCGCTGCGCTGGTGTTGGTGACGATGCTGGGCCCTGAGTCCGCGATCGGTGCTGTGGCCACCATCATGATCGGTGCTGTGGTCTGCGGAGCCGCCTGTATCGGCGGGGATAATCTGCAGGATTTGAAATGCGGTTATATCCTGGGCGCCACGCCCTGGAAGCAGCAGCTCATGTTAGCCGTCGGCGGTGTCTCCAGTGCGCTGATCATGGCGCCGGTGCTCAACTTGCTGGCACAGGCTTACGGAATTGGTGTGCCGACCGAAGCGCATCCCAGCCCGCTGCTGGCGCCGCAGGCCAACCTGATGGCGTCGGTGGCGAATGGCATTTTCGGGGGTGAGCTCCCCTGGACCATGATCGGCATCGGCGCAGCAATTGGCACAGCCATCATCGTGCTGGATGAGAGTCTGAAAAAGCGCGGTTCCAGTTTCCGCACGCCGGTGCTGGCCTGCGCAGTGGGCATCTACTTGCCGATTGAACTCAGTGTGCCCATTTTTGCCGGCGGCCTGGTGGCGCATTTGGTTGAGCGCTACCTGAAACCCGGGGACGAAGAAGGCGAGAAGGAGAAAGTTCACCAGAAGGGTACGCTGTTCGCGGCCGGTCTGATCACAGGCGAGGCCCTGATGGGTATCTTTATGGCGATACCCATCGTGGTCGTCGGTTCAGCCAGCGTGCTGGCCCTGCCTGATAACTGGCACTTTGGCGGATGGTTGGGTCTGGCGATGATGGCCGCTTTAGCGGTGTTGCTCTATCGCCTGGCTATTGCCCCGACTTCACAGGAGGCTTGACGCCGATATGCCGCTCGCCACGTGCTTTGGCGAGCCTGATCTGGCGCGCCCTTTCCAATAGGCCCTGGCGCTTTTTATCACTGAGCCGGCTGTGGCAACGCGGGCATGAAACGTGCTGTTCAAACAGCGGTGATTCACGGTCTTCGTCGGTCAGGGGCATCCTGCAGGCAGGGCAAATTTCAAAGTCGCCTTCCTGCAGGTCGTGATCCACGGTGACCCGGTTATCGAAAACGAAACAGTCTCCTTCCCATAGACTCTCTTCCTGTGGAACCGTTTCCAGGTAATTCAGGATGCCGCCATCGAGGTGATAGACGCTTTTGAAGCCGAGCCCCAGCAGGTAGGAGGTGGCTTTTTCGCAGCGGATGCCACCGGTGCAAAACATCGCAACCTGCTGGTCTTTTGCAGGGTCCAGGTGTTCGTCCACCCATTCAGGAAAATCCCGGAACGTAGCTGTATCAGGATCTTCAGCTCCTTTGAAGGAGCCAAGATTGAATTCATAGTGGTTACGCGTATCGATCACCCGTACATCTTGCCGCGAGATCAGGGCATTCCAGTCTGTCGGCGCCACATACTCGCCAACGGCCTGGTTGGGATCGACACCCTCGACACCCAGGCTGACGATTTCCTTCTTCAGGCGCACCTTCATGCGGTAAAAAGGCTGATCATCGGCCCAGGACTCTTTGTAGTGCAAGTCCTGAAACCGCTCATCCGCTTTTAACTCATTGAACAATCGGCGTACATTTTCCTCTGTTCCGCTGATGGTTCCATTGATGCCCTCTGCAGCCAGCAGGATGCTTCCCAGCAGACCCAATTCTTCGCAACGCCGCTGCAACGACTCGCGAACCGTCCTGTAATCAGGTAAGGAAACGAACTTGTAAAAGGCAGCTACCAGGAACTTGTTCATGACATCATTTTAAGTCAGTCGTTAGCGACGTAACCACCCAGCAACTTCTTAAGACTCGCAACCATGCGGCTGACCGTACCGGTCAGCAGTACGAAATCGGCATCCATGCGCGCCAGTGGGTCTTCATAGTCCGGGGTATCAATGGCCTCTCCCTCGATGAATTTGAACTTGCTGATTGTCCCCTCTTCATTGATCACGCAACTGAGCATTTCATCGAAGCCTACTCCCAGGTGGGTGAGCCGCATGCCATCAACAACATGTTTGCGAATGGACGGGTCAGTCAGTTCGAAATCGCGCCAGCTTGCGATCGACTTGCTGTCCGATGGGTCCTGCATACGGCATTCATGCCCGAGTGAAAAGCCGAGCGGGGTTTCACCAAGGAATATGCGTTTTAACAGCTCCGCCGGTGCCTGGTTGAAACTCAGGGGCACGCATTTGAACTCGCCGAAACAGGTCCTGAGCTGATCTATAAACCATTCGGCTTTGCTGTCTGTGCCAACATCAATGGCCAGCAAAGACTCGGAGTGTATGAAACAGGCCCGGTTGCGTTCGGACTTCAGCAGCGCCCTGGGCAGCAGCTCTTCTTTTGTTTCTTCGCGCAGGCGGCGCAACTCGCTGCGCGGTGGCTCCTGCGCCATGCGCGACCGATAATCTGTCACTTTGTCCACCAGCGCTTCCTTGATCGCCGCTACCGGCAACACGCGGCTCTGAGTACGCAATTGCAGCAGATCCGCGCCATTCAAACGCCGGCAAAGGGGTGCTTCGTCATAATCTGCAGGCGCTTCCCAGCCAGCACTGCGTTCTGAATACTTCCCACAGGGTGAAAAAATATTTTCAGCCAGGGTTTCCGACAGTTTTTCTTCGGTTTTGGGCCATGGGCTGGTGATGCGGTAAAAGCGCAGATTTCGAAACATCTATCGATCCTGGAGCAAGGGTGGCGGGGGATTATAGACGATCTGACGGCAACAATTTGCCCGAATATTGCCTGGATTTGCCTCTTTGCTACCGCATCGGGCGCATATGACCGGAGTGTAATGGTTTCATTCATCGCGAGGATTTGTAAATGAATGCTCCTGCACTGCTTAGTCGTAACCATGCAACGTTGAAACTGCTGTTCGTCGGGCTCTTGAGCCTCGCCATGTTGATCCCGTTGTATATGGTCCGGTCGATCATCCAGGACCGGCAGGATCTTCAGTTCGCGGCTGCCAATACCATTGCCAGCCGCTGGGGTGGTCAGCAAATTATTGGCGGCCTGGTTGCACTGACGCATTCGCCGGTCCGATTCAGCGAGGAGAAAGGAGCCGGCACACGAACACAATGGAAAGGCACGGTGCTTTCCGATCTCTCGATCAAGGCGGGTCTGACGACCGAAACCCGCTACCTTGGCATTTACGAAGTGCCGGTATACACCGCCACGGTGGTCATTGAAGGGCGGATTGACTGGCAACGCCTCGACCGGATGCAGAGTCAGGGTGACCTTTTGTTGTGGCTGCCATTAAGTGATGTCAGGGGCGTGCGGGAAGTGTCTTCCCTGCAAGTGGATGGTCTTGAGATTCCGGCACGGCCGCTTGCAGTCCACACCAGTTCCATCAGTGGACTGCAGTTTATAGTCACGGCTGGAGAACGGCCGGGGCCGGCTGCGACAGGCCAATACCGCTTAGAGATTATGCTGGCGGGCAGCCATTCACTGTTGTTTTTGCCACTTGCGGACACCAGCCGGGTTAATCTGGATGCGGACTGGCCCCATCCGGAGTTCATCGGGCAGTTCCTGCCGGTGGAACGCAGCATTTCAGACAAAAATGTTCAGGCGACCTGGAAACTGCTTGGCATCAACCGGCCTTATGGTGATCAGTGGACTGTCGCGGACATGCCTTTCCATCAACTGGCCCAGGCGGGATTCGGCATGCGTCTTGAAACTCCGGTTGATGGCTATCAGCGCAGTGAACGTTCGGTAAAGTATGGCTTTCTCTTTATCTCACTGACGTTCTTTACACTGTTCCTGTTCGAAGTGATGGCCGGGTGCGCTTTGCACCCGGTGCCCTATGTGTTGACGGGGGCTGCGCTCGCGGTTTTCTACCTGGTGTTGCTGGCCTTGTCGGAGTATCTGCCATTTGCCACTGCCTTTGCTGTGGCGGCTGCTTTGCTGGTTGGAATTGTTACTCCCTACACGGGTGCCGTGCTGGGCCGCAGGCGACGCGGCTACCTGGTCGGAACCATGATGGCCCTCACCTACAGCCTGTTGTACCTGCTCGTAACGGCACAGCATGCGGCTTTGTTATTGGGCTCATTGGCGTTGCTGATGGCGATCGCTGTGCTGATGTACCTGACCCGGAACGTGGATTGGTATGACTATGGTTTGACGGGTTCCACGATCAGGTAGCTGGTAGTTGTGTCGCCGATATTAAGCGCTTCATGCACCGTCAGGCTGGTGGTTGACCAGCTGCCGCCGGTCCGGGTTGTCACGACCTTTTCACCGCTGTCATCCACGATGCGCAAAGCGCCCCCCTCCAGGACATAGCCGAAGTGTGGATTGTGATAATGTTTTTCGTGGCCGATACCCGCTGGAAAGATACAACGTGCGACACGCACGGACTCATCCTCAAACATCAGCTCACAGGTCTTTTGCCCTTGCCAACCTGCGTCCACTGCATGCGGCAGGTCCGGTTTTTCGCGGGCAGATAAGGCCTGTAACTGCAGCAAAAAGATTGCTGCTAACGCAATTGATATTACTAACGAAGGTTTCATGTTTTTTCTGCCTCGTTCTTGTCAGTACAACTCATTAATGAATGGCACCAGCGCAATAACCAGTGCTTCAGTGTATACGCCTTCCCTGGTGTAGAGTCCATTGGTGAGCAATCCAAAAGCACCTCCCTGGTGTTTGCTATTGACCGTAGAGAACACCCGGTCGTTCGCATCGCCCAGTTCGATGCCCTGGTCTACCAGTTCTTTGATGGCTGGAGGCAATGGCAAACTCACCGTACGGGCTTCGCCGCGTTTTCCATCGCGTCCGTGAATGGCCATCCACGCGAAGGTGATTAAATGCTCGTCTATGGCTTCAATGCCCCCTTCCAGACCCACGCAGAAATCAGCATGCGGGTGCAGTTCGAAGGCCATTGCTGCCCGGTTATTGGCACCCTGGCGTGTTTCCCGGTCTGAAAGAGGCTGGTCACTGACTCCGGATTCTACGCTGACCGGCAGAAACTGGATTTCGGTCGCAGGGAACTGCAGGGCATAGGCCGCTTTGACTGCCTGGATCTTTGCCGGATTGTGCGAGGCTATGACAACTTCCATGGCCGGCTATTTCAAATCCGAGGGTGAGACGGGAGAAGACAGCAGCCTGGTGAACTGCTCCCAGCGCTGCTCTGAATTGGCAGCGTCCGCTTCAACCCACTCCGCGACCAGGTCTTTGCCGTAGTTATAGTTGATCACGTAGCTGCGATATGTGTCGAAGAAACTGATTCGTTTTTCCGCCTTTTCCGGTGTATCGAGCGCGTAGTTGATCAACCATTGCCGGGCCTGCTCTGATGAAAAATCTCCATCCAGGTAATGGCGGGCCGCTTCGTTGATCGCGTAGTCCAACTGGCCGCGCAAAGCGATCAACTGGTAGTAGCGATCCGCGTCCGAGGCGTCCAGACCGGCCAGCGGAAACAGGTGGTCGCGCTCATATTCGATGCGCTCACTGCCGGGGAAAGCCAGTTCAACGCCATAATTACCACTGCCCTCGGCAATCAATGACTGCGGGCTGAACAGCGGGTACAGGCTGAATTCCTGCCAGCCTTTGGCCAGCACCAGGTTCTGCTCGAGCAAGGCATTGTAAGTGTGGTGGCCGGGATAACCTTCGTGGCAGCCCAGGTCCACGGCCTGGTCAATGTAGATCGGCAGATCCGTGTTTACCTGGATGACGCTGTGCGAGTTGCCCTGGTACCAGTTATAGGCCGACCAGGATTTGTCGCTGACATACTCAATCGTAAAACTTTCATGTTTCGGCAAATCGATGTGCTGCAACGTCCTGCTTCGGCACTCTTCGATCGCCGCTGTGAATATGTAGTTGACGCGGTCCGGGGGAATGATGAAGCGTTCACGAAAAGCGGTCACCCGTTCGGGAAGCGGGGCGTTGCCGGGCAGCAAGGCATCAATTTGCTGCAGGATCTGTTCGAAATGTTCCGCGTCGTAGGTTGGGGCGACCGCATTGAAGACGAGCCGGGATTCCTCATCGAACGGCAGTTTTCTGCCCTGGTTATAAGCAACACGGGTGCGCAGGGCTTGCAGCCTGAGCGTCAGGCTTTTCAGCCGCAGGGGGTCCGCGTCACTGCTCTGCATGGCCAGGAGTATTTGCGCCAGGGCCTGGGCTCTTTCCTCAATGACTTGCAGGCTGAGTTGCTCTTCTTGCGCCTGCTGCTTAAGGTCTTCCGGGCCGAAATAGGCGTCTACCTGCGCCGGATCATGTTGTGCCAATGACAGCTCGAGCAGCAGGTATTCATTAATCAGTGGTTCTGCGTCTGCGGCCTGTGCGGATGAGAAAAACGCGCAGGCTGCGAAAAACATCAACAGGAGTTTCATTTTGGATTGTTACCTAAGAGGATGTTGGAATATGAACACGGATTTCATCACCTGCCAGGCTAACTACGTCGCCCGCAACGATTTTCTTACGTTTTTGGGTTTCGGTTTCCCCGTTAACGGTCACCAGGCCTGCGGCAATCATCATTTTGGCCTGGCCACCGCTGGATGCCATGCCATCGAACTTCAGAAGTTTGTAGAGTTCCACCGGTTCGCGGCGAATTTCGACTTCGCGCACGGCTTCAATCCCGGAAGTTCTTGAACTGCAAGGGCACTTCAAAACCGCCCTCTTTCAGCAGGGCCATCACGGCCTGCAGGTCATCGCGCTTTTTGCCGGTGACGCGTAACTGCTCGCCCTGGATAGCGGCTTGCACCTTCATTTTCTTTTCCTTGATCAACTTGACCATTTTCTTGGCGTCGGCGGTTTCGATGCCCTCACGTATGGTCACCACCTGGACGGCGGTTTTCAGCTGGATGACCGGGTCTGCCATCTCCAGGCAGCTGATATCCACGCCGCGTTTGACCAGTTTGTTGCACAGCATGTCGTACATCTGCTGCAACTGGAACTCCGACTCGGTGTTCATGGTGATCTGCGATTCATTGAGTTCAAAATTTGAACCGGTTCCTTTGAAATCAAAACGCGTGCTGACTTCGCGGTTAGCCTGGTCGAGCGCATTGCTGAGTTCGTGGTGATTGACTTCGGAGACAACGTCAAAAGAAGGCATGGTTAATTCCTGCTAAATACTAAGGTGACTTCAAGATAGAGCCACCGGAGGCTTTGTTCAACGTAAAATAGGCTTTGCATTTTCTCTGGAGTGACTATGAGGCACTGGACCCTGCTCGGTGAAGCACCCATCCCCGGCACCGGGCAATCGCTAAGCCTGCACCAGGGAAAGGATGATTTCTTTATCAAGATTTCTTCCGGCGGCGGTGAGTTGATGAGCACCCGCAAGCACGGTTCAGAGGATGCACTTGGCACCTTGCCCTGCCGTAAGTTGCGCAATCGGGATTCAGCCCGGGTGTTGATTGGCGGGCTTGGGATGGGTTTTACCCTTGCCGCTGTGCTCGCTGAAGTGGGTGAACAGGCTGAGGTGACAGTAGCCGAGTTGATCCCGGAAGTGGTGGAGTGGAACCGGGGGCCGCTGGGGAAATGCAGTGGATATCCATTGAATGACCCGCGCACGAAAGTACACGTTGGAGACGTAGCGAAACTACTGCGGGTTCAGCGCGGCTATTTTGACGTGATTGCGCTTGACGTGGACAACGGGCCCGAGGGTCTGACTCAAAGTGCCAATAACTGGCTGTATTCCACCGCGGGAATCATCGCCGCGCAGGAGGCGCTTACGCCTGTCGGTATCCTGGCTTACTGGTCGGCCGGTCCCGACCAGGCGTTTCATGACCGGCTGCGGCGTTGCGGTTTCCTGGTGGAAGAAGTGAGTGTTTTTGCTCACGGCAGGAAAGGCGCCAGGCACACGATCTGGCTGGCCAGCCTGGGGGGCTAGTGAATTTCTTTTGACGGTTCGCGGAGCTTAAGGCCCGCCCTGCTGAGACTGTCCTTGACCTGCTCGATCAGTTCGGGTTGATTAAAGATCCAGACTGTCAGGCCCCTCTCCACATACTCTTCCTCAAACGCCGGCCAGATTCGCAAAAGCTCCTCAGTAGCCTTTTTTGTGTCCTGCTCCTGGTCAAGCTGTGCATAGGTGATCACCAGGGCCAGCCAGGCAGCCCAGTAGTCCGGCAGGTTGATTTTTTGCGCAATAAGTAGAGCCTTTTCGTAATTTTCCTGGCGAAACTCGTTGAAAAAAGTGTTGAAATAATACCAGCCGGCATGATGTGGATTGAGCTTCATCGCCAGGGTGGTCAGTTCGACGCTGCGTTCCCAGTCGCCGGAGTATCCCATCATGATTCCCACCATGGCCATGGTGTCTGTATTACGCGGATTGAGCTCGATGGCGCGTTCGGCATGCACCTGGAATGCGCTGAGTTTCTGCATGAAATAGTTCACTTGTGCCAGGGCAAAGTGGGCCCTGGAGGAAGTTGAATCCAGGTCCACTGCGTGCTGCGCTGCTTTGAGGCCCCGTTCCAGTGAATCAGGGCGCGGGTTCAGGTTGTTCATATACTCCTGCTGGTAAATCAGCGACAGGCTGGTCCAGGCATCCACATACCCCGGGTCCGTCTCGATCGCTCTTTCAAGACCTTCACGGGTGACAAGGTGATCTTCAGCGCTGATCCGCTGCTGAAACAGGAAATATCGAAGAGTGGCTTCGTAGGCGGAGAGATCCTCTACCGCCTTGCGGTCTGTTGAGGCAGCAAGTGTACGGACTACGATGCCTGCCGGATCAGCCACGGTGGCCACAATCTGGTCGGTGAGTTCATCCTGAATGGCCAGCATGCCGGTGCCGGTCAGTTCGCGGTCGAAAGTTTCGGCCCAGATCTGCGTGCCGTTTTGGGCATCAACCAGTTGTGCGGTGATGCGCGTGATGCGGCCGGATTTTCTCAAGGCGCCCTGCAACACGTAACGTGCGCCCAGTTCACTGCCGATCTGGCGAACGTCGGTGGATTCATCGGCCAGGGCCGCCGTGGTGCTGCGGGAAAGCACCAGCAAATAGGAGAAGTCGGATAAACCGTTGGAAATATCCTCGGTCAATCCGGCAGCGAAGCTCGTGAGTTCAGGATCTGGTGACTGCACTCTGAATGGCAACACGGCAATCCAGGGTGTTTCATCGCCTGTTTCATTGGGTTGGGTCAGCACTTTGGTTGATGTGCTGCCGCCCTCCCGGGGATCCAGCAGCACCAGGCCCAGACCACCGACAGCGAGCAGGACCGTGATGATCAATAATTCAACTCCACTGACCTTTTGATGGCCACGGTCGCCGTGATACCAAGCCAGGACCAGCGTGATGAAAAAACCGATGACCAGCGCGACGTCCATGATCCTTGCCGCGCTGTCGGATACACCCCAGCGTGCTCCCAGTACATCAACCAGTTGCATCAATACCCAGGCACCTGCCAGGTAGGCCACGGCCCACTGGAAAATTTTGCGTTTCTTCAGGTCAGCGATCAATGGCATGGGCGTACGATACCATTTCCATACTGATTTACGCGGCCAGGATACGGTCCAGCTGGTTGGCAAATGCCATCCGGTCGGAATTGCTGAACGCCGGGGGGCCGCCGGTATCCAGGCCGCTGGCACGCATCGTGTCCATAAAATCACGCATGTTCAGGCGTTGGCGGATGTTTTCTTCGGTGTACAGGTCACCGCGCGGATTCAGCGCCAGGCAGCCTTTTTCGATGACCTCCGAGGCCAGTGGGATATCGGCCGTGATGACCAGGTCGCCCGAATTTGATTGTTGGACGATGTAGTTGTCCGCAACATCAAACCCTGAGGCCACCTGGATGGATCGGATATGACGGGAGCGCGGTATCGAAATCGCCTGGTTGGCGACCAGTGTGACCTGCACCGCCACCCGGTCGGCGGCCCGGAACAGGATTTCCTTGATCACGTTGGGGCAGGCGTCTGCATCTACCCAGATTTGCATGGCGCTCATTAACTTTCCGTAAGTGCTATGGTTGAGGATGGGTAAGCATTATACTGCGCCGCCGGCGCCAGCCGTTGCGTGCCCCTATTAACAGGAATTTCCAATGTCTGATGACAACCCCACCGAAACCACTTTTCGTGATTTGAATTTGCCCGGCCCATTGCTGGCTGCGCTGGACGAGGTGGGTTACGAAAGGCCTACGCCGATCCAGGCGCAGGCAATTCCGCATTTGCTGGCGGGCCTGGATCTGCTGGGCCACGCACCGACCGGAACCGGTAAAACAGCGGCATTCGCCTTGCCTTTACTGTCACGTCTTGACCTCGAGCAGAAGCAAGTGCAGATCATGGTGCTTACACCGACGCGTGAACTGGCGATCCAGGTGGCAGAAGCGTTCCAGCGTTACGCCAGCGGCATCAAGGGTTTTCACGTATTACCCATTTATGGCGGACAGGACTACTCGGGCCAGATCCGGCAGCTCAAGCGTGGTGTGCATGCCGTTGTTGGTACACCGGGCCGGGTGATGGACCATATGCGCAAGGGCACGCTCAAGCTTGGCGGCGTGCAGGCGCTGGTACTGGACGAAGCCGATGAAATGTTGCGCATGGGTTTTATCGACGACGTTGACTGGATCCTGGAACAAATACCCAAAGAACGCCAGATGGCCCTGTTCTCCGCCACCATGCCAAAAGAGATTGAGCGTATTGCACGGCGGCACCTGCGTGATCCGCAGGAAATCGCGATCAAGACCAAAACTGCCACGGCCGATACCATTCACCAGCGCTATTGGCCGGTTGACCGCATGCACAAGCTGGATGCCCTGACCCGGATTCTCGAGGTCGAGCCGTTTGACGCGCTGCTGATGTTCGTGCGCACCAAGACAGCAACCGCGGAACTGGCTCAGCGGCTGGAAGCGAGGGGTTATTCAGCGGCTGCATTGAACGGTGACATGGCTCAGAAAGACCGGGAGCGGATGATTCAACGCTTGAAGAACGGCTCGCTGGATATCCTGGTGGCTACCGATGTTGCGGCCCGGGGACTGGATGTGGACCGCATCAGTCACGTGGTCAATTACGACATTCCCTACGATACCGAGGCCTACATTCACCGCATCGGCCGCACCGGGCGGGCCGGGCGCAAGGGCGAAGCCATCCTGTTTGTTGCGCCGCGTGAAAGGCGCATGCTGGGCGCCATCGAGAAGGCCACCCGGCAGAAAATTGAACCGTTGAAGTTGCCTACGACCGAAATGGTCAACAACAAGCGTATCGCCAATTTCAAGCAGAGCATCACCGATACGCTGGCTGCCGGTGACAGTGTTTTCATGCATGGTCTGCTGGAGCAGTATCGGCAGGAACACGACGTGCCTGCAATGGACATTGCCGCGGCTCTGGCCCAGATGACCCTGGGAGATAAGCCCATGTTACTGGAAGCTGACAAGCCGGGGCGCTCACCTCACGAAGACAAGCCCCACTCCAGGCACCAGGAAAAACGTGGCGGACCCCGTGACCACAAAGCACCTGTCCGTCCCGACAAGGGGATGGAGCGTTTTCGCATCGAAGTGGGGCACCAGCATCACGTCAAGCCGGGCAACATCGTGGGCGCGATCGCCAATGAGGCGGGACTGGACGGGAAATACATCGGGCACATCGACATTCATCCCAATTTCACCTTTGTCGACCTGCCAAAGGACATGCCGGACGATGTGTTCCAGGACCTGAAAAAGATGAGGGTGTGCGGACAGCGCCTGAACCTGTCGCGGCTGGAAACCAAGGAAAAAAGGCCTTTTAAAGGCAAAGCGGGCGGTAACAAGAAACCGGGCGGAAAAAAGAAACCGGGTGGGAAAAAGAAGTAGGCTAAAAACCTGGCCGGCAGT
>Ga0265309_10000145_pt1 | contig 25119 bp, 23 predicted proteins | sample Helome_FD_192492 | JGI IMG/M metagenome (GOLD analysis project Ga0265309, IMG submission 192492) | Marine sediment microbial communities from subtidal zone of North Sea - Hel_20160524 (Illumina Assembly) | ecosystem: Environmental > Aquatic > Marine > Subtidal zone > Sediment ...
GAGGCTGAGGACAGCGCCGCCATCAGGTGAGCCATGGCGAACGACGGGTCTGTCGCCGCCGCTTCCAGGAACTTGGCATTCGCCGAAACGAAACGGCTGTTTTCGAAATCGGCCCAACCGGCCATGTACTGTTCGAGAGCCATATCCGAGGACGTCGTGGCCGGCAAGACCATGCCGCCGCTGCCCGCCGCGGCGAATGATTCAGCGGCCTTCTCGGGTGTTGCGTCGGGCGCCGGGGCGGCTTCCTCTGCCTTCTGGCCACACGCGGTTACGAGCGCCAGGCTCGCGATAAATGCGAGGACGTATCTTGTTTTCATTGTCTTCCCCTCGATCGGACAAAGCGATAAGTGGGCTATTTATACTCCCATTCGATCGCATAGAACAGAGCCGCTGTAGCTCGTCAACTCCCGTTTGTGACAGGTAGAGATCGACCATAAACGGAAGTTCGATCTGTCAATCATTTCCGTCAATCCAGGGCCGATTTCTGTTCCAGTTGTGCGCCCTCGGCGATCAAGGCCAAGCGGGCGACGTCCAGCAAACGGATATGCCTGCGATGGACGTGGATGACGCCCGCTTGCTGCAGTTTCGAAATCACTCGGCTCAGGGTCTCGGGTGAAAAGCGCAGGTAATTTGCGATGTTTTCGTGCGACATCGGCAAATCGAACTCAGACTCCACGTAGCCTCGCCGCCGTAGCCGGGCCTCCAGGTCCAACAAAAATATCGCAGTCTGTTGCGTAGCGTCAGATCCCGCGACGCACATCTGCTGCCGCGCAAAGTCGCGGCTCATCAGGGCTAGGACTCGGGTCTGCAGACCAGGAACCTGTCGGGACAGCACCGCGATGTCGCGATAGGGGATGATGCACAGTGAGGCAGTCCTGATAATCAAGGCGTTGAAGTGATGGCGCTCAGGGTACGCCGCATCGAATCCCAAGAGCTCACCAGGCAGGTGAAAGTCGCGCACATACTCGTACCCTTGCCGGTCCGTAGTGTAAGTCTTGATGCAGCCGCTGCGCACGGCGTAGATGGCTGTGAACGGGTCGTCGGCTCGAAATAGGTGGTGGCCCGCCGGCAGGGGACAGGTGTGCCGGACAATGGCATGAAGTTGTTTGCGGTCGCTCTCGTCCAGCCCTGGTGGCCAGCACCAATCCTGTAGCGAGCAGAGCCCGCAGGCATGGCGAAGCAAAGGAACGCTCGCCGTGCGCAATTTCGCATGGGTACCCAAGCAGCGACTCCACAATCAAATGCAATTTTGAGGGCGCACCCCGGGGTTTGAAAATCGTGGAAGTTACTTAGGATTCCACGTCATATGTCAATGCAATCGTCGTTGGCCGGTGATCACATAGGCAATACGGCGAGTTCTGCGGGTCTGCTCGTTGGAGCACCACGGAGATTCGATACCGGAAACAGGCGAAAGGAGACGATCATGTATGTTCGACAGGTGATGGCACATTACAAACCGTCAAGATTTGAATTGTTCAATCAACGGTTTGAAAAGGAAGTTATCCCGATGCTGAAAAAACAGACGGGATTCCGCGACGAACTTTCATTCTTCGACAAGGAAAAAGACGAAGCTATTTCACTGAGCTTCTGGGACACAAAGCAGCATGCTGACAAGTATGCGCGAGATCTCTATCCATCAATCCACAAAAAGATGGAGGAAATGCTCGAGGATACGCCACAAATTCGCTCTTTTGAGGTGGCAAACTCGACCTGGTACGACATTCACGCATTCTGAGTGTGAATGCCTGGCCCAGGAGTGGGCGGCAGCGCAACACTGTCGCCCGCGCTTTTGAGTCTGTTTATTCGCAGTACTATCACATCTGGCGCATGTCATCTCGAGCGTCGGCAATTTCGTGTAACACAGACGTCGCGTAGGCTCCGCGCCCGAGCGCAAATCCGAGCTCAAGCGCATTCCCTCGAAGCGACCACTCGAGATCGATGACTCGCAAACGCAGGCTCCGGTGCGCCATTTTTACGCGGGCATCACGGAGCGCGCCCGTCCAGTGCTCGTACCCCGAGACAACGGCGGCTGCCCCCTCACCCCACAGTTCCCCGGCCGGGTGCAGGTCATGCTCGGCGCAACGCCGACGTATCTCGTCGTCGACCTCACTTACCTCGAACACGCTGCCCGTCCCGTCGAGGTTTACGGTGTCGCCAGGCAGCACCTGGTTCCACGTTCGTTCACGGACGCGCACATCCAGCTGCTGATTGAAAAGGAATGATCGTGCCGTGGATATCGCCAGGCTGCGCTTGTGCCGTGGCAATCGCTTGCCCGACGCCCAGGCGTCGGCCAGTTCAATGTTCGCGCCGCCGCGCCCAAATCGCTGCTCCCCGAAGTAGTTGGGAACGCCGGCCGCGGCGATCTGCCGCAATCGCTCCTCGATGCCGACAGCGGCTGAAATCTCGCCCCGCAGAACGATCTGGAAGCGATTCTGCCGGTGTGCGCCGCGCCGCAGCTTCCTGCTGTGCCGTTGTTGCCCGAGGACGGTGACTCCCTCGGCCTCAAGCTGCTCCCAGTCCGGCGCGTTCCAGCGCGGCACGCTGAACCACTGTCGGGTCACGGCATGGCGATCCTTGAGACCCGCGTAGCCCACGTCGCGAGCCGGCACCTGGGCGTGGCGCGCCAGTTGCCGCGCCACCCACTCGGTGTTGGCGCCGGTCTTTTCGATCCAGAGATAATCATGTTCGCCGTCCCCGCTGAAATCGAAGCCCAGGACTTCGTGAACCACGAAATCTTCAGGATGAGTACGGATCGCTGCCGCGAACAAGGGTTCCCCGTGCGCACGGGCCCAGTCCGGCAATGGCATGGGGCTTCCTAGTGGTCTGCGTCGGCGACCGGCACGACCTGGTAAAAGGTCTCCTGCTTGCCGATCATGCCGAGGTCGGTACGCGCACGCTCTTCGGCGGCATCCTGTCCTTGCTTGAGATTGATCACCTCGGCATCCAGGGAGGCATTGCGGTGACGCAGCGATTCATTCAGATCGCGCTGCTCAGCGACGGCCGTACGCAGCTTCATTGTCTTGCGATAGCCATCGGCGGACAACCAGAGTTCGGCCTGCAGGCCGAGCCCGGCGATGCCCAGAAGAACGAGTAGCCAGCGTGAACTGAACAAGCGGTAACCCCAAATTATCTGCCAGTGGCGTCAGTCGACCTTGACCGAGAACGCCTCGCGAGCTGCATACCCTGCGTCGCCGCCCAATTCCTCTTCGATGCGCAGGAGCTGATTGTACTTGGCGATGCGGTCCGACCGGGACAGGGACCCGGTCTTGATCTGCGTCGCCTGCGTGCCTACCGCGATATCGGCAATCGTGCTATCCGACGTCTCGCCGGAGCGATGCGAGATTACCGCGGTGTAGCCCGCGTCATCAGCCATAGTAATGGCATCAAGAGTTTCGCTTAAGGTACCGATTTGGTTAGGTTTTATCAATATAGAGTTGGTAATTTTTTCATCGATGCCCCGTTTGAGGATCGACGTGTTGGTCACGAACAGGTCATCGCCGACGAGTTGTACCCTGTCGCCCAGGGTCTCCGTATGCACACGCCAACCCTCCCAGTCGCTCTCATCCATGCCATCTTCGATCGAGATTATCGGGTAGCCGTCGGCCAGTTCGGCCAGGAAATCGCTGAATCCGGGTGCATCGAACTGGCGCCCTTCGGACTCGAGATCGTAAAGGCCGTCCTTATAGAACTCGGAGCTTGCAACATCGAGACCCAGCAGGATGTCGTCGCCCGCCCTGAAACCGGCGCTCTCGATAGCCGTCATGATCGTATCGAGCGCCGCCTTGTTGGAAGGCAGGTCCGGCGCGAAACCGCCTTCGTCGCCAACGGCAGTGTTCAGTCCCTGGCCACGCAACACGCTCTTGAGGCTGTGAAAGATCTCGGCGCCGTAGCGCAGCGCTTCCGAAAAATTTGGTGCACCGACCGGCAGAATCATGAACTCCTGGATATCGACGCTGTTGTCGGCATGCGCGCCGCCGTTGATGATGTTCATCATCGGCACGGGCATCACCGTGCTCGGCCCCAGGTGCCGAAACAGCGAGATGCCTTTCGACGCGGCCTCAGCCTTGGCCGTTGCCAGCGAAATCGACAGTAAGGCATTTGCGCCGAGCCGACCCTTGTTGGCACTTCCGTCGACTTCGATCATGCGCTCGTCGAGTGCGCGCTGGTTATCGAACTCCACGCCCAGCAACGCATCGCTCAACTCGCCGTTAACATTGGCCACGGCCTGCTGCACTCCCTTGCCGAGGTAACGTGACTTGTCGCCATCCCGCAGCTCGACGGCTTCGCGTGTGCCTGTCGACGCACCTGATGGTACGCCCGCGCGTGCAGTGCTGCCGTCGGCCAGCGTTACGTCTGCTTCGACCGTCGGGTTGCCGCGTGAATCGAGAATTTCCCGCCCACGAATTTCTTTGATTTTGATCATTGTCACTCCGTTTGCGGGACCCCGAGGCCGAATCCCGCCTCGAGATAACCGCGTTGTTTGACGCCGGCATCGATTTCTACCAGCGATTCGAGAAGATCCTTCATTTGGTCCAGCGGCCAGGCATTGGGGCCGTCACTTAGCGCTTTCGATGGCTCCGGATGCGTCTCCATGAAGACGCCAGCCACCCCGGTTGCCACCGCCGCGCGCGCCAGCACGGGAATGAACTCACGCTGGCCGCCCGAACTTGCGCCCCGGCCGCCAGGCAATTGTACCGAATGGGTCGCATCGAAAACGACCGGGCACCCGGTGCCGCGCATTATGGCGAGACTGCGCATATCCGAGACCAGGTTGTTGTAACCGAATGAAAAGCCGCGTTCGCAGACAAGGATCTTGTCGTTGCCCGCCGAGCGAGCCTTGTCGACGACGTTCTGCATCTCCCAGGGCGACAGGAATTGCCCTTTCTTGATGTTCACAGGCAACCCGGTCCTTGCGGTTCGCAGAATGAAGTTGGTCTGACGGCACAGGAACGCCGGCGTCTGCAAGACGTCCACGACCTCGGCCACCTCGTCCATCGGCGTGTCTTCGTGCACGTCTGTAAGAATCGGCACGCCGAGTTGCCTCCTGACCTCCTGCAACACACGCAGGCCTTCTGCCATGCCCGGGCCACGGAAGCCGTCTCTCGAGCTCCTGTTGGCCTTGTCGAATGACGACTTGTAGACCAACGGGATGCCGAGCCCGTTACAGATCTCCTTGAGGGTTCCCGCTGTATCGAGTGCCAGTTGCTCGCTCTCGACAACGCAGGTACCTGCGATCAGGAAGAATGGCCGGTCGTTTGCGGCATCGAAGCCACACAGTTTCATGCCTCGGCGGCCTCCGGCAGTTCGCCCTCGCTGTGGCGGCGCACGGCCGCGATGAAACTCTTGAACAGCGGGTGGCCGTCGCGTGGATTGGACGTGAACTCTGGATGGAACTGGCTCGCCAGGAAGAACGGATGGTCCTCGATCTCGACCATTTCGACGAGATCGTCAACCGACAGGCCCGAGAAGATCAGGCCCGCTGCGGACAGCCGGTCGCGGTAGTGGTTGTTGACCTCGTAGCGATGGCGATGCCGCTCGACGATCTCTGTCGCGCCATAGCTCCGGGCCGCGAGCGAGCCCTCCGCGAGAGTCACCGATTGTCCGCCAAGCCGCATCGTGCCGCCCATGTCGGAGGCCTCGCTGCGTTCCTCGACGCCACCGCTCGCATCCTGCCACTCGGTGATCAGGCCGACGACAGGATGCGGCGTGCTCTTGTCGAACTCGGTGCTCATGGCTCCCTCGAGACCCGCAAGGTGGCGCGCCGCTTCGATGACCGCGACCTGCATGCCAAGGCATATTCCGAGATACGGCACGCCTTTCCCGCGTGCGAACGCGACCGTGTCGATCTTGCCCTCGATGCCACGATCGCCGAAGCCGCCCGGCACGACGATACCGTCCATCGTGTCGAGAGCGTCCGTACCCTGCTCTTCAATATCGGTGGATTCGATGAAATGTATATTCACCTTGGTGCGCGTATGGATACCACCGTGTTGCAGCGCCTCGACCAGGGAGATGTAGGAGTCCTTCAGGTCCATGTACTTGCCGACCATGGCAACGTTCACCTCGGCCGTAGGATTTCGCTTGGCTTCGACGACTGTGTTCCACTCACTGAGGTCCGCTTCGGGCAGGTCCAGGCCAAGCTGGCGCGCGACGATGCCGTCGAGTCCCTGGTCGTGCATCATGGCGGGAATCTTGTAGAGATCATCGGCATCATAAGCCGATATAACCGCCTTTTCGGGAACGTTGGTAAACAGGGCGATCTTCTTGCGTTCATCCGAAGGCAGGGGCCGCTCTGAACGGCAAACCAGAATATCGGGCTGGATACCGATCGAACGCAGCTCTTTCACGGAATGCTGCGTGGGCTTGGTCTTGATCTCGGAGCTTGTGGGTATGTAAGGCACCAGGGTCAGGTGCACATAGACGACGCGGTCATGCCCGAGCTCGACGCCCATCTGGCGGATCGCCTCGAGAAATGGCAAGGATTCGATGTCGCCGACCGTGCCGCCGATCTCGACCAGGCAAATGTCCGCGTCGCCCGCACCCTTCTTGACCCCTTCCTTGATCTCGTTGGTGATGTGCGGGATAACCTGGACGGTTGCTCCGAGGTACTCGCCGCGGCGTTCCTTGGCGATCACGCTTTCGTAAATTCTTCCCGTCGTGTAGTTCGAATGGCGGCCACCTTTCGCCGTCCGCACGAAGCGCTCGTAGTGGCCGAGATCGAGATCCGTCTCCGTGCCATCGTGGGTAACGAATACCTCACCGTGCTGGAACGGGCTCATCGTGCCGGGATCCACGTTAATGTACGGATCGAGCTTGATCATGCTGATCGTCAGTCCGCGCGCTTCCAGTATGGCGCCGAGGCATGCCGACGTGATTCCCTTGCCAAGGGACGAGACCACACCGCCCGTGATGAATACATACGATGTCATTGTTGACCTATGAGTTGATCGCGCATTGTTTTCGCAGAAAGCGAGAAACAAGAAAGGGTTGGAGCAAAAGCACTGCGTCGCTGGTGCTTTCTTCCAACCCTTCGAATTCCGCGCCGTCGTTGGACTAAAGACGGTTTTAAACGTTAACAGATCACCTGATTCGACACAATGACCGAACGCCTCCCGGGCAGCTAATGCAGTGCGGGACGATCGACCCAGCGGACCCGCTTGCCCGGCTCTGCGATGGCATCCGCCGCGATCCACAGGTCTCCGACCGCGACGATTTCCTCCCCGGCATACAAGAGCGGCACGCGATCCCGCATCCAGGGCACGACCCCCTCTTCCTGAAGTAATTTCTTGAGTTTGCGTGTATGTGTATGACCATAGGGCCGAAATTCCTCACCGCCTTTCCGAAACGAGAGCCGCAGTCCGCGCTCCAGCAGTGCCTCCGACAACCCCGTTTCGGCACCCGGTTCAAGTTTCAGCCTGCCGAGCCCGCGGCCGAGTTCCAGGGGCCACTGCGTCACATCGCCCGAAACCGGCGCGGCCTCCAGTCTTTCGGGCAACAGGTATATGCCGTTGCGGTAGCGGCGCACGGCGGCGCCGGGCCAGGAAACGAGGGGCTGCGCGTCAGCACGCGCGGGAATCAGCTCGTTGAGCACTCGTCCGAGTTGTATGGCTGTCGGCGTCGAGAGCCCGAGCTTCCGCAAGGCGTAACGGATCACATTCCGCTGGCGCGCCGCCGCCAAGGTCGCCAGGCCGTCGATCGGCAGTCGCTCGGCGCGTCCACCCAGGGCCTCCAGATCGAGGGCGGCGAGATCCGCAAGTAACTGTGACGCCTCGCTCGCGTTAAGCGCACTGCGCTGCAGCCGCGCCGAGATATCGGGCCACCGCGATTTCAATCGCGGAAGCACGTCGTGCCGCAGGAAATTTCGATCGAAGCGACGGTCCGCGTTGCTGGGATCGTCGATCCACTCGATCTGTTGCTTGTTCGCGTAGTCCTCGAGCGCCGAACGGTCGACGCCGATCAGTGGCCGCACCAGCCATCCCGGACCGAAGCGCCGGAGCTGGCCGATCCCTGCTATGCCGGCCGGACCTGTGCCACGTACGAGGTTGAGCAACAGGGTCTCGGCCTGGTCTTCCCGATGGTGCGCACTCAGCAACCAGTCGCCCGTCCCGAGCTCTGCATGCAATGCCGTATAGCGTGCCTCGCGCGCCGACGCCTCGGGTCCCTTGCCCGACTCGAGCTGGACGGTCACGCGGAGACTTCTGCAATCGATGCCGAGGGCCGTAGCCGTCGCCTCGCAATGTCGGCGCCAATCGCCCGAATCCTGCTGCAAGCCGTGATCGACGTGGATTGCACCAAGAGCAATTCCCCGGCGGTCAGCGAGCGGCTTCAGGGCGTGCAGCAAGACGGTGGAATCCAGGCCGCCGCTAAACGCAACGACGTATCTCGAGGGCTCGCCCGCGGTAGCCTCGAGTTCACCGAGTTTGTCCTCCAGGACGCTTTCGCCGAAGGTCACGCTTCTTTGAACTGACCGAAACTCGCGAGGCGCTGCTGGCGTTGCTCGAGCAGCTGGTCGGTCGTCAGGCCGTCGAGTTCGTCGAGACTCTTGAGGATCGCGTTGCGAATTACCTCGGCCATCTCCTTTGGATTGCGGTGGGCACCACCGAGGGGTTCCTCGAGAACTTCGTCTACCAGGCCAAAATCATTGAGGTGCGACGCAGTGATACGCATGGCTTCGGCTGCATCCTCGGCCTTCTCGGCACTCTTCCAGAGGATCGACGCGCAGCCCTCGGGAGAAATGACGGAGTAGATAGCGTATTGCAACATCAGCAAGCGATCGCCAACGCCTATCGCCAGGGCACCGCCCGATCCGCCCTCGCCTATCACGACGCTGACTATCGGGGTCTTGAGCCCCGCCATGAGGTAAAGGCTGTAAGCGATAGCCTCGCTCTGCCCGCGCTCCTCGGCACCGACACCGGGATAGGCGCCGGGCGTGTCGATGAACGTGACGATCGGCATCGAGAATTTTTCCGCGAGGCGCATAAGACGTTGTGCCTTCCGGTAGCCTTCGGGTTTGGGCATGCCGTAATTGCGCCGCACGCGCTCCTTGGTATCTCGCCCTTTCTGATGACCGATGATCATTACGGCGCGGCCGTCGATGCGGCCGACGCCACCCACGATGGCCGGGTCGTCAGCGTACATCCGGTCGCCGTGCAGCTCCTGGAAATCCGGTGCAATGACGGCGAGATAGTCCATCGTGTAGGGCCGCGACTCGTGACGGGCGACCCGCGCCACCTGCCACGGGCTCAGTTTCGAGAAGATACTCCTGGTGAGCGACTCGCTCTTGTCTTTGAGACGAGCAACTTCTTCGTTGATGTTGATCTCCGAATCGTCACCAACGTAGCGCAGCTCATCGATCTTCGCTTCGAGCTCCGCAATCGGCTGCTCGAAATCGAGAAATTTCATATCCATGGCAGCAACATTACATGATCTCCTGTCCCGGTGCATAGAGCAGCCGGACGTTGTTGTTGCCCAGTAATTCCGTCAGTTTGTCGCGCAATTCACGACTCGGCCGCACGGCCCACTCGGGCCCGAGCGCCAGTCGAGCAGACGCACTATCGCCAATGTACCTGACCGAAACATCGCAACTGCCCTCACGAAATGGCAGCAGAAGATCGTGCAATTTCACGAGCAGCTGCTCGCCCTGGCCATTGGGGGCAAGACTCAGAATCATACTCTTGGCCCGCGACTCGATTACGCGGTCAATGTGCAGGACGTTCTTTGCGTTGACCGTCCAGCTGCCAATGAAATCGTCATAGCGCAGACCGCCCGATATCACGACGATTTCGTCCTTACGAGCAGGTGGCGAAACTCCTGGAACGCCTCGCTGAAGAAACTGATTTCCATGCGACCCGTGTCGTCATCAAGCACCACGCTCACGCGGTTGCCGCGCTTTCTCACATCCACGATCAGGCCGGCGACCGTCGCTTCGCGCCGTGCCTGGGCATAATTGCGCTCACCCTTGCTGGTCTGCGGCGGCGGTTCCGCCGTGATCTCGCCGAGCTTGCCGTCGACGAAATAGCTTGCATCGTGTCGTACGGCATCGAAGGGATGCCCTGTCAGGTAGAGCCCCAGTGCCTCTTTCTCATTGCTCAACAGCAGGCGCTCGGGCCATTCCGCGAGCTCTGCCGGTCGCGACGTTTCGATCTCAGGAGCGGGCGCCTCGATGCCGAACATATCGTTCTGTCCCGCAGCCGCGGCGCGTGCATGCTGGTCAGCGCTGCGCAGGGCCTCGGGGACCTGATGCATGAGGCTGCGGCGTGACTCGCCAAACGTGTCCATCGCGCCGGACTTGACCATTGCCTCGAGGGCGCGCCGGTTGATCTTGTCGTGATCGACCCGGCGGCAAAATTCCGCCAGGCTCCTGAAGTCGCCGTTCTTTCGACGTTCCTCGATCAGTGAGTCGACGGCCGCATGACCGACACCCTTGATGGCGCCGAGACCATAGAGAATGGTGTCATCGTCGAACACGCTGAACTGGTAGGACGACTGGTTGATATCCGGGGCCAGGAGCCTCAGGCCCAGCTGGCGGCAGTCGTCCTTGAGCGTCACCAGACGATCGGTATTCTGCAGGTCCGCGCCCATGACCGCCGCCATGAATGCGGCCGGGTAGTGGGCTTTCAGATACGCGGTCTGGTAGGACAACACGGCATACGCGGCCGAATGTGACTTGTTGAAGCCGTACCCCGCGAACTTTTCCATGAGGTCGAAAATGTGCGTGGCGGTCTTGTCCGCGACGCCACGGTCCGTCGCCCCGGTTACGAAGATCTCGCGCTGCTTCGCCATTTCCTCGGGCTTCTTCTTGCCCATCGCGCGACGCAACAGGTCGGCGCCGCCGAGCGTATAACCGGCCAGCACCTGGGCGATCTGCATCACCTGCTCCTGGTAGAGGATCACGCCGTAGGTTTCCTCGAGCACGGGCTTCAGATCGGGGTGCAGGTAGTCGATGTCCGCCTTGTTCGAAGCATGCTTGCGTGTAATGAAATCATCGACCATGCCGGACTGCAGCGGTCCGGGACGGAACAGGGCGACGAGTGCCACCAGGTCGTCGAACTGATCGGGACGCATACGCTTGATCAGGTCTCGCATGCCGTTCGATTCGAGCTGGAACACGGCGGCCGTACGCGTGCTGCGCAGTAGCTCGAAAGTCGTTTCATCGCGTTCAGGGATAAGACTGATGTCGAGTTTGCGCTCCGGGTAGGACTCGTTGACGATGCGCACGGCCCGGTCGATGATCGTCAGCGTCTTGAGTCCGAGGAAATCGAACTTGACGAGTCCAACGGCTTCGACGTCGTCCTTGTCGAGTTGCGTGACGACATTACTGCCGCCCTCTTCACAATACAGTGGCGCGAAGTCGGTCAGCGGCCCTGGCGATATGACGACGCCACCCGCATGCTTGCCCGCATTGCGCACGAGTCCTTCAAGTGAACGGGCCAGGTCGATAATCGCCGCTACCTCTTCATCGTCCCGGTACATGGTGGCCAGCTCATCAGATTGCTCGAGCGCCTTTTCGAGCGTCATGCCGATCTCGAACGGCACCTGTTTCGCGATCCGGTCGACAAACCCGTAAGGCTGGCCAAGCACACGCCCCGTATCCCGAATGACGGCCTTGGCCGCCATCGTGCCGAACGTGATGATCTGCGAAACGCGCTCGCGGCCGTATCGCTGCGCCACGTAGTCAATAACGGCATCGCGTCCGTCCATGCAGAAATCGATGTCGAAGTCAGGCATCGATACACGCTCAGGATTGAGGAAGCGCTCGAACAGCAGATCATGCTGCAGCGGATCAAGATCGGTGATGCCGAGCACCCAGGCGACCAGCGAGCCAGCGCCCGAACCGCGCCCCGGGCCAACCGGCACATTGTTCTCGCGCGCCCAGCGGATGAAGTCGGCGACGATCAGGAAGTAACCCGGAAAACCCATTGACTGGACGACATCGAGTTCGATTCTGAGGCGCTCGTCGTAGGGCGCGCGGAATGCGTCGCGTTCCCTGGGCGGGATCTCCTCGACCTCGAATTTCCTTGCAAGTGCCGCATCAAGGCCCCGGCGCGCCTCCGTTTCGAGGAAGTCGGCCTCGTCCTGGCCCGCTGGTACCGGGAACGCCGGCAGCACGCTGTCCCCCAACCTGAGATCGAGGTTGCAGCGCCGCGCGATCTCGACACTGTTCTGCAACGCCGACGGCACGTCCGCAAATATCTCGGACATCTCTTCCGGCGACCGCAAGTATTGAGCTTCGCTGTAATGCCTGGGCCGGTCAGGATCGGCGAGACCGCGGCCGTCGTGAATACAGACGCGTGCCTCGTGCGCATTGAAATCCGCGGGGCTGAGGAAACGAACGTCGTTGCTCGCCACCACGGGCACCCGCATCTCGGCCGCCAGCGCCAGGCTCGATTGCACACATGCCTCCTCGCCAGGCCGGCCCGTGCGAATCAGTTCCAGGTAGAAGCGATCCGGGAAGACCTCCTGCCACAGGGACAGGCGCTCCCGTGCTTCGGGCTCATGCCCGGCGTGCAGAGCGTGCCCGATATCGCCATGCAGCCCGCCCGACAGCGCGATGAGGCCCCGACAGCTATCTGCATCGAGCCACTCGCGGTGCACCAACGGCTCCCCGCGTACCTGGCCTTCCAGGTAACTCTTCGTAATGAGTCCGGACAGGTTGCGATAACCGGCATTGTCCTGGCACAGCAGCAACAAGGCATACGGTCGGTCCGGGTCCTCGTCGTTATGAATGCGCAGATCCGCGCCAATAATTGGCTTGATTCCGGCGGCGATCGCCTTGCGGTAAAACTTTACAAGCCCGAACAGGTTGTTCTGGTCCGTCAGTGCGACCGCGGGCAGCCCGCGGGATACACACTGCTCCATCAGGGCCGGAATCCTGACCGTGCTGTCGACGATCGAGTACTCGGTGTGTACGTGCAGGTGTACGAAGGACGGCGCGCTCATGACGCGGCTCGCACGGGTGCGAAGCTGTGCCGATGTTCGCAGCAGGGACCAAACTCCTCGAGGCGCGCCTTGTGAACCCTGGTCCCATAGCCCTTGTGGCGCCCAAACTCGTAGCATGGATACAGCCGATCCAGATCGCGCATCCGTTGGTCGCGATCGGTCTTGGCCAGTATCGAAGCGGCGCTGATCGCTGCAATGCGGTCATCTCCGCCGACAACCGCCTCGCCCACCGGTTGCATTGCGCCGAAGTTCAGGTCGGGTAGCCGGTTGCCGTCGACCTGCACGAAAGCCGGCATGATCGGTAAACCAAGGATTGCGCGCCGCATGGCGAGCATCGTAGCCGCGAGTATGTTCATTGCGTCGATTTCGGCCGGGTCTGCCCAGGCTACTGACCAGGCCGTCGCCGAGACTCGAATCTCCGCTGCGAGCGATTCTCGCCTGCGGGCCGAGAGCTTCTTGGAATCGGCCAGTCCAGTCACAGGCCGGTCCGGATGCAGAATGACAGCTGCAGCCGTCACCGGACCCGCAAGCGGTCCGCGTCCCGCCTCGTCCACCCCGGCGACAAGCCCGGTCTTTACGAATAGATTTGCCTGTTGCATCGTGAGGGTCTGCGCCTGGACTTCATTTGTCGTGTGCGAGCGCGATAACGGCTTCGGCCGCACGCTGGTCTGCATCAAGCGCCAGCTCCGCCCTGAGTTTAGCAAATTCACCGGTAATGAAACGGCGCCGCTCCGGGTCGTTGAGCAGCTCGGTTACAGCGGCCGCAACGGGCTCCGGCTGCGCGTCTTCCTGGATGAATTCGGGCACCAGGGGGGTCTCGGTCAGCAGATTCGGCAACGTAAAATACCTGAGTTTGATCAGGCCGAGGGCCCGTACGATGGCGGCAGTCGACTTCGCTACCCGATAGGCGGCGACGGTCGGCTTGCCCAGCAAAGCCGCCTCGAGGGCCGCGGTGCCGGATGCCAGCAAGATGACATCGGCCGCCATTAGCACGGTCTCTGAATCGCGGTCGATCAAGTCGAAGTGCGCGGCGACATCTGCTCTCAGTAGCTGCTCTTCTATCAGCGGGCGCAGCGCCGGATTCGCGAGCGGTGTGACAAAACGTAATCCGGGTCGCGCGTCGGCGAGCAGCTTTGCTGCGGCGGCGAACGTGTCGCCAAGCCGAGCAACTTCTCCCCGGCGGCTACCCGGAAGGACAGCCACGAGTTCATCAGCATCGACACCGAGTTCGCGTCGTGCCCGGTACGCCTCGACAAGGGCCGGCGCCTCGTCGGCTTTCGGATGGCCTACGAACACGGCGCGTACTCCATGCTCGTCGTAGAGTGGCTTCTCAAACGGAAGAATACAGAGGACAAGGTCCGCGGCTTTCCTGACCGTCTTTATGCGGCCGGCGCGCCAGGCCCAGACAGAGGGACTGACGTAGTGAGCAGTCCTGATGCCCGACTTGCGCAATTTCTTCTCGAGGCCCAGGTTGAAGTCCGGAGCGTCGATACCGACAAAGACGTCAGGCGGCGAGGCCTGCCAGCGCTTCCTGAGCATTCTTCGCAGGCGCAACAGGCGCGGGATATGGACCAGGGGTTCGATCAGACCCATAACGGCCAGCGACTGCGACGGTTCCCACTGATCGCAGCCGGCCGCGACCATTTCGGGCCCGGCGACACCCTCGAACGTGGCATCCGGGTAGCGCCCGCGTATTGCGCGGATCAAGCCGGCGCCCAGCAGGTCGCCCGAGGCCTCACCCGCAACGAGTCCGATCTTCATCGGTACCGGCTAGCGAACGAGGCCACGCTCGGAAGAGCGTAACGAATCGAGAAAAGGGATGAGCTCGGGCTGCTGCCCGCTGAGCACTTCGATCTCCTCGATGGCTTCCTGCAATTTCTTGCCCTGGCGGAACGTCACCCGATACGCGTTCTTGATGTTGCGAATTTGCTCGCTCGTGAAATCGCGGCGTTTCAGGCCCTCGCTGTTGATACCCCGCGCTGTTGCCGGTTGCCCGGAGACGAGTGTGTATGCCGGGACATCGCGGCTGACGCCCGCGTACATGCCCAGAAACGCGTGCGGGCCGATTTTGCAGAACTGATGTGCGCCCGAGAATCCGGCGAGAATCACCCAGTCCCCGACATGCACGTGGCCCGCCAGCGTGGCGTTGTTGGCCATGATGGTCTTGTTACCAACCACGCAATCGTGCGCGATGTGTACATAGGCCATGATCCAGTTGTCATCGCCGATGCATGTCTCACCACGGTCCTGGGCCGTGCCGCGGCTTATCGTGCAGAATTCCCGAATCGTATTACGTGCGCCGATAACGAGACTCGTCGGCTCGCCCGCGTATTTCTTGTCCTGGGGGTCGTCACCTATCGAGGCGAACTGGCAGATGTGATTGGATTCGCCGATACGGGTCGGGCCGTTGACGACGACATGACTCCCGATACGGGTGCCGGCGGCGATCTCGACACCGTCGCCGATAATGGAATAGGCGCCGATCTCGACGTCGTCGGCGATTTCAGCCTTATCAGAGATAATCGCTGTTGCGTGAATCATAGGGGTCGCGAAGACACGTCAATCGCCGCCCTTCTCCAGTTTGCCTACCCTGCCGGCCAGTGATCCGAGACGCCTGAAGCGCGCCAGTTGACGCGCCCAGTCCCTGGCCGGAACCGCCGGAAAACTCGCCACATAAGTGCCGGGCTCCGTAACGTCTTTCGATACGTATGACTGCGCCCCAACGACGACATCATCGCATATGTTGATGTGCCCTACGGTTGCCGAGCGTCCCGCGAAAAGGCAACGTTTGCCGATCACGGTACTGCCGGCAATGGCTGTCTGTCCGGCCATGGCCGTGTGCGCACCGACCTGCACATTGTGCGCGATCATGCACAGATTATCGATACGCACGCCATCTTCGATGATCGTGTCATCGAGTGCACCGCAATCGACAGTTGTGTTGGCGCCGATCTCTACGTCATTGCCGATCTTCACTCCACCGAGCTGCGGCACCTTCACCCACCCTTCGGCCGTCATTGCGTTGCCGAATCCGTCGGATCCCAGGACAACCCCGGGATGGAATATTCCCCGGGCGCCGATATGGACACTGCGCGCCAACGTCACATTTGCGATGAAGCGGCATCCGTCGCCAATCACGCAGTCGGGGCCGACGACAGTCCCCGGGCCCAGGTACACATTTTCGCCGATACGTGCACGTTCACCGACGAAGACTGACGCCGCGACGTGTGCGCTCTTCGCCACGCTTGCAGTGTCGTCGATAGCCGCCGTTGCGTGTACACCCGGTGCACAGACCGGCGGCGGACAAACGACTGCCGCCATGCGCGCATAACACGCATAAGGGTCGTCGTGGATGATCGTGGCAACCGGCGAGTCCGCAGCGTCCTGCTCGCGCAGGATGACGGCACCGGCTTTGGCATCGGCGAGCTGCGCCTTGAATTGTGCGCTCGACAGGAAGGTCAGATCGCCCGGCCCCGATTTGGGCAAGGACGCGACAGCACTGATAACGGTATCAGGATCGCCGATCAGCTCGCAGCCGAACTGCGTGGCAAGTTCTCCGAGGCTGATCGGCATTGGTCTGCGAAGGTCTCCCGCTCTGGCTAGCGCGCGCTGGTCGCCTGGTAGTTCGCTTCGACCGCGCGCAGGACTTCTTCCGTGATGTTCACCGAAGTGCTGACGAACAGCACGCCGTCGCCGACGATCAGGTCATACCCCTGTTGCTCGGCATAGTCCTGTACTTCCTTGAGCATCGCGCGCTGCAGCAGGCCGTATTCCTCGTTCTGCCGCAGGTTCAGATCCTCGCGCAACTCGTTCTGCAGGCGCGTCACCTCGCGCTGCAGATCACGCAGATCCTTTTCTGCGTTGCGGCGCTCGGTCTCGCCCATCACCGCAAAATCTTTTTGCGCTTTCCCGGCCAGCTCTTCATATTCTTTCTGCTTTGCCACCAACTCACGCTGGCGCGGCGCAAACTCCTCCTGCAAAGCATCCATGGTTGCCTTCGTTTGCGGTGCCCGTTCTATCAGTGCCTGCAAACTGACGACGCCAATTTTCATGTCCTGTGCCGCAGCGGGCATCGAAAACGCAAGAACCAGCGCGATAGCCAATGCAGCCTTGACATTGTATTGCTTTACAAAACTCATAAACTTTCTTTTCCTTAAAATGCTTGTCCAATAGAGAACTGGAATCGTTCCAGCTCGTCTCCGTAATACCTGTCGTTCCCTTCGTAGTCGTTCAGCGGGTAAGCATAGCTGAACTGAAACAGCCCCAGTGGCGCCAGCCACTGTATGCCGATTCCGACCGAAGTACGCAGTTCATCGAAATCCGGCTCGTAATCGAGCGGGCTACCCAGCCTGTCCGTAAAGTCGACTTCGCCCGTGTTGAATACGTTGCCTATGTCGTAAAAAAGGCTGGCGCGTGCCTGGCTCGCCCACTTGTCGGGAAGCGGGAGTATAAGCTCTACCTGGCTCGCGACCAATACGTTACCACCGTAAGGACGGCCAAAACTGTCCCGGGGGCCCAGATATGACTCTTTATACCCGCGGACCGATTTCGGGCCACCGGCATAGAATTGCTTGTAGGGCGGCAATGCCGTCGTGTCCCCGAGGGCCTTGCCATAGCCGAGTTCCGAATTCAGGCGCACAATCCACTTATTCGTGATCGGAAGATATTTCGTCAGGCTATAGCGGGACTGAAAGTACTCGACATCGCTACCCGGTGCGGCCATCGACAGGAAAATCTGCTGACGCGTGCCGCGGCTTGCGAACAGCGACCGATTGCGGCTGTCGTACGACCAGCCCGCAATGAGTTCAACCGTGTCAAACTCGGTACCGTAGAAGATGAGACCGTTGCCGAGGTTCTCGATGTAGGTGTCGCCGTTGTTTCTTACCCAATCCTGCGACTGCTGGTTACTGCCATCGGTAGTCGCGAGTTCATTGTGCTGCAGCGTCGCGCCCAGTGAGATTGCCTGGTATTCGGTAACCGGGTATCCGTATTCGACCGTCAGGCCCTTCGTCTCCGTCGAGAAATCGGATGACGCAGACGTGAACTGCGTGATGTCGCGTTTGTTGAAACTCACGGTGCGGCGAACGCCGTCAATGGTCCGGTAAGGGTCTGTATGCGAGAGGCTGTAGAGCTTCTGGTACTGTCCGGTATTGACTTCGAGCGCAACACGATTGCCCGTGCCCAGGAAGTTCGTATGCACGATGCTACCGTTGAGCAGCAGCTTCTGTGACTCCGAGTAACCGACACCGCCGGAGAATTGCCCCGGCATCCGGTATTCGAGATCGAAATCGACATCGACGAGATCCGGGCTGCCCGGCACCGGCGTGGTGTCTACCGCAACGTTTTCAATATAGGGCAGCCGCTGTAAACGAATCTTCGATCGATCGACCAGCGAATTCGACAGGTAGGCCCCTTCCATCTGGCGCATCTCGCGCCTCAGTACCTCGTCATCCACCTGGTCGATGCCATTAAAGCGGATGCGTCGAACGTAAACACGATTCTGCGGGTTTATGAAGAAGGTCACCGCAGTTTCTTTCTTTTCGTGGTCGAGCTCAGGCACGGCTTCGATCTCGGCGTTTGCGTAGCCCTCCTCACCGAGGCGGAAACTCATCATGTCACTGGACTGGGTCAGGAGCCTCTGGTTGAACACGGACCCGGGCTTTGAAAGAACCATCGCATTCAGGAACGCCTCGGGGACAACCATCTCGCCGACGAGTTTCACCTCGGAAATCCTGTAAAGGTCGCCCTCGCGAATGTTGATTGTGACGAAAATGTCCTTCTTGTTCGGCGATATCGCTACCTGCGTCGAGTCGATCTTGAAGTCCGCATAGCCACGATCCATGTAGAAGGAACGCAGAATCTCCAGGTCCCCCTCGAGTGCCTCTTTCGCGTAGCGATCGTCCTGGCGAAGCCACGACAGCCAATTGGCCGTATCGAGTGTGAAGTCCTCGCGTATCTCGTCTTCGGGAAATAATTCGTTGCCGACGATGTTCACCTGGCGAATCTTCGCGCGGTCGCCTTCCTTGACGTTGATCTTGATCGCAACGGTGTTGTTGGGCCGGTCCTGCACAATTGTGTCGACCGCGACGCCGTACTTGCCCCGATCGTAATACTGGTCGCGCAAGAACATCTCGACGTTGTCGAGCACCGAGCGGTCGAACGTGCGACCGCGCGCCAGGCCGACGCCCCGCAGCGAATCCATGAGATCCTCGGTCTTGATGTCCTTGTTACCGTCGATTTCGAAGCTTTCGATCGACGGCCTTTCGCGCACGACGATGACCAGGGTGTCCTCGTCACGACGCATTTCTATGTCGTCGAACAGGTTCTGACCGTAGAGCGAGCGGATGGCCTCGCCGATTCGAATATGATCAATCGTGTCACCGATGTTGATCGGTACGTAGTTGAAGACCGTACCTTCCGATATACGTTGCAGCCCTTCGACCCGCATATCGCGAACGACGAATTCGTCGGCCGCCATCGCGAACAGCGGCATCAATACCAGCAATGCGACAATGATTGTTCTTGTTTGCAAAGGTCTTCCGTTCAGTTCAGTAATCGTGCGATGTCGTTGTAAAAGGCGAAACTCATGAGTAACAGCAACGCAAAAATACCGGCCTGCTGCCCGATAATCTGTGCCCGCTCGGTCATCGGCCCACCCTTGGCGAACTCTATCAGCTGATAAACGATTTGCCCGCCATCCAGCACCGGTATCGGCAACAGGTTCAGCACGCCGAGGCTGATACTCACGATAATCAGGAAATTAACGAAGTAACCCATTCCCCGCTCAGCCGATTCGCCCGCAAACTGGGCGATGTTGATCGGCCCGCTGATGTTCTTGATGGACACGTCCCCGGTCAACATGCGGCCCAGCATCTGCACCGTGAAAATGGACTTCGCCCAGGTCTGTTCCAGGGCCGACACGAACGATTTCGCCGCGCCAATGTTGTCAGCAAGTCTGCCGACGCCGAGGAATCCCTGCCGCTCACCCTCGATCGTCCTCTCGCCGAGCGTCGCGATCACTGATTGACGGCGCTGGTCACGCACGTAATGAATGGTCACGCGCTTGCCCGGTATCGCCTGCACGACTTCGACAAGCTTGCGAAAATCGGGAATCGGAGTGTCGTCGACCGCGACGATCCTGTCACCATCCAGCAGCCCGGCAAGGATCGCCGCGCCGCCCTCCTGGAGATTTCCGATAATGACCGGGGCAGCCCCCGGCTTGAATCCCAGCCCATCGAACAGCACGCCCGGCTCCGTCAGGCCGGCGGCCGCGGCATCCGGAACCTCGATTACGGCTTTGCGTCTCGCGCCGAATTCATCTTCGAGCGTTAATGCGATGCGGCTGTCCGAAACGAGGCTGTCCAGAAGCCCGATCAGCGCGCCGTCCCATGCCAGCACCTCCGCATCGCCGATCGCGACGATCTGCTCGCCTTCGCGGAGCCCCGCAGCCTCGGCATACGAATTCGGCGCGATTTCTCCGACCGTTGGACGAACCGCAGGTACGCCATCCATGAAAAGGAACCAGAAAGCGAATATAGCGAACAGGAAGTTGAACGCCGGTCCCGCGAGTAACACGGCGATGCGAGCCGGTATCGGCCGCTGATTGAACGCGCGCCCCTCGTCCGCGGCGTCTATCGGCCCTTCGCGCGTGTCGAGGAAACGCACATAGCCCCCCAAAGGGATGGCCGAGACGCAGTACTCGGTCCGGTCCTTGCCGGCGACATGCGTCCAGACAGGTTTTCCGAAGCCGATCGAGAAACGCAGCACTTTCATGCCGGTCCACCGACCGACAATGTAATGCCCGAATTCGTGTACGGCGACCAGGACGCTGATCGCCACGATAAACGCCAGAAGATCGATCACCGCGCTACCCATTTGCTGCACCACACCGTAGTTGACTGACGCCGGGGGCCGCAGTTCCCGCAACGTAGTGCCCGACAGTACCCGGCGCAGCCTGAATCGCGCATGAACGAGCCATCAGACGACCCCCAGCCAGTTCACGCCCAGCGCGAACAGGGGCGATGCTGCGGAAACGCTGTCGATGCGATCGAGAACGCCCCCGTGCCCCGGGAACAACGAACCACTGTCTTTTATCCCGGACGTCCGTTTGAACATACTCACGGTCAGGTCGCCGACGATCGATATAGCCGCGACGGCGAGGCAAAAAGGCAGCAACACACTCGGCCGTACACCCGCCCAATACGCGGTTGCGACGGCGAGCACGGCGACGACGAGCAGACCGCCGATCGCACCTTCCCAGGTCTTGCCGGGGCTGATAGCAGGCGCGAGCTTGACCCGGCCGAACTGCTTGCCCGCAAAGTAGGCGCCCGCGTCCGCGGCCCACACGATGAGTAAAGCGAACAGCAGGAATTCGACGCCGCTTCGAAATAGCAGGATCAGCGCCGTAAAAGCGGGTACGAGAACGAGCGCACCCGAGAGCCAGCGCACGGCCGCTGGAATCGCGGTCGGGTAGAAGAACGTCCAGGCGAACGCTACGAACCACCAGGCACAGGCGATCTGCAGAATAGCCTCACGGCTAACTGGCAACAGGAGATAAGGCAGCGCGCACAGCGCGCCCACGATGACGACATAAATGGCCCGGGCGGGCTTGGAAGAAAGGCCGAGGAATGCCGACCATTCCCAGGCGCCTGCAAGTATAACGAGGCCGATCGCCAGTTCGGTCAACCGTGGCGGAACCAGGAACAGGACGACGCCGAGCGCGACGAGCGCGATCACGGCCGTGATTATCCGGGTCTTCAGCATAGCACCGCCTCCACCTGCTCTCCCGTCTGGCCGTAGCGACGCTGCTTTGCAGCGAAGAATGCCAGGGCGCGATCGAATTCAGTCTTGTCGAAGTCGGGCCACAGCACGTCGGTGAACCAGAATTCAGCGTAAGCGAGATCCCAGAGCAAGAAGTTACTGATGCGCTGTTCACCGCCCGTACGAATCAGCAGATCCGGGTTCGGCAGGCCTGCGAGTTGCAAACCGGACGCGATCATCGACTCGTCGATGTCATCCACCGTGACTTTGCCGTTCGCCACCGCCACAGCAATCTTCCTTGTCGCCTCGACGATGTCCCAGCGCCCTCCGTATGCCACCGCGACATTGAGCAGCAGACCCGTATTGCCCGCCGTTCTTGACTCTGCCGCGGCGATCTTCTTGACGAGGCCGGGCTTCAGTTGCTCGCGCGCGCCGATGAAACACAGCCTTACATTATTACGATGCAGCTCATCGACTTCCCGTCGCAAAGCTTCTACGAAGAGACCCATGAGGTTACTGACTTCGTCGGCAGGCCGGCCCCAGTTTTCGCTGCTGAATGCGAACAGCGTAAGGCATTCGACGCCCCGCTCGGCCGCAATCTCGACTGTCGCTCTAACGGACTGCACGCCGGCACGGTGGCCGGCATGACGCGGCTTGTTGCGGGCGCGTGCCCAGCGACCGTTGCCATCCATGATGACGGCAACGTGCCTCGGGATATTTGCTGGGGAAGAAGACAAGGGCTAGCAATGCTGACGGCTGGCCGTCAGATCTCCATGAGTTCGGCTTCTTTGACGGCCAGAACCTCGTCGATCTCGGCAACGTATTTGTCGGTGATGGCCTGGATCTCGCCCTCGGCGCGACGCTCCTCGTCCTCACCGATCATCTTCTCCTTGAGCAGTTCTTTTACATCGTGCATCGCATCGCGCCGGATATTCCTTACCGCAATGCGGCCTCCTTCGGCTTCATGCCTGACGATGCGAATCATGTCCTTGCGGCGCTCCTCGGTGAGCGCCGGCAGCGGCACGCGAATGACCGTCCCTGCGGTCGCCGGGTTGAGGCCGAGATCGGATCCCATGATCGCCTTCTCGATGGGCTGCACCATGTCTTTTTCCCACGGCGTCACAACGAGCGTCCGTGAATCCTCGACGCCGACATTCGACACCTGGTTCAACGGGACCTGGCTGCCGTAGTACTCCACGGTTATGTGATCGAGCAGGCTCGTATGAGCGCGGCCGGTGCGAATTTTTGTCAGCTCCTGCTGCAATGAGGCAACGCTCTTGGCCATACGTGAGCCGGCGTCCTTCTTGATTTCATCCAACACGATTGATTGTCCTCTTTTCTTGCCCGATCTCTGTTCAGGCGGAAACCAGTGTCCCGACGTCATCACCCGACATGGCCTGGACCAGTGCGTTGGCGCGTGTCAGGTCAAATACGCGCAGCGGCAGGTGATTGTCACGGCACATGACGATTGCTGTGGCATCCATAACGTTGAGTTTGTCGGCGATGACGCGATCGTAGGACACCTCGTCGTAGCGCTTCGCGTCGGGATCGATCTGTGGGTCCGCGTCGTACACGCCGTCCACCTTGGTCGCCTTGAGCAATACGTCGGCGCCGATCTCGATTGCCCTGAGACTCGCGGCAGTGTCAGTCGTGAAAAACGGATTTCCGGTACCCGCGGCCAGGATAACGACGCGTCCTTTCTCGAGATGCCGGACGGCCCGGCGGCGGATATAGTCCTCGCAGACATCGTGTATCTGCAGCGCCGACATGACGCGAGCAAAAACATCGAGCGATTCCAGTGCGTCCTGGATGGCCAGGGCATTCATGACGGTCGCGAGCATGCCCATGTAGTCGCCGGTCACGCGATCCATGCCCGCCCTCGCGAGGCCCGCACCGCGGAAGATGTTGCCGCCGCCGATCACGATGGCTATCTCGACGCCGGATTTCTTCGCGGTCGCGATTTCCGCAGCGATCCGCTGTATAACGCCCGGTTCGATACCGTAGTCCAGCTCGCCCATCAACGCTTCACCGCTGAGTTTCAGCAGAACGCGCCGATACTGCTGCGGCGAATCACTCATACACTGGCCTCCTCGGTGATTTTGGCCGGAACCCCGGCGGCCGTTGATTCTAGCGCATAAACCAAACAAGGTCTCCTATAGAATCAACGGCTTAAGAAAGGTTCCTCAGCCAGTACCCTTAACCTGGGCCATAACTTCTTCGACGAAGTTATCCTCTTTCTTCTCGATGCCCTCGCCAACCTCGAAGCGGCTGAACGCCGTCACGGTTGCGCCGGCGTCCTTGAGCAGCTTGCCGACGCTGATCTTGTCGTCTTTGACAAAAGGCTGGCCGACCAGCGTGATTTCCTTGAGGAACTTGGCGACTCGGCCCGTGACCATTTTTTCCACGATCTCGGGTGGCTTGCCGGACTCCGCCGCCTGCTCCGAGAAAATCCGGCGCTCGCGTTCCAGCGTTTCCGCAGGTACGCCCGATTCGTCGATACAGGTCGGGTTGATAGCCGCGACGTGCATGGCGATATCCCTGGCCAGCTCGGCGTCGCCACCTTCCAGCGCCACGGCGGCACCGATCTTGGCGCCGTGCGTGTATTGCCCGATGACCCCATTCGATTCGACCAGGGCGACCCGGCGCACCGTGATGTTCTCACCGACCTTGGTAACGAGGTCCGTTCGTGCGGTTTCGACGGTGCGCCCGTCCGCCAGCGATTCGCTGGCGAGAGCGCCGACGTCCGTGCTGCCGGATTCAAGGGCCGCGGCTGCGACGGCATCTGCGAACGCGACGAAGTTTTCGTCCTTTGCGACGAAATCAGTCTCCGAGTTGACCTCGACGACCATGGCCTTGCTGCCATCACTCGCGATAACGATCCGGCCGTCGGCGGCGACGCGACCGGATTTCTTGTCGGCCTTGGCCTGTCCGGATTTACGCAATGCCTCGGCGGCGGCGTCCATATCGCCACCCGTCTCCACGAGCGCTTTCTTGCACTCCATCATGCCAGCGCCTGTACGCTCGCGCAGTTCTTTTACCATTGATGCAGTAATCGACATTGCCTAGTCCTCCGACTTCTTGTCAGCCTTGGCCTCAGCCTTGTCCTTCTTCGCAGCCTTGGTGTCGGCTTTCGCCTCGGCCTTGGTGTCGGCTTTCGCCTCGGCCTTGGTGTCGGCTTTCGCCTCAGCCTTGGTGTCTGCCTTCGCCTCGGCCTTGGTGTCGGCTTTCGCCTCAGCCTTGGTATCTGCCTTCGCCTCAGCCTTGGTATCTGCCTTCGCCTCGGCCTTGGTGTCTGCCTTCGCCTCGGCCTTGGTGTCTGCCTTCGCCTCGGCCTTGGTATCTGCCTTCGCCTCGGCCTTGGTGTCTGCCTTCCCCTCGGCCTTGGTGTCTGCCTTCGCTTCGGCCTTGTCCTCTACCTTG
>Ga0265309_10000146_pt1 | contig 25046 bp, 22 predicted proteins | sample Helome_FD_192492 | JGI IMG/M metagenome (GOLD analysis project Ga0265309, IMG submission 192492) | Marine sediment microbial communities from subtidal zone of North Sea - Hel_20160524 (Illumina Assembly) | ecosystem: Environmental > Aquatic > Marine > Subtidal zone > Sediment ...
CTCGGGCCCGCCCAATGCCAATCCGCTAGGCCCGATTTCATGCTGCCGCGTCAGGTTGAAAGCGGTCGCCAAATCGGCTCCGGGCAACCAGCTGCCGTGACAGTCCGGCAGGGTACGGCACGCCGATGCGGCGAAATTCGCGCTGGTCAATCCACCAATCGCAATCTGCACGCACAAGAGCGAAAGGGCGGTGATAGCCCAGACCCTGACAGGGCCCTGCACACGGGGATGCGGACGCGCATCGCGAAACACGATCCAGCCAAGCAATCCGAGCATCGTGAAGCCACCGCCCAGGTTACCCATGACGATAGCCGGGCTGTGCAAGCCGCCGGAATAGATGCCGAGCCAGGCGAGGAAGACCGTCAGCACAAGCAGCGAGAACGACAACAGGCGATCTCTTTTTCTCAACAGGGCCATGATCGCCATGCCGACGACGAGAAGTCCGAGCAGGCTTGCGACAAGACGGTGTACAGGGGTCGCCCAAGACAGGGGCTGCTGCGCGTCCAGCGCAAGGCGTTCATACGTACCACCTACGGTCGGTGCCTCCTTTGCTGCTACTCCGATCATCCCATAGCACTCTGGCCAATCGGCACAGCCGATACCAGAGTTGTCCAGGCGCAGGTAGGCGCTGACGGAGACCAGGGCGATAACGAACAACAGTGAGATGGTTGCCAGTGCCTTCATGCGCTGACTTATTCCTTGACTTCCGGCAACCGGGAGGCCGAGCCGCGAACCAGGCGCACGAATTTCGGGGTCTTCTTCCAGTCCACGCGATCGTGCCCGTACTCGAAGTTCCAGACCCAGGCCGCGTCCCACTGGAAACTGTAATCGTTGCCCGACCAGTACTCGGCCGCCTGTGCATGAACGAAGAACCCGGTATTCATAGTGGGCGGGTTGTTGGCACGACTGAGATCACTGATGGAGAACAGCTCGTCTTTGCCTGGCATGCGCCAGTCCTGGTAGCCACAGTAGCCGGCCTCGTTGACGGCCTGCACGTAGTGCCAGGTGTCGCAAAGACTGCCGACACACTGTCCTCCACCTTCGACGCCACGGTAATCGAGCTCACCGTTCGCCTCGTTTGGGTTGTGCCACGAGTAGGTGTTGCGGAAATCATGCAGGCCGGCGATATCGGTCTTGACCTGCCACAGGAGGCCAGTCTGATTGTCGAAAACACAGCGGTCATTATCGACCGAAACCGCGCTGTACTTGGTGTCGTGAGAAAAGTGAGCGTCACCTGAGTCCTGGCTGCAGGCAGCGACGGCGAGGAACGCCAAAGCTAAGGTGATTCGAAGCATTTTCATGGCACGGGAGCTTACCCGATTTTTTGCCGCCCGGGGCGCGTTGCTTGCGGTAACTACGTATTATCCCTAGTATTGCTACGGTCGCGAAAGGTCCAAACTTGGCCACGCGACATTGGGGAATCCGTATACGCAAGTCTGGCTGAGGCAATGGCCCCGGCAGCGCATACGATTAAGCAAAATCAACGCAAGGATCAGTGGCCATGAGTGAAGAAACCACAGGCGCACAGGGGCCGGTACGCGTGCCGTTCATGCAACGTGTGCTCGATAACCCTTTCATACTCTTGTTTATCGGCATCGTATTTCCGGCCGTTTTCTACATCATCTGGGGAATCATGGAAATCGTGAATATCCCCATAGCTCCCTAGAGACCAGACAAAGGAAAAGGTGACGCCATGAGCGCTATTCAACCTCCTGCCGAATTAGTCTGGTGGAAGCAACCACTGGATAAGGTTGAGGGAACCTGGATCAGCATAGCGTTGGTCTGGTCTCTGTTTATGTTTTTCATGATGCCGTTCTGGCATGTGTACGGAAAACAGAACCTCTCGAGCGAGGCGTACAAAACGACGCCGCAGGCCTTTATGGCCAAGACCCAGGCCATGATCGACCAGTACACGATTCGCACCGAAACAGAGGCACAACTTCCGGTCGTGAGGCCACCGCCGGGCAGTGACGTCTACCTTCTGGGCCGATTGTGGCAATGGTATCCGCTCCTGGAGTTGGAGAAAGGCCAGACGTATCGACTGCACATCTCTTCGATGGACTGGCAGCACGGTTTCTCGTTGCAGCCCGTCAATATCAATACGCAAATCCTGCCCGGCTATGAAATGGTTATGACGATCACGCCTGATACATCCGGTGAGCAGACTATTATTTGCAACGAGTTTTGCGGCCTTGGCCACCACAACATGCTTGGCAAGATCTACGTGACGGAGGGCGGACAATGAGCAAGGAATTATTCAGAACCTGTCCGGAGTCCGGGCTCCAGTTCCATAAGCCGGCCGAAATGCTGATGAAAGCCCATGCGGTCGTTGCGGTCGTCATCCTGCTGATCGGCGGTATTGCCGCGTTGCTTGTGACACTTACACGTTGGCCTGCGATTCACCTGCTTCCCGCGGATCGCTTTTACCAACTGTTGACGGCACACGGCGTCAATATGCTGATCTTCTGGATGATCTCTTTTGAGATTGCCATCTTGTACTTTTGTTCGTCGACGCTACTTAAGTGCCGTCTTGCGACACCGAAGATCGCATGGCTCGGATTCGCACTGATGCTGATCGGCATCGTCGTCAATAACGCGGCCGTCGCCAGTGGTACCGCATCCGTCATGATGACGTCGTACGTTCCGATGCCGGCAAACCCAAATTTCTACCTCGGGTTGATTCTGTTCGCGGTGGGCGCGTTGATCGGTTGCTTCGTCTTTCTCGGGACGCTGGTCGTGGCCAAGGATGAAAAGACCTATGAGGGTTCGATTCCGCTCGTGACCTTCGGCGCGCTGACGGCCTGCATCATCGCAGTATTTACGATCGCATCGGGCGCGATCGTGCTGATCCCGACCTACCTGTGGTCGCTTGGCTTCATTAATAACATTGACGCCGCCATGTACCGGATCGTCTGGTGGGCACTGGGCCATTCGTCGCAGCAAATCAACGTCGCTGCACACGTTGCGGTTTGGTACGCGATCGCCGCTATAGTCTTCGGCGCGCGCCCGCTGTCGGAAAAAGTCAGCCGTGTCGCGTTTTTCCTCTATATTGCATTCCTGCAGCTCGCGAGCGCGCATCATCTTCTGGTGGACCCGGGCTTGAGTGCCGAGTGGAAGATTTTCAACACGAGTTATGCGATGTACCTCGCAGTATTGGCCAGTATGGTTCATGGCCTGACCGTGCCTGGTTCGATCGAAGTTGCACAGCGTGCGAAAGGTCTCACCAATGGACTGTTCGAGTGGCTGCGCAAGGCGCCGTGGGGTAACCCGATATTCTCAGGCATGTTTATTTCGCTGATTGGTTTCGGTTTTATTGGCGGCATCTCGGGCGTGGTTATGGGCACCGAGCAGATCAACATTATCATCCACAACACGATCTATGTGCCGGGCCATTTCCACGCGACCGTTGTTGTCGGTTCGACACTGGCATTTATGTCGCTGACGTACTTCCTCATTCCAACCCTGTTCCGCAAGCAGGTTGCATTCCAGGGCCTGGCCAAGTGGCAGCCGTACCTGTTTGGAATCGGTATGTCGTCATTCACGCTGGCAATGATGGGTGCGGGCACTCTCGGCGTCGAACGCCGACACTGGGATATGGCGTTCACCAACTCTGCGCTCGCCTTTGACTATCCAGCAAGCGCGTACACGTTAATGGGCATCATGGGTATTTCCGGCGTAGTCGCGATACTCGGCGGCGCCATATACATACTGGTTACGGTTGTGTCGGTTTTCTTCGGAAAACCTGTTGAATCGGAATCCAGCTACGGCTTCGATATGTCACGCCTGATGCGTGCTGATCCTGTCGTGGTTCCCGAGGGCGGTCACTCGGCCGCAGGGAAATGGGGTTTTGCGGCCCCGGGCACGTTTCTGCTGGCGATATTCTTCCTGGTTATCTTCGTTTTGTATTACGCGGTCAACTGGAAGTATCTGGCGTCGGTCTGGCCAATGTCGTAACTCCCCCCACAGCCGTTGACCGAGCCTTTTGAGCAGGGCGGGCAGGATGCCCGCCCTTTCTTTTTCAGTTACATTGAGCGCGATGATCAAGACGACGATTTTTGTACTGTGTGTGGCAAGCCTGTTGATGCCGCAGGTCCTGCAGGCACAGCAGGATGACCGCTACGACCCTGACCGGGCGCTCGAGATATCGCAGGCGGCGATCGGAAACCCGATACGTGACTACGAACTCCACGACCACCTTGGTGCGCCGGTCCTGTTACGCAGCGATCATGCGGGCCGGCCGCTGGTCATCAGTATGATTTTTACGTCTTGTCATCACGTTTGCCCGGCCACGACCAAGCACCTCGCCGAGGCCGTAGAGGCGGCGCGTGAAGCGGTTGGCGCCGACAGCTTCGACGTCGTGACGATCGGCTTCGATGTTGCGCGCGATACGCCTGAAGCCATGGGGGCATTTGCCCGCAAACAGGGCGTCAGAGAACCTCGCTGGCGCTTTCTGAGTGCTTCGAAAGAGACGATTCAGCAATTGAGCGACGATCTCGGATTCATTTTCTTTCCGACCGCGCGAGGTTTCGATCACATCAATCAATCGTCGATTATCGACCGGGATGGCGTTGTGTACAGCCAGGTTTATGGTGTGACCTTCGAACTGCCGTGGCTTGTCGAACCGCTGAAAGAGCTCGTATTCAACCGGCCGGGGAGTTCCGGCCACCTTGTCGCGGGTCTCGTTGATCGAATCAAACTGTTCTGCACCGTGTACGACCCGACGACGGGGCGCTACCGCTTTGACAATACATTGTTTGTACAAATCGCCGCTGGGCTGACCTTTATTCTCGGCCTGCTGGTCTACCTCATCCGCGAGATTATTTTCGCACGGCGGTTTCGCAAACCGGAATGATCGAACGAGTTCACAGTCTTGGTCGCGGCGCATTCGAATTGCTGCGCAGGCCGCTGTCGCGGGCTTTCGACAGCGAACAGAATCCGCTGAATTACCTTGGCGCACTCACGATCTACTTTTGCTGGATCGTCCTGATCAGCGGTATCTGGTTACTGATTTTCTTTCGCACGAGCGTTTCGACAGCGTTTGAATCGGTCGAGTACCTGACCCATGAGCAGTGGTACCTCGGGGGCGTCATGCGCAGCCTGCATCGCTATGCGTCGGATGCATTGATCATCACGATCCTGCTGCACGTCATTAAGGAATTTGTGTTCAACCGCTACCGGCTCAATCGCTGGTTTAACTGGGTCACCGGCATTCCCCTGGTCTGGATGATTTTTCCGCTCGGTATCAGCGGCTACTGGTTGGTCTGGGACGAACTCGCGCTATACGTTGCCATCAGCTCGGCCGAGCTGCTGGACTGGGTGCCGATATTCACGGACTCGATGGCCGGTAATTTCATGAGTGACGACGTACTGTCGGACCGTTTTTTCACGCTCATGGCATTCCTGCACCTGATCGGACTGCCAATTTTTCTGGTCTTCGGCATCTGGCTGCATGTCTTTCGTCTGAATGGTCCGCGCATCAATCCACCACGACGCATGATGGCGGCCACACTGCTGTGCATGCTCGTGTTGTCTGCAATATACCCGGCCGTCAGCCACGAAAAGGCCGACCTCGCGATGACGACACAGGGTCTGCGGTTCGACTGGTTTTACCTGCATGTTTATCCACTGATTCAGGCATGGTCTCCGGGCTGGGTCTGGACGTTGCTTGTTGGCATCAGTGTCCTTCTGACGATCGCGCCCTGGGCACCGCCGGCCAGGAAGACGACGGTGGCTGTTGTTGATCTCGACAATTGCAATGGTTGCAAGCGCTGTGTGGACGATTGTCCATTCGGTGCTGTCGAAATGGTGCCGCGGACCGATGGCACGAGCTACTCGCATCAGGCTGCGGTCGACGAGAGCCTGTGTATCAGTTGCGGTATTTGTGTCGGCGCATGTCCGACCGCAACGCCGTTTCGTTCCAGGAGCGCGCTCGTGCCGGGCATTGATGTACCGAATCGATCCGCCGCCGACATTCGCCAGGACATTATCGATCAGGCCGAATCTCCCGCCGGCGAGCCGCGCGTAATGGTGTTTGCCTGCAGGGACGATCGCCAGACCGAGGCAATTCGCAAAGCAGGCGCCAATGTCGTTACGGTTCGATGCATGGCACACCTGCAGCCGTCGTTTCTCGATTTCGTATTGAGCCGCAATCACGCGGACGGCGTTTTGCTGCTGGGTTGCGAGGACGGCAACTGCAATTATCGTTTGGGGGCAGACTGGATGGAAGCACGCATCGCCCGCGAACGTGATCCGCGCCTCAGGAAGCGCACTGATACGTCGAAGATTGGAATGGCCTGGAAAACGCCGCTATCAGATATCTCCGGTCCCGCGAGAAAGCTCGATGCATTTCGCGAGGCACTGCGGCGCGGGGAGGGCGAAGCATGAAGTTGCTTCGGGAGGTCATAGCATGGGGGCTGTTTGCCGTCGTTGTTGGCGTATTGTCGGTCTGGCCGCGCTATGAAATGGTCGACGCCGACGATGCCATCGTTTCGGTGACGTTCTCACATGCGGGCAAGCGTGTGGGCGAGTGCCGGACCCTGAGCCAGGAAGAATTGAACAAGCTGCCACCCAACATGCGAAAACCGTCGGAATGTCCGCGTGAACGTCACCCGGTTCGCGTCGAGTTACGCTCCGGAAATGACGTGCTCTATGCTGACCAGCTGGCACCTAGCGGCATCTGGTCCGATGGAAAAGCGAACGCCTATCGGCGTGTCGTCGTTCAATCGGGCATCCATGAGCTGTTCATTGGCATGAACGACAGCGGCAAAGAGAATGGTTTCGACTACGAAACCACCGCGCGCGTCGATATTGTTCCGGGGCGTAATGTCGTCATCCGATTCGATCAGCAATCACAGAATTTCTTGATCCTCTGAGGCAGGTATGGGCTTATTGCAGTGGAAACCCGAATACTCCGTTGGCATTAGGGCGATGGATGATGAGCATCGGGAGATGATCGATCTGATCAATAACGTGTACGCGAAACTTGGAGCGTCGCCGAACGCGGACGACATCGAGGATTGCCTCGAGAATATTTACAGCACAATATCGCTGCATTTCGCGCTCGAAGAGAGAATGATGCGGGAACAGTCATATCTCGAATATGAGGCGCACAAGGATGATCATGAGGATTTGCTTGACGAGATTCGCGACCTCATGGACGAATTCATTGCCGATACGGACTCGGGCGCCCGGCTGCTGGAGAAGCGACTATCAGACTGGTTTGGCCACCACTTCGCTTCGTTCGATGCGCGCCTGCACGGCAAGCTCGGCGCCCACTGATCCGTGGCGCTCAGGACGTTAGCAGAATTCGTAGCACTCTGAACGATACCAGCGCCATCACGAGGAAGATGGCGAAGAAGATCACTTGCCTGTTCTTGAGGACCTCGCCTCGGCGGGTTTCGATCTTGCGAATGATCCAGTCGGAAGCCAGGTAGATTACAATCGCGACCAGTGTGAATAGCAGGATTTCGATAAGCATGTCTTTGCTCCCTAATGGATACGCTCGTTACGGCTGCGCATCGATTTCCACGCGACGATAAGGAACAACAGACCACCGATGACGGAGATCAATCCGCCCAGGCCCATCAGGCCCATGCCCGCGGTTTGACCGATGCCATCAAGTCCCTGCGCGGCGCCGGCCGTCTTGCGCTGTACACCGTAGCCGCCACTCCACGCAAGGCCAGTGATATGCATCAGCTGGCCGCCGCCGTACAACCACGGTTGCCAGAATGCCATACGCGCGGGCAATGGTCCGAAGCCAAGTCGCGGTAACAGGTAGTAGGTGAGCCCCATGAACGCAATCGTAACGCCCACCGTTGAGCCGTGATAATGCGCCGGAATGACAATATCGAGACCGGCGATCATGAACCCCAGGACACCGCCGACAGCGAACAGGCCCAACGAGCTTTGCAAGGCGGCGCGGAGATAACGACCTTCGCCTTCAGGCTTTTTGGCTCGCCAGAGGCTGGCGGCGACTGCCAGGCCCAGCGGCAGGCACGAAAGGCCGCCGTACTTCATGAGCTCCGTGAACGCGATACGATGACCTGTCGATGTCACGTCGTGTGCGAGGAACAGGAACGGTACGGTGATGACTGGCAGAGCAAGAAAAATAAGGAAGACGAGAGTAAGTCGCGGAGTCAGTTCAAAGCGGCAATCACTCGCGCCGGCCAGCACAACCCAGGCCACCATCATGAGCAAGGTATAGCTGAACTGAATGATGTGGCCGCCGCCCCAGAAGGCAAACTCGAAGAAGATCTGGCCATCCATGCCGTCCGGCAAGCTGTGCCAGGCGGCAAACACCGCAACGATTGCAATGCCTGTCAGCACCGTCGACAACATAATGCCGGCTTGCAACGCATTGCTTCCGCTCAGCGTCGTTGCGAACCGTGCGCGCGTCATCAGAGAGCGTAACAAGTGACTGAATATGCCGGCCGCAAATAACCCAAGCCCGATGAAAAACAACGGGTGCCGTAGGATGGGCACATAGTTATTCATCAGCGGATCGGCAGCGCCGACGAATGGGCAGGCGATAATGACCGCGGTGCCGCCGGCCGCGAGTATGAACGACAGACGGTCCCACAAGGGTCGGTCCGTCGATGTGCTGAGGCTCCAGGTTGCAGCGGATATCGACAGCAACCAGATCAGCACGGACAAGGTAACGTGAATGACGAGCGCTACGCGAAAGAAATCGATGAGGGGAATCAGTTCCTGGATGACGGGTGTCCGCGCAAGCACCAATAGCACCGAGAACACACCGGCGGCGACCAGGGATGTGAGTGCGAGGATCAGCCAGGCGGACGTCGAACGTCGCGCGGTCGCGCTAATGATTGGCAGATCATAACTGAACTCGGACATATTGACTTGCGCTCCCAAAGTCTGTGGCGAAACTACAGGCCATCGTGTATTGCCGTCAATGCGCATTCACAACCAGCGCTCCGCGCCGAGGTCATCGTGATATTCTGCGGCCATGAGAATTGCGGACTGCAATAACATCATGGACTTTCGCCGCATTGCGCGGCGAAAACTACCTGCCCCGGTTTTTCACTACATCGACGGTGGCGCTGACGACGAGTGGACGCTGACGCGAAACACGGCTGCATTTAATGACTATGAGCTGCTGCCGTCGCAACTATCGGACGTCAGCACGATAGAGCTTAAGTCGACCTTATTTGGACAAGCTGTCGACTGGCCGGTCATGATCGCACCGACGGGTGCGTCAAAATTGTTCCACCGCGATGGTGAAACAGCGGTGGTCCGCGCCGCCGCCAAGTTTGGCACGATGTACAGTCTCTCAACACTGGGAACAGCGACGATTGAAGACGCTGCGGATGCCGGTCCCGGGCCGAAGATGTTCCAGCTCTATGTCTTCAAGGACCGGGGGCTGACGCGCGACTTCATCGATCGCTGCAAGGCAAAGAATTACGCGGCGTTGTGCCTCACGGTCGATACGCCGCTGGCCGGCAATCGTGAGCGGGACATCGTCTATGGCATGTCCGCACCACCGAAGTTCAAGTGGCGTAGCGCCATCAGCTACGCGCGGCATCCCGGCTGGCTCTACCGCGCACTGGTTCAGAAGGACCTTGATCTGGTCAATATTACGAGCAGCGATGCGGCCGCCAAGATAGACAGTGGCGTGGTCGAATACATCAACAGCCAGTTCGATCGTTCATTGACGTGGAAAGACGTCGAGTGGCTGGCCGATAAATGGGATGGGCCGCTGGTCATCAAGGGCGTGCAGACAGTCGATGATTGTCGCAAAGCCGCGAACTCGGGCGCCACGGCCGTGATGCTGTCGAATCACGGGGGGCGCCAGCTCGAGTCCGCGCCGGCGCCGGTGGACTGTATTGCCGGTGTAGCTGATGCATTGCATGACCGGCTGGAGATCATCTGTGATGGCGGTATCCGGCGCGGTACTCATGTCGTCAAAGCGCTGGCGCTGGGCGCGAACGCCTGCAGTATCGGTCGCAGCTATCTCTTTCCGCTGGCGGCCGGCGGGCAGCGTGGCGTTGAGCGTGGTTTGCAACTGCTGCGGAGCGAGCTCGAGCGCACGATGGCATTGCTCGGATGCGACGCCATCAGCAAACTGGGCGAGCGACACATACAACGCCGCGCCTAAGTACTGCTTTGCCAGGGCGCCAAAATGCGCAATCGGCGATGATTTCCCGATCGTGTTGGTTTGCGCGAAACACGATTTCATTGTCGTGAAACAGGCGAAAACCCCTTAATTTACAGTTTCATGCGTACGCGAGGTGGCAGTGCATCCCGGGTTGCCGGTATTTCGCGGGAAATGCGTTTCATTTGCGGGTACCATTTCTTGAGCCGCGACCACGAAGGCGCGGCATCGAAGCCGCCCGTGAGGCGGGTAGTACGTTAAGAGGTAGATATGTCAGGCGAAAGAGTTACAGGAACCGTCAAGTGGTTCAATGACGATAAGGGATTCGGTTTCATCGAGCGTGAGGGTGGACAGGACGTGTTCGTTCACCACACGGCAATCCAGATGGAAGGATTCAAAACCCTGAAAGAAGGGCAGAAAGTCACAATGGAAGTGACGCAAGGACAAAAAGGACCGCAGGCCGAAAACGTAGTGGCCGACTAGGTTATTCCGACAGTGAGGTCTCCGCGGCTGGCAAGACACCGCTGATTCCATCGCTGGCAAGCGTCAGTAGAACAAAAAACAACGCCGCGCAGACGGATAAGCGCAATTATCAGTCAGAGACGTGGTGCAACGAAGCCCCCGGCCCCTGGTGGCGGGCGCCCACGCGCGGCTGGAAATGACCGTCGCGTTACGCTGTCATCGATGGTCGACTAACAAGAAGAAATGAAACTCAGAATCAAAGACAATTCAGTTCGATTACGCCTCACGCGTAGCGAGGTCGATGCATTGCGTGAAACCGGTATCGTCGCCGCGAAAACACGATTTCCGGGCGCCAAGGTGCTCCAGTATCGCGTGGAAAGTAGTCCCGCCAGCGTCAGCCCGGCGGCGTTATTTTCGGAGAACGCGTTGTCGGTTCGATTGCCGGAATCGGCCGTGCTCGCATGGGCAACGACGGAACAGGTTTCCTTGCCCGGTGAACAGGTGCTCGACGATGGTGCGCTGCTGAAAATTCTCGTTGAAAAGGATTTCGTCTGCCTGACGGGTAGAGATGACGAGGACGAATCGGACATGTATCCGCATCCCGCAGCGGGCGAGGCAAGCTGTTAGGCATGCCGGCACGCTATGCCCGCTTCTACCCGGAGACCATCCGGTTTTTAGAACAGCTGGCGGCCAATAACAATCGCGAATGGTTCAAAGAACACAAGCATCGCTACGAAGACGACGTGCTTGACGTTGCACTTCGCTTTATCCAGTCGATGCAGGATCCTCTCGCGGACATTGCACCGCACTTCGTCGCATCACCGACCCGAATGGGTGGCTCGCTCATGCGGGTCTACCGTGACACTCGCTTTTCACACAACAAGACACCTTACAAGACGAATATCGGCATCCAGTTCCGTCACGAGAAGGCCAAGGACGTGCACTCTCCAGGCTATTACGTTCATGTGGACCCGAATCAGGCGTTTGTCGGGGTTGGAATGTGGCGGCCGGATGCGGAGTCCTTGCGGAATATCCGGCAGCGCATCGCGGCGAGGGCGGGCGAGTGGAAGCGTGTCATGAGCGATCGTCCGTTCAAGCGGCATTTTGCCCTGGGCGGCGAGTCGCTGGTCCGCCCACCGCGCGGCTTCGACAAAGATCAGGAGTGCATCGAGGATATCAAGCGCAAGAGCTTTATCGCCGTCAGGGAACTGGACGTCAATGACTGCCTGAAGCCGCAATTTCAGCGCACGGTCGAGTCAACCTTCAGAACAGCCGAGCCGTTCATGCGTTTTCTCTGCAGTGCGGTCGGCGTCAGGTTCTGAGCGTTTTTCGGAGTTCCCGTAGCAGCAGCTCCGGGTCGGGACGGTCCGAAATGTGCTTCGACAACTCGGTGTAGCGAATGATGCCGGTCGCATCGATGACCAGTGCGGTTGGCCAAACCGTATTACGGCCGTATTCCCGGTCGTAGCTCATCGGTACGCCGGATTTCTGCAACAGACCCAGTTGCTCGGTGACCCGCAGGGAATCATCGAGCCAGAACTCGAACTCGACTTCAAAAAACTCGGCGACGCGCCGGGTTGTCTCCAACGGTTTTGGTGTTAGCAACACCAGCCTGGCGCCAAGGTCTGTAATGTCCTTGTAATGGGCCGTCAGGTTTTTCACCTGTGAACTGCAAAAAGGGCACCAGTTACCGCGTACAAAGAGAATAACGGTCGGCGCACCCTGGAGCGATGTCGATTGAACGGAATTCCCGCTTTCGTCAAATGCATCGAAATCCGGCAGGCGCGAGCCGGGCTTGAGTTGCGCCGGTACCGGACGTAAGCCTCTCTTGGTGACCCACAGCCAGGCACCCAACAGTACGATGACGATGCCAGCAGCGATACCAATAATTAATATATTCGACATACCCGGAGTATGGCTCTGCAACGGACTTGGACACAAGGTTCGATTGATGGATACTGGCTCGACCTGCGAAATTGACGTCTTGTATTGATCGACACCATGGCGAGTAACCCCATTATCTGGTCACCGGGCCGGCAACGCATTCGTGCCACAGCCCTGTATCGCTTCATGCGCGAGACGGGATTTGATGACTACGAATTGCTGTACCGGTGGTCGGTCGATGACGCGCCCGCATTCTGGGAGGCTGTGTGCGACTTCTGCGGCGTCGTATTTGACAGGGCGGCTGAGCGGGTACTTTTGCGTCCCGACAACATCATGGACGCGGGCTGGTTTGACGGAAGTCAACTGAACTACGCGGCCAACCTTCTTCGGCATGAAGGCAATGGCACGGCGGTCGTGTTTTGTGGTGAAAACGGCGAGCGTCGCGAGTATAGCCATGCGGCCCTGCGCGCCGAGGTCGCGTCGATTGCGGAAGGCCTGCGACGCTCTGGTGTCGGTAAGGGCGATCGAGTGGCCGGTTTCCTGCCCAACTGCCCGGAAGCCATTATCGCCATGTTGGCAACGGCGAGTATTGGCGCGATCTGGTCGTCGTGTTCGCCGGATTTCGGGATTAACGGCGTCGTCGATCGTTTTGGCCAGATAAAGCCGAAAATCCTGTTTGCGTCAAACGGCTATTACTACAACGGCAAGATGTGCGACACGCGGTCAATCATTGACGGCGTGGTCGGTAAGATATCGAAAATCGAGCAAGTGGTTATCGTGCCGTTCGTGGGCGAACTTTCGACGCTCTCGCCAATCGACAAGGCTGTCAACTGGACCGATTTCGCGGTTGCCGCTACGACGCTGTCGTTTGCACCGGTCGACTTCAATCATCCTCTGTTCATCATGTTCTCGTCCGGCACGACCGGTGTCCCGAAATGCATCATCCATGGGCACGGCGGCACGCTGCTACAGCACATGAAAGAGCATGTGTTGCATACGGATATCGGATCATCCGATCGGCTGTTCTACTTCACGACCTGTGGCTGGATGATGTGGAACTGGCTGGTCAGCGGGTTGGCGACGGGCGCGACGCTGGTGCTGTTCGATGGTTCGCCATTCTTCAGGGACGGCCGCATCCTCTGGGAAATGGCCGAAAACGAGCGCGTCACGGTTTTCGGCACCAGCGCAAAATACATATCCGCATTGCAGAAAGCGGGCGTGCGCCCGGTCGACGAATTCCAGCTACCGCATCTGCGCGCCGTGCTATCGACGGGGTCGCCCCTGGCGCCCGAGAGCTTCGATTTTGTGTACGAGGCCATTGGCAACGATCTTCAGCTTTCGTCGATCTCGGGCGGTACGGACATACTGAGTTGCTTCGCGCTCGGCAATCCCATGCTGCCGGTTCGGCGAGGCGAACTACAGTGTCGCGGTCTTGGCATGGCCGTGGAGATATACGATGAGGACGGCAAGCCGGTCGTCGGGGAACACGGAGAACTCGTCTGTACCCGACCTTTTCCGTCGGCACCGGTGGGCTTTTGGAATGATGCGGACGGGTCTCGCTATTACGGCGCGTACTTCGAGCGCTTCAGCGGTGTCTGGGCACACGGCGATTTCGCGGAACTCACAGCCGATGGCGGCATCGTTATTCATGGCCGCTCCGACGCCGTACTCAATCCCGGTGGAGTTCGTATCGGTACCGCCGAAATCTACCGGCAAGTCGAGAAGCTGGACGAGATTGTCGAGAGCATCGCGATCGGGCAAGACTGGAGGGACGATGTGCGTGTCGTCCTGTTCGTCGTGTTGCGGAGCGGCATTGCACTCGATGAGGCATTGCAGCAGCGTATTAGAACCGTCATTCGGCAGAATACGACAATTCGACACGTGCCAGCGAAGATCGTTGCCGTCCCGGAGATTCCGCGAACCAAGAGCGGCAAGATCGTTGAGCTTGCGGTGCGGTCGATAGTGCATGGAGAGACGGTGAAGAACAGTGAAGCCCTGGCGAATCCCGAGGCATTGGAACATTTCGCCGACATTGCCGAACTCGGTGAGGACTGAATCACATGTACCATGCTGACAAACTATTATTCACGGCAAAGACGGACACAAAATGAGTGGTAAATACATCCTTGCAATCGACCAGGGAACGAGCAGCAGTCGCACTGTCATTTATGATCATGCGACACAGATAGTGGCCAGTGCTCAAAAGGAGTTTGCGCAGATTTACCCACACCCCGGATGGGTCGAGCACGATCCGGAGGCCATTTGGGAGTCGGTAACAGCGGTCACGCGAAACGCGATGCAACAGGTGGATGCTGTCGCCGCCGACCTGTCGGCGATCGGCATTACCAACCAGCGCGAGACGACCGTGATCTGGGACCGGGACACGGGTGAGTGCGTCTACAACGCGATCGTCTGGCAGGATCGACGCACAGCGGCATTTTGCCAGTCATTGAAGGACGGCGGCTTCGAGGCGACAGTGACGGAAAAGACCGGTCTGCGTCTGGACCCGTACTTCTCGGCGACAAAAATAGCGTGGATCCTGGACAACGTCGACGGCGTGCGTGAGCGTGCGGAAAGCGGCAAGCTGGCGTTCGGCACGATTGATTCTTTCCTTCTTTGGCGCCTGACCGGCGGTCGCGTGCATGCGACCGACGCCACCAACGCATCGCGCACGCTCCTTTTCAACATCCATACTCAGGAATGGGACGACGAATTGCTGAAGCTGTTTTCTGTGCCGCGCGAGCTGATGCCGGAGGTCCGCGACTGCGCCGCCGATTTTGGTATCGCGAACGACGCCTGCATCGGAGGCAATGTGCCGATTTGCGGAATCGCGGGCGACCAGCAGGCGGCGCTGATCGGCCAGGCCGGATTCAGCGACGGTATGACCAAGAGCACGTATGGCACGGGTTGTTTCGTAATCGCCAACACCGGCGATACGGCGTTGCGATCTCATAACCAGTTATTGACGACTGTTGCCATGCGAATCGACGGGGCGGTGACCTATGGACTGGAAGGCAGCGTGTTTGTTGCCGGGTCGGCCATGCAATGGCTCAGAGATGAGCTTCGCATCATCGATTCGGCGGCTGAATCCGAGGACATCGCAGAGCAAACAGGTGTCGTCGCGGATGTTCATGTGGTCCCGGCTTTCGCCGGTCTGGGTGCGCCGCACTGGGACCCGGATGCGCGCGGCGCAATCCTGGGCCTGACGCGTGGCAGCGGACGAGAGCACATTGTCACGGCGACACTGCAATCGGTCGCGTATCAGACGCGAGACCTGATTGATGCCATGTCGGATGACGGTATCAAGCCGAGTGTGATTCGCGTTGACGGTGGCATGGTCGCAAACGATTGGTTCCTGCAGTTCCTGGCCGACATACTCGATATTCCCGTGGAAAGGCCGACAAACGTCGAATCGACCGTACTCGGTGCCGCCTACCTGGCCGGCTATCGCGTCGGCATTGTCACGTCAGCTGACGAATTGGCGACATTGTGGCGCCGCGACCGGATTTTTCAGCCCGCGATGGATGATGCGCAACGCCAGCGTCTGCTGCAGGGCTGGCAGGATGCGATAGGCCGCGTGCGAAGCTGATGCTCAGGGCGCGCCAGAAAGTCGGCAAATATCGGATCATCGGTCGCATCGCGACGGGACCGATGGCAAATGTCTACCGGGCGTACGACACGATCCAGAATCAGAAAGTCGCTCTCAAGATTCCGAAGGTCGACGACGCCGCCGGGGAAAAGGAGTTCCTACACGAAGTCCGCGTTGCGACCAAGCTCAGGCACCCGAACATTCTGTCCGTCCTGAACGCGAGTTACATCGATGGCCACTTCGTCATCGCCATGGAACTGGGCGAAGAGTCGCTTGCCGAACGCATCGAACGTCGCACATCGACAGCGCGGGCCCTGGACCTTGCCGGTCAGGGCATTGCGGCCCTGGCGCACGCGCACGCCAGGAAGATCATTCATTGCGATATCAAACCCGAGAACTTCATCCTGTTTCCGGAGAATCAGGTCAAACTCGCTGACTTCGGATTTGCGAAACTGAGCCTGCGCACCCTCAAGGCCTCGGGTTCCGGAACCATCGATTACATCGCGCCCGAGCAGGCCATGGGGCGCCCGAAATTCCAGTCGGACGTATTTTCCATGGGACTGGTGCTGTACCGGATGTTCTCGGGCAAGCTGCCAGAGTGGCCGTACGACTGGCCGATGGCGGGACATGACAAACTCAAGGCCCGCATTCGGCCCGAGCTGATCGACGTACTGCGCCGTGCCATTCAACTCGATCCGGGCAAGCGTTATCGGGATGCCGTGCAGATGCAGCAGGATTTCGAGCGCTCGCAGGTCCATGCCCGACGCCAAAAACGAGCCAAAGCCAGGAACGGCCGTCGGCAGGGGTCCTCCTGGCGGCAAATGCAGTGGCGCGAATTTCAAAAGCAGTTTCGCCACGTATTACAGACGCACCACCATTGTCGGCGCTGCGAAGGACCCGTCGCCGAGAGCATGCAGGCATGTCCCTGGTGCGGATTCGATAACCCTGCGCGCGGTTCTGAATCGAAGATGGCATCCAGTTGCCCGCGCTGCGAGCGCGGTGTCAAGAACGACTGGGACTACTGCGCCTGGTGCTACGGGCCGGGGTTTGTTGAAGAAACCTCACGTCATTACCCGGACAAGCGATACGCGGCGCGCTGCGGCAATGAACGTTGTCGAGGTCCGTTGATGCCGTTCATGCGTTATTGTCCATGGTGTCGCATGAAGGTGCGTCGACCGTGGAAGCTGAGAGGCAGCAGACACTCATGCAAGGCCTGCAATTGGGGAATTGCGCGGGGCTTCTGGAATTACTGTGCGTGGTGCCGGGAACCGGTGCCGCGGGAGTAAGCGGAAAACAGCAAACGATGTCGAAACCACTTGAAAAGATCCTGTTGCTGGATGCGGCCCATGAGCCGCAACAGGAGCACGCCGATGTGGCGGGCGGTATTGCCGTGGCGTATTCCTGTCGCGATCCTTACAAGGATTCCGAGAACGAGGATACCGTGGCGATCATCCCCTACGGTCCGGGTGCCGCCGTTCTTGTGGTTGCCGACGGTGCGGGCGGATTGCCGGCTGGCAAGCGCGCATCGCTAACCGCGACAACGGCGCTCGCCGAGTCATTACAGGGCGCGGCGGACAGGACCATGCTGCTGCGGACCGCCATACTGAACGGCATTGAGGAGGCCAATAACGCGGTCCTGGCACTGGCCAACGGCTCGGCGACAACGATGACGGTCATCACGATCGAGGGTCTCCACGCGCGTTCTTATCAAATGGGTGATTCGGAGGCGCTGATTGTTGGCCAGCGCGGGCGCATCAAGCTGCAGACCACGGCACACTCGCCCACCGGGTTTGCGGTCGAGGCGGGATTTCTGGATGAGCGGGATGCACTGCACCATGAGGAGCGCCACCTGATTTCGAATTTCCTGGGTAGTACCGACATGAGCATCGATATCGGTGCGCAGGTCAAGCTCAATCCTCGCGATACGGTCATCGTTGCCAGCGACGGACTGATGGATAACGTGCATGTTGCGGAGGTCGTCGAGTGTATTCGCAAGGGACAATTGTCAACGGCGGCCAATTGCGCCGTGAACCTGGCCAGGGAGCGCATGCAGAGGGCGCACGACGGCCAGCCCAGCAAACCCGACGACCTGTCACTGATTCTGTTCAGAAAGCCAAATAGCCAGCGGAACTGACCGTATCGGGCGTTTAAACGGTTGATCGCGCCAATAGCGCGTATTATCGTCATTGCTACGGAACATACACGCCGATTGGCGCTCAAACCTATGATAGGTGGTGAATACGGGCGTATTGAGATCGTTCTGTCCCAAGAGGCTGAAGACAATGAAAAAGAGCCAGTCAAACCCATTACGAGAGTCGTCCCTCAGGGCCTCTATCGGCGTCATAACGACGGCTGTTCTGGTGTCGGCATGTGCGTCGGTCAGTACAAGCGGTGGCGGTGGCATCACGCCCCCGGGCGGCGGCGTGAGCCTTCCGGGCGGTGGTGTGAGCCTGCCGGGCGGCGGTTCATCCGGAGAGGGTTCATCGGGAGGTAGCTCGTCAGGCGGATCCTCCGGCGGTGGTATGCCCGGTGGTTTGCCCGGTGGCTCATCGGGCGGCGGTTCGTCAGGTGGTGGCATGACACCCCCGGGAATGCCGGGGGGCTCATCGGGTGGCGGCATGGACGGCGGTTCGTCGGGCTCGAGCGGTTCCTCGGGCGGTTCCGGGGGGTCAGGCAATTCCGGCATCAGCGGACCGATGGACAGCGTTGAAATCCCGGGTGGCGGTGCGGGTGGCGGTGCGAACGATTGTAATGACGGTGGCGTCGTAGGCGGCGGCATCGGCGGTGGTATGGGTTGCGATAGTGGTCAGTCCGGCGGAGTTGGGGAGTTTCCCGGCGGCGCCGGTGACGCCGAGCAACTTGGCAAGGAACTCGATGAGTCTGTGGGTGACTTCGACAAGGTGCTCATGGAGGAACAACGAGAGATCGAGACCGTCAGCCGCAACACCGAAGGGTTTGGCACAGCACCCGGCGGCGGTTCGGGCGGTAAAGTCAGCCTCGGTGAACAATCGGCCGGCGCCGAGAGTGGCGGTGGTGGTGGTGCCGGTGGCGGCGGTGGCGGCGGCGGCGCCGGCGCCTCTCGCAGCGACCCGCTGGCCGGCATGAGTGAGGGCGAAATCGAAAAACGCACACCGGACGACATTGCTGTCATGATGGACGATGACATCGTCGCCAAGCAGCTTCGCGAGGCGGCGTTGGCGGAGGAGGATCCGGAATTGCGTGAACGCCTCTGGGAGGAATACCGCAAGTACAAGGGTATGTAAGAGGTCGCTATGCGGACATTGGGCAGGATTTCGATACTGGCAACATTCTTGTGCCTGACCGGCACGGCTTGTTCCATCAATGAAGTGGTGGTGGCCGAAGAGACGGAACTCGTCGTGGCGGAATCGCCGGTCGACGAAGCGTTGCTGCTTGATGTGGGCGTCGTGGAGTTTGATCCTGGTATCTCCGAAAAGAACAACCCCCAAAAGACCGGCGTATTCGAAGACATACGGAACGCAGAAACGCGATACCTGGCATACCACCTGAAAACGACACTGCAGGGAACGGGCCACTGGGGCGCTGTTCGCGTCATCCCGTCTCGCAGCGCTTTCACCGACGTTTATGTCAGCGGCGAAATCGAAAAATCGGATGGCGAGTACATTGTGCTGAATATCTCGGTCGACGATGCGGCCGGCCGCCACTGGTTTGACAAGTCGTACGAAGCGCAGACCGGTCTGACCTCGTACTCGAAACGTCGTGACCGTCAACTCGATCCCTACCAGAAAGTGTTCAACGATATTGCCAACGACCTGTATGCGTTCATCGCGACACTGCCAGCCAAACAGTTGCAGCAGACGCGACAGGTTTCAGAGTTGCAGTTCTTTGCGGATATGTCCCCGACGGCATTCGGTGAGCACCTGACGACGGACGAAGACGGGCTGACAGTGATCAATCGCCTGCCGGCCGAGAATGACCCCGCTGTTATCCGCTTGCGCCAGATACGCGAGCGCGATCGCCTGGTCGTCGACACGCTCAACGAGCATTACGCGAATTTCTACTACGGCATCGCGATTCCATACCGCGGGTGGCGCAAGAACGCTCGCCAGGAATCGATCAACTATCGCGAGGTGAAGCGATCCGCCCGTATGCAGGCGCTGGTCGGTGTCGTTGTCCTCGCGGGCTCAATGGCCATGGACACGAACAGCTCGAATAACAGGTCGCGCAACGTCAATCGTGGCCTGCAGAATATGGGGATCTACGAGGGGCTGAACCGCGTCATAGGTGGCATCCAACGAAACAGCGAGGCGAGCCTGCATCTCGATGCGATCGCGGAATTGTCCGAGTCGTTTGGCGCGGAAGCGGCGCCGATGATCGTCAATGTCGAAGGGCAGGAACGACGGCTCACGGGCACCGCTGCCGCGCAATACGAAAGCTGGCGCACGTTGTTGAAAGAGATCTATGAGGCCGAGACCGGTTTTCGACAAGCTGTTGACGTTAGCGCCCCGGCGCGTGCCCCTGAAACTCCGCAGTAAGCTCGGCGACATACCTGCCTCGCACGATGCTCGAACTCAGTAAAGGTACTCAGCTAGCCGAGAGATACACGCTTGAGCGTCCGTTAGGCGGTGGCGGTGAGGCGCAAACGTGGCAGGCAAAGGACCGGCTTACCGGAGCGCCGGTGGCATTGAAAATTGCCGGAAGCAAGCCGGGCGCTGCGCAGCGCCTGCGCGCCGAATGGCAAACCAATATCCGGCTGATGCACGCGCACATCGCGCGCGTGTTCGAATTCCATGGGGACCAGGAACCCGCTTTCTACAGCCAGCAGTATATCGACGGTCCGGATATCGGCGCCCTCAGCGGCAGGCCCGCCGCGGAGGTGTTGGCACCGATTGGGCTGATTGCCGATGCATTGCGTTACGCGCATGGCAAAGGCGTTGTTCATCGGGACATCAAGGCGTCCAATATTCTTCTGGACAGGAATGGTGCGCCGTACCTTAGCGACTTCGGCGTTTCCTCCGCGATTGGCGAACGAAAGTCGGGTGGCTCGCTCATTTCGCAGAGTCCCCAGTCGCTCGCAGGGCAGGCGGCACAACCGGCGGATGACCTGTTTGCGCTCGGAGGATTGATCTACGAACTGATTAGCGGCACCTCGCCCTACTCATCGTCCGATACGGCCGGGGATATTCAGAATAAGACGCCAAAGCCCTTACACGCGGCCGATGGCTCGGCATTGCCGACCGCCCTGCAACAACTGGTCGCGAACATGCTCGACAAGGATTCAGCCAGGCGTCCGACCGCCGAACAGGTGTCCGCGACATTGAAAGCGGCGGGGTTCGCGCCCGCACCAGCGAGAATCGAAGTCACGCATCGATCAACGCTGCCCGATGAGCGCGTGGAAACTATCGAGTCGATTCGTCCCGTGAGCCGCCCGCGCGACACGTCCCGAATGGAAACAGTGGACGTGCCGGCAGGCGGAATCAGCAGAAAGGCTCTCGGAATCGCCCTCGGCGTCTTGTTGTTGCTGTTGCTGGGCGTCGTCTTTTTGCTCCCGAAGACCGTCACGACCACCACGTCCCCGGTGACGTCCGGGCAGACAACGGCCGTGGAAGCGCTCCAGGAGACCGACAAGCCGGCTCTCGACGTCGATGACGCTGACGATTCCTTGCTGGGTCGGGGCAGGGCCGCTCGGGATATTACGCCTGCTTCGAAGGGCATCGATGGCGAGGAAATCCTGTTCAACGAAAACGAAGCCGACTACAGCGGCCTGGATGAGTCCGGCAAGTCACGGCTCAATGCCGAAACGATCCTCGGTGAGTTGCTATCGAACTTCGAGACGCTGGAGCAACGTGGCGTGCAACGTTGGGCCGGAGCTCAGTACCTGAGGGCCAGGGAATTGTATGCCGCAGGCGACAAGGCCTACCTGGAGCGAGACTATGCGGCCGCGGAACGTCACTACCTGGATTCAATCGACGTTCTGCAACCGCTGTTCGACCAGATCGAACCGGAATTTCAAAAAGCACTGACAGGCGCTCAGGCCGCCTTCGACTCGGGCGACCAGTCAGAAGCGCTACGTTTGTATGAGCTTGCCGTTGCAATCACCCCGGGCAACCCGGACGCCCTCGCGGGCTATGAGCGTGCCAGGAATTTGCAGAGCGTATTGAATCTTATGGATCAGGGCCTCGAGTTTGAAGAGAATCTTGAACTCGAGGCTGCGGAAACCAGTTTCAGGCAAGCCGTCACTATCGATCCTCAATGGGTCCCGGCGCAGGAAGGCCTGGTGCGTGTGCAGAGTACGCGAACGGAGATGGAATTCGATCAGCGCATGAGTGAGGGCCTTGACGCGCTGGTTGTCGGTGACTACCTGGCAGCAAGGGCGGCATTTCGCATGGCACAGCGACTCATGCCGGAGTCGCCAGAGCCGGCTGACGGGTTGTTGCAGGTCGATCAGCAATTGCGGCTTACCGACATTAACGTTCTCGAACAGGAAGCCTTGTCACTGGAACGGGACGAACATTGGGAGGCCGTTGCTACGACCTATGAAGAAATCCTGAAAGTCGACGGCAACCTGTCATTTGCGATAGATGGGCTTGCCCATGCACGCGAGATGACGGCGTTGCACAAACAACTGGATGAATACGTGAGTGACCCCGATAAGCTGAGCGATCCCGGTGTAATGCAAAAGGCGACGTTGCTGGTCGTCGATATTACTCGCATGTCGGATATCGGTACGCGACTCGCGGCACAACGCGACGAGCTTTCGAGATTACTCAAGCGAGCGGTGACACCGGTGCCTGTTGCGCTCGTTTCGGATAATCTGACCGATGTTTCTGTTTACAAAGTCGGAAACCTCGGCAATTTCACGACGAGGGAACTGGCATTGAGGCCCGGTACGTATGTGGCGGTGGGCATTCGTCCCGGCTATCGTGACGTGCGCCTGGAGTTTCGGGTTGCACCGGAAATAGATATGCAGCCCGTCATTGTCCGTTGCGAGGAGCAAATTTGAGTTTTGACCATTTGATCATCCGGGATGTTGAGGGTGAACGCCGCGTGGATTCCAGCCAGCTGCCACTCAAAGTGGGTACCGGCAGCGACTGTACCTTGCGGCTGCCCGGGCCGGGAGGTGCGCCGGTTGCCCTGCTGGACCTGCTCGACGGTATCCCGTTTGTGCAACCGATCGGCCGCGACTCCTCGCTCGAAATCAATTCGGGGCCATTGGAGGCGAGCAGGCGATTGCAGGATGGCGATGAGCTGCAGTTTTTCGGCAGCCGGATCAGGGTGTCTGTCAACGACGAACGCGTCTTGCTGGACATCAAGCTCGAAGACAGTGCCTACATAACGAAACCACCCCAGGAACCCGGCGAAGGGGAACTCGCCGACGACGAGGCGATCGCCCCTACGGCCTTCCGGCGTGCCGCAGAAACCAGAGCGCTGGTCGATAGTTCGAGGAAGAGTCCGCTCAAGATGATTCTCGGCAGTGGACTGGCTGTATTACTCGTCGCCTCGTACCTTTTATTCAGCTCGAAGTCCGTCGACTTCGAGATAGAGCCACCAGGGCCGGACGGTTTCAATATTGCTGGCGGCTGGTTCCGCTTGCCGATCGGCGATCGTACCTTGCTGCGCAAAGGAACCTACACGGTCAATGTCGAAAAACGGGGCTATTACGCGATCGAACAAAGCTTTGTCGTGGGCGATGAGCCATCGATGACGATCAAGTTGCGGATGCGCAAGAAGCCCGGTCAGTTGATCGTCATGACGGACCCACCCGTCGACGGGATTGTGACCGTCAACGACGATCGGGTCGGCAAAGCGCCATTCGGGCCGCTGGAGTTGCAGCCGGGTACCCACACCGTGCGTGTCGAATCGCCGCGCTTCCTGACCTTCACGGATGTTATCGAGATGCCCGGCCTCGATCGCGTCGAGAACCTGCATGTCCTCCTGGTACCGCGGTGGGCGAACGTCGCGGTGCAGTCCGAACCTTCCGGTGCCGACATCTTTGCGGGCGAGGAAAAGGTCGGCGTGACACCTGCAGTCATCGAATTGCTTGAAGGCACACACGAGGTTACGGTTGCCAGGGACGGCTACGCACCCTGGGATGGCAGCGTCGTGGCCGAGCCCAATGTGTCACAGACCTTACCGGCCATCAGGCTGCAACCTGCGGATGCGAGGTTGCTGGTCAAGACTATTCCGCGTGGCGCGAATGTCACCGTGAACGGTCGCTACCGAGGCCAGTCACCGATCACATTGTCACTGTCACCGGATGTCGACTACGAGATCGGGATGTCCAAGGCAGGTTATGGCGTGACCAGTCGCACGCTGAGACTGGAGTCGGCCGCCAGCGACTCGATTACGGTTGATCTTTCGGCACGACTGGGCACTGTCACCGTTAGCGTCGAACCCGGGGACGCAACCGTCTATGTCGATGGCCGCGCACGCGGCAGCGGCAAGACGACCCTGCGCCTGAGTTCGGCGCCGCACCGTGTCGAGGTCCGGCGCCGGGGTTACCGGTCCTGGACACGCACGATAACGCCGCGACCCGGTTACCCGCAGACCCTCGTTGCACGCCTGCGATCGCTCGAAGCGGTGGCGCGCGACTCGGTGGCCCAGACCGAGAAGACAGCCGCTGGCCAGACCATGAAGAGAATCGAGGCCGGCACGTTCTCGATGGGTGCCTCCAGGGCCGAGGCGGGTCGTCGAGCCAACGAGGTGATACGCCCTGTAACGCTGACGCGGCCTTTCCTGATCGGCATTCACGAGGTCACCAACAAGCAATTCGCTGCGTTTCGCAAAAACCACGATTCGGGCGCCGACGTTCACCCGTCCCTCGCGGCCGACAACAACCCGGTTGCGAACGTCAGCTGGGAAGACGCCGTGCAGTACTGTAACTGGCTCAGCACACAGGAAGGCCGAACACCCGCTTACAGGCAGGAATTCGACAAATGGGTACCCATCTACCCGATACCCGATGGCTACCGGCTGCCGACCGAGGCGGAATGGGCGCTGGCGATACGGTATGTCGGCGGT
>Ga0265309_10000147_pt1 | contig 25010 bp, 22 predicted proteins | sample Helome_FD_192492 | JGI IMG/M metagenome (GOLD analysis project Ga0265309, IMG submission 192492) | Marine sediment microbial communities from subtidal zone of North Sea - Hel_20160524 (Illumina Assembly) | ecosystem: Environmental > Aquatic > Marine > Subtidal zone > Sediment ...
TTCAACCCTCGGGGCTTTACAAGGAGCTGCGCGCGGTGTTACCGAAAAACGCGGCGATTACGATGGATGCCGGAACGCTTTGCCTGCAGGCCACCGATGCGTTGAATTACTGGGAGCCGCCATGCCTGTTTACCCCGCTCGACTTCGGCCTGGTGGGTTTCTCGTTTGCCTGTGGTCTCGGGGTCAAGTTGGCACGACCCGATAAATCGGTAGTGAGCCTGATGGGTGACGGTGGTTTCGGCATGACCATTTCCGAACTGAGTACCGCGGTCGATAACGGTATCAATACCGTCACCATCGTCATGAACAACCAGTGCTGGGGTGCGGAAAAAGCCTACCAGCGCGACTTCTTCGGGGAGCGTTACATCGGCGCCAATATCAGCAGCCCCCCGTTCGACAAGGTTGCGGAACTATACGGCGCTGCGGGTTTCAAGGTCGAACGCATAGGAGAGGTCGGCGAGGCAGTGCAGGCCGCGCTCGACTGCGGCAAACCCGCGGTGGTTGATATCGCCGTCGATCCAGCCGCACTTTACAGTTTTCGTCGCGATTCTTTCAAGCACCGGGGAGGATGAGTAATCATGATCGAAGAACGTAAATCTTACCCGCATACCGAACAGCATAAGGCGAAAGGTGACTGGAACCCGTTGTGGGAGCAGTTTCGCGAACTCGATCCGGACTTTCTTGAGGCTTATCTCGCGTTTCGCAATGTGCCGCAGTCGCAGGGTCCGCTCGAACAGAAGTACAAGGAATTGATCCTGATCGCGATTAATGCCGCCACCACGCATCTTTATGGCCCCGGCGTGCGTCGCCATATCCAGAATGCCCTCAAGGCAGGCGCCAGTATGGAAGAGATTCTCGAAACCATTCAATTGACCACGGTAATGGGAATCCATTCCTGTAACCTGGCGATTCCGATTTTGATGGAAGAAGTTTCGAAATACAGAGAATAGGATTAATATCGACCGTTATTTACAGCCGGTAACAGCCGGTTAAACCGAAGCAGAAGGTAAGCAAAATGAAATTTCACCTGGCAATCAATTTAGAGCGTATGGACGACAGTATGGACATGAACGATGTCGCGCGACATACCCTGGAAATGGTGCAAATGGCCGACCAGGCCGGTTTTAGTGTGGCCTGGGCCGCCGAGCACCATGCTTTGGAAATGACGATTGCACCTAACCCGTTCCAGATTTTAACCTGGTGGGCTGGTCACACCGATAATATTCGCCTCGGTACCGCGGTTGCGGTGGCGGCTTACTGGCATCCGATCAACCTGGCCGGAGAAGCTGCGTTCACCGATCTGATCAGTGGTGGGCGGCTTGAGTTCGGTCTCGGTTCAGGCGCTTACCAGCGTGAGTTTGATCGTATGCATGCCGGCCTCAAGCAATCGGACGCCTATAAGTACATGCAGGAAATGCTGCCCGCGTTAAAGGCGTTGTGGGCAGGCGACTACGAGCATAATGGCGAGTTCTGGACTTTTCCGACCGCGACCTCGGTGCCTAAACCGGTGCAAAAACCGCATCCGCCGATATGGGTCGCGGCCAGGTCGCCGATAACCTTCGACTATGCGGTGAAGAATAATTGCAATGTTATGTCATGGCCATTGACGCGGCCATTCGCCGAGGCTGAGCTGTACAAATCCCAGCTCGACGAAGCGCTCGCCGCATACCCCGATGCCGATCGGCCGAGATTTGCTATGATGCGCCACACGGCGCTCTACGAAGATGCAACGGGTCGTGACACTGCGATCAGGGCAATTCAATCGGTGCTGGGTCAGTTCGAAAACCTGTTCCGTAACCTGGGCGATGTCAACAATGGGTTCCCGAAACAGATTCCACTCGATGAGTTAACCGATCGTGAGCAGTACAACGCAGATATGCTCGAGGAAAACCTGATGTTCGGCTCCCCCGACGATGTAATCACCAAGCTCAAGCGCTACGAAGCGCTTGGCGTGGACGACTTTATCTACTACGCCAGCATGGGGCTCGGGCAAAAGGAACAGAAGCGTTCTCTCGAACTATTCTGTGCCGAGGTATTGCCGGATTTTGCCTGAGTGCTGAACGGGGGTGGCTGGTGTTTATTGAGGTACTGTACCGGCAAACATTGGTATCGCAACAGCTGCAACGATGCCGAGGATCATTAAAGCCGGGAACATCCAGCCCAGGATCAGGACACCGGTCGAATTTGCCACTGGCGCTGGTCCAAAATTATTGTCGCCGTCGGTACCCGGGAAGAAAAGAATGTAAATCGCGAGTATCAGGTTCACCAGCGGAATCAGGAACAGCAGGAACCACCAGCCGCTGCGATTCAAATCGTTCAGCCGTCGTTTGGCGAACATGACCGAGATTACGATAGTGGCGATGTAAAAAATTCCTATTACGAGCATAGCGATCATTGACATACCAGCCTCGCCACCCATTAAGCCTCCTCCAGCGCCCAATGCGCCGCCCAATGGAATCATTACCGCCATCAGTAAAAAGTTGACGCCGATACCATATGCCAGATAGCGCATACGTCCGATTCGACCACTGAAGGCAAAAATTTTCGGTTGATAAAGATCATCCTGGCCGGCATCCAGTGATGCATCGGGTGTGCTGTACGGATTGTCATCGGCCGTTAGAGTGGCTTCGTTCATGAGAATTCCCCTGTTTTATTTAACTCCAGTTATTTAATATAGGCGAACATAGCGACTTAGCAACGACTAAATCTCCACTGACAGGTTCTGGTATATGGCATCGAATCCGACGAAAAAGCTGAATTCATTGTTCGTGAAGACCCTGCGATCGATTAAGGATAAACCCTACGAGCAGGGATTTTCACTACCAGGTGTTTTTTATACCGATCCAGGCTGGTTGCAAACCGAGCGCGATGAACTGTTTGCCAGGGACTGGTTTTGTGTCGGACGGGTCGAAGAGGTCAGCCAACCTGGCGATTACTTTGCTTTCGATCACATCGGCGAACCGATCCTGGTAGTCCATGGACGGGATGGAGAGATCCGGGCGCTCTCCAATGTCTGCCGTCATCGCGGCACCGTCCTCGCCGAGGGCAGCGGCAATGTGAGGAAGTTTTTGTGTCCTTACCATCACTGGGCCTATGACACCACCGGGCAACTGTTGAATGCACCGCAGCTGGGTTCTCACGAGGCGTTTAACCTGCAGCAATGCCGACTGCCCGAATTGAAATGCGAATTCTGGCAGGGTTTCATTTTTGTCAATTTGAACCCGCGTGCGGCGAGCCTGAAAAAGCAGCTCGCGCCACTCGATTCGGTGATCAATGACTATCACCTGGAACAAATGTCGTTGCGCTACCTGGCCGAGGAGACCTGGGACACAAACTGGAAATGCCTGCTGGAAAACTTCATGGAAGGGTATCATCTGACACCCTTGCATAAAGACACTCTGCACAAGGTCAATCCGAGCCGGCTTTGCAGTCATTTACAACCCGGCAAACGCCATTTCGGCTATAGCGTCGGCTTTACCACGCGCCTGCCGGATGACCGCACCGGTCACCCCGACTTGAGCGATGAACAAATGGATACCTGCATCATGTTTGCGATTCCGCCCGGGCTTACGGTTGGGATTGGCAGCGACTACAGCTCGTTTTTATGTATCCGTCCGGAATCGACCGGCCGGGTCAGGGTGAAAATGGGGCTGATCTTTTATGGTGAGCACTGGTCGCAGCAGGATGTCGATAATGCGATAAAACTGTTTCAGCACACCATGGCCGAAGACAAGCAGGTTTTAATCAGGGTGCAACAGGGGCTGGCATCCCGTTTTCACGAACCTGGACCGTTGGCAGAGCGCCATCTTGAAGGTACCATCTGGGATTTCTACCAGTATCTTAGTCGCAGCCTCACTCCGGCAAAGAGATCGACCAAAAAACCAGATTGAGGCCCGGGAGATTTCATGAGCAATCCAGCCCCACAACCAGTTTCCATCGACTGTAGCGAAGAAGAATGGCAGCTTCGAGTTCAGCTTGCAGCCTGTTACCGGGCTTTTGTGCATTATGGTTGGACCGATTCGATTTTTACCCATTTAAGCGCCCGGGTTCCGGGTCATCCGCAGCAGTACCTGATCAATCCCTATGGACTGTTGTTCCATGAAATTTGCGCCAGCAATCTGATCAAAGTCGATTTCGACGGCAACGTGATTGATGGAGATTATCCCTACAACGCTGCTGGCCATGCCATCCATACTGCCATGCTGAAAGCGCGGCCTGATATCAACGTGGCCCTGCACAGTCACACCCGTGCAGGCATGGCGGTATCGTGCATGAAATGCGGTTTGTTGCCGCTGACGCAGCAGGCTAACGAGATACGTAACCTGTTGTGTTATCACCCCTATGGTATTGCCCGTGTCGGCAGCGAAGAATGTGAACGCCTGGGCGCCGATATCGCGGACAGATGGATCATGATCATGCAGAATCATGGTCTGCTCACGGTTGGTCGAAATGTGGCGGAAGCCTTTTATTATCTGTATACCGTCGAGAACGCCTGCAAGGTGCAGGTCGATGTGCTGGCATCGGGCACCGAAATCGTGATTCCAGCTGCCGAGGTTGTCGATGAGATGGCGAGAAAGGGCAAGCTCCCCGCCGACGAATTCCCTGATCATATCAACATGGCATGGGACGCGGTGTTGCGCTTACTCGATGATAAGGACCCATCCTACCGGAACTGAATAAATTGGCTGTCGACTAGCGGGTCGCTGCGGGAGCATCGCCAGGCAAGTATCCTGGTCCGGATCCCGGGTCCGCCGCCTCGACGTCGGCGTTGTACAGCGAGCAGTGCTCGAGGTTTTGAGTTGACTTAAAGCTAACTTCAACTTTTATACTGCAGTCAAATTTTTATTCCACAATGGATGATATCTATGACAAAGGCATTGAATCAATCTACTACGGTCGAGCGTAACTGGCAGCTTTTAATGCCACTGGCCGAACTCGAACCATTGTCCGTGAAAATGATTCGCATCGCGGGCAAACAGATTGCGGTGTTCAATACACGCAAGGGAATTCGAGCCTGCGATAATCGCTGCCCGCACGAAGGTTACCCGTTGTCAGAGGGTAGCCTGTCGCAGTCCTGTATCCTGACCTGCAACTGGCATAACTGGAAGTTTGATCTCGATACCGGCGACAACCTCTATGGCGGTGATCGGCTGCGTACCTATGCGCTTGAAATTCGTGACGATAAGATCTGGATCGATCTTACAGACCTGCCATATGCGAAAAGATACAGCGCGATCACCAATAGCCTGCAAGACGCCTTCGCCGATTACAGCTACGATCGTATCGGCCGTGAAATAGCGCGTCTGGCAAAACTGGGTGCCGATCCGCTGGATGCACTGCGCCTGGCGATTGACTGGTCGTGGCAAAAAATGGAATTTGGCTGGACCCATGCCTACGCCGGCATGGCAGACTGGCTGGTTCTGTATGCTGAACAGGAACACAGCGAGGAGCTTAAACTGGTCTGCCTGGTAGAGAGTGTTGCGCATGTCGCCTATGATGTGCTGCGCGAACGCGACTATGCCTATAGCAACGACATCACCGGTTTTGACGAACAGAGATTTGTCGACCACATCGAAATTGAAAACGAGGCTGCGGCGGTGGCCACGGTGCGCGGCGGTATTCGTGATGGCTTGAAATTCGCTGATTTTGAGCCGGCGCTCACGCGTGCCGCGCTGCTTCACTACAATGATTTCGGCCACTCGCTGATCTACGTAACGAAGGTCGGTAGCCTGATCGAACGGCTGGGCGATACGGTGATGGAACCTCTGTTGCTGTCGCTGGTACGCGGTTTTATCTATGCCTCACGCGAGGACAGGATTCCCGAGTTCCGCGCTTACCGTACACAACTGGAAAAATGGGGTCAGCACAAGGCGTTAAAGCCAGAAGCGGGTTTGTGGCGGCATAAAAGTATCCACAAGTCCCTGCAGGCCGCGGTTGCCTGCAGTGCCAGCCCGCCTGAAGAAATCTACCGCGCGTTGCTGGTTGCGAACGCAATCAATCTATTAAGCTTTGATATCGCGCAACAGGACAAAGTTCGGGTATCGGTTTCGGGTAACGTGGGCTGGCTTGACTTCACCCATGGACTGACCTTCGCCAATGCAGTCCGGTTACAGTGTTCACGTTTTCCGCAGTTATGGCCACAGGGGTTACTGCAAATGGCCTGCTTTAACGGTCGCAACGCCGGATTCACCACCACCGGGGTTGAGCTGCCGGGTTGGTCTGCGGACGAAATCGAGATCAAGATAGAGCAGTTACTCGAACGCGTACTGGATCACGGGCAGGGCGAGCATATCGTTTCGGTGCATCTGCTGAAAACCGCTTTGGCCGTGCGTGAGGAAATTGCAGCCCTCGAGCCGGACGATGCTGAAGTGCTCGTTGCCGCACTGGCCCGCTTTTTCGAGTCGCCGCTGAAGCGCCGGCAGGCCAGGCGCACCGCTTACCAGTCCCTGCAATTTGTCGCAAAGGAGTAGCGCGCATGTAAGCTACATTACGCCAGCAGCTTTTTGAGTTCGGCAACTTCAGCCTCGAGATCGGTAACCCGCTGCGCGAGCTCGGTCATACCGACCCGTGCCCGGGGTTCACTACCTGCGTCAGACTGAGCCTTTTCAGCATGTGCCTGCAGGTCGACAAGACCCGAGAAGAGATGCATGTACTCGGCGTCTTTGCGTCCCGGAGTGCGCGGCAGTTGAACTACCAGGGCATCGCCCTCGCGCTCGATTAAGCCGTTGAGTGCTGCCACCACCGCGGCATTGTCGTCGAATTCATGCAAGCGTCCACTGCGTGCTTTAAGTTCACCCGGGGTTTGCGGGCCACGCAGCAGTAACAGGCAAACAATGGCGAACTGGGCCGCGTCGAATTGCAATTCACTGAACGATGTATTGCAGAATCGTTGTGCATATTTTTCTACTCCGCGTTTGAAACCCTCCTCGATCCTTAGCAGATGTTTACTCTCCAGTAAGCGCGCATCATGTTGCACCGTGCCCTGCGGCAGCGACATCACCGGTTCACGTGACGACTTCTGGTTACAGGCATTGGTCAGCGCGTTGAGGGTTAGCGGGTACTGATCCGGCGTGGTGACGGATTTTTCCATCAGGCAGCCGATAATTCGGGCTTCGTTAGCAGATAAATTCAGCGGTAGCATAGGACCTCGGTTTGGTTAACTGTTCGCCACGATTATGACGGAATTCGCCAGGAGCGGTTCCTGGTCATGATATATATATTGGTTCTGTTAACATAGGGGATTGCGGGAAAATCCGCCTGGTCCGGTTTGTTGAACTTACCCCTGATTGCCTGACATGTATGATAATTTAATTCAGAAATACAATATACCCGGGCCGCGTTATACCAGCTATCCAACCGTTCCCTATTGGGATGAAGCGTCAGTTTCTCCAACCATCTGGAAAGACACGGCTGTGCGGGCATTTGAGGAAAGTAACAGCGGCGAGGGTATCAGTTTATATATTCACCTGCCCTATTGCGAAAGCCTGTGTACGTTTTGTGGTTGTCACAAGCGTATCACCAAGAGACATAGCGTCGAAAAACCCTATATCGATGCGGTTTTAAGTGAATGGAAGACTTACCGGGAGTTATTCGACGAAACGCCCAGGATTAAGGAACTGCACCTCGGTGGCGGTACACCGACTTTTTTTAGTCCGGACCATCTGAAATATCTCATCGAAGGCATCCTGGAACATGCCACGGTAGCGGAGGGCAATGAGTATGGGTTCGAAGCGCATCCCAACAGTACCACGAGGTCGCATCTCGACACCCTGTATGACCTCGGTTTTCGCAGATGCAGTTTTGGGGTTCAGGATTACAATCCCCTGGTGCAGAAAACGATTAACAGAATCCAGAGTTTTGCGCAGGTCAGGCAGGTGACGGAATGGGCTAGGGAAACCGGTTTTACCTCGGTAAGTCATGATTTGATCTTCGGCTTACCGCATCAAACCCTGGAAAATGTAATCGATACCATCAATAAAACCAACCAGCTGGTTCCGGATAGGCTGGCCTTCTACAGCTATGCTCACGTGCCCTGGATAAAAGGGACCGGTCAACGTGGATTCAGCGAAGCTGACCTGCCTAAAAATGAAGTCAAGCGGGCCTTGTACGAAGCGGGTAAGAAACTGTTTTCGGAATTGGGTTACGAGGAAATTGGCATGGATCATTTTGCGCTGAAATCCGACTCCCTGTATCAATCATTAATCAGCGGGAAATTACACCGCAACTTTATGGGCTACATGGCCAGTAAAACCCGTTTGATGATCGGTTTGGGAATGTCGTCTATTAGCGATTCCTGGTACGCGTTTGCGCAAAATGAAAAAACGGTGCCCGAGTACGAATCCCGTGCTAATCGGGGCGAGTTACCGGTATTTCGAGGACATTTACTGACCGACGAAGATCGCATCCTGAGACAGCATATTCTTAATATCATGTGTCAATTCGAGACCAGTTGGGAAAATCCGGTTCACCAGTTTCCGGAGTTGCAGGAGTGTCTCTCGAAGTTGGTGGAAATGGAAGCCGATGGATTAGTGGAATTAACGGAAAACAAGCTGCTGGTTCCTGAACATGCCCGACCTTTTGTCAGAAACATCTGTATGGCGTTTGATTTGCGTCTGTTGCGTAAGGCCCCGGATACCAGAATTTTCTCAATGACGATTTAGGCTTAAAACCCCGGTCCGAATACAGTTTTTGCTGCTACTGGAAAAATCGTGGCACTGTTTCCGATTCCGAGCCCGGCGTTAGCTCACCAGGTTAAATCGTCGGGTACCTGGAAATCGGCGTAGGGATCATCTTCCTCCATTTCAACTTTCTGATTGAGATGAACGACCGATTCGGTATCCCGCTGGGCTATTTTTTCGGCTACCGCGGCCGGAACGATTTCAAATCTGCGTTCGCTGTTTACCAGTAAAGTCACTATCGCGAGACGGCCCAGGGTAAGTTGATTCTTCAGGTCTTCGGTGACACCGATATTCTTCACCTTGTTCTGATAAATGAAACTATAGGAAATTTCGCCCTGGTCTCTATCCAGACTATTCATTTCGATTAACTGTCTTACCTGGGCAGCAATCGCTTTGCGGTTGGATGCCTGCTGCTTTTGCTGATTGAGTTCGCGGTCGCGAGCCAGCTTTTTTGCCCGTTCCTGCTGCGCCCGGGCCTTTGCCGTGTTATCGGTCCTGGCCCCTGATTTACGAACCAGTTTAGCCTGCTTTTGCTTGTCCTTGCTTACCTGCTTAGCCTTGTTTTTATCGACCAGGCCGGCCTTGAGCAATTGATCCTGTAATGATGCCATGAAGTATGTCGGGTTGTTACGAACGAATAGAATATAACAAGGCAGCAAGGATGGGTATCCTCTTTGCTCGCGCTGTCTTGTGGCCGTCAGGAATCCGGGTTGATATCGCTTACATGCAGGGTACCTTTTTCATCGGTCCAGGTGTAGATTTTGGTTTTCTTTTTGGAATCCTTCGCTGGATCGGGCTTGGCCCGGGTGTCACCAGCTTCTTCGTTGCCAGCATTTTCGGTAGCCGCGGAGTCAGAGAAAATGATATTGGCCAGTTCAAGCAGGCGGGGATTGGTCAACAGGTCGACCGGATTCCCCGACTGTACTTTTCGCTGGAACTCGGGGTCGGCGATAATTTCCTGTACCCGCGCATCGTCCTTTACGCGTTGCACGCGTCCCCAGATATCCGTCATCTGTTTCGCTACAACGGCTTCCGCCTTTGCGCCGATTCCGGCAGTTTCGTCCAGCATTCCCGTGGATTTTACGAGCGCCACGAAATCGGGGTTTACCAGTAACTGCTGAAAGGCAGGCAGTCGCTGCAAGGCGTTAACGTCACCGCTTTCCATTGCCGCCACGGTTTGCGGATCGGCCAGCAGGGTTTGCAAGTCCTCACTTTGCATGAGCCGCTGTGCCTGTTGTGAAATTTCGGCCGGGGTTTCGATGACGGCGGCGCTCAGCCTCGCAACTTCGGGGTTGACGGAACCCAGCTCCATGGCGGTGGTTACTGCCTTGCCGGCGGCTCGACTGACCAGGCTCTCGATTTTACTCGTGTCGGCTTGCGCAAATTTGTCGATCCCGGGGTTACTGCGAAAATCGCGCACGAAAGTGAATGACCAGACCGCGACGATGGCGACTATCACACCAACCAATGCACCTACCGTCATACCACCGATAGATGATGCCGTCGATGGCGTTCCCTGCGTGGGCATCAGTTTTCCAATCAGCCAGAAGGCAATACTGACCGCGATGCCTGCACTGATGAACAATCCGAGTGCGGCGGCGATGTACGCGACGATACCTTCCAGCTGGAACTGGGCAGCGAGCAGGGCAGAGACGCGTTCGGTAAACAGAATCGATGCGCTGTAACCGGCTATCAGGCCAAGTACCCTGGACAGTGACCTGAGCAGGCCCTTGCGGTAGCCGCGATAGGCGAACACCGCGATCACCGCGATAAATAAAACTAGTGTCCAATCCATTTTTCGATACTCATAAGTAGCCCCGGCTCAGATGCTTTGGTGAAGTGGAATCTGCGGATTAAAAGGTTTGTAAGTAATATTGGGTACTTTAGTACTTTCTATCAATAATGCCTGAATGTGGGTTAGTTCGACAGGGAAGAAAAATGGAAGTCTTCGACTTTCAGCGCGGGCATCGCCATCGACATGAATTCACCGGTGGCTACCGGCTTGCCACTGGCGACCACGTTGTTGAGCACTCGCAGGACGGATTCATTCCAGCGCATATCCACCAACGGGCGCGTCACTTCACCCTTTTCGATGCGATAGAGGCCATCACGCGTCATGCCGGTAAAGCCAAGCGTTTTCGCATCGGTGGAACGGATGTACCAGAAGCGCGTGACCAGTATGCCATCGTCGGTACCCCGAATTAATTCATCCAGTGAAGCACCTTCCCCTGCCAGAATGATGTTGTTGGGTGATGGTTTTACGTTGAGGTTATTTTTTTCAGCCCAGTAACGGTTGGTCGGCAATTGCTGTAATTTACCCCCGTCGAGCCATAGCGTTCTTTCCAGCGCCTGGCCGTCCGCGGTGAATGAGATTGTCGGGAAGATTTCGCTGGCCGGGTCCGAGTAAAACGAAAGCTTGCCGAGGTTTCCGCTAAAATTGGAAAAGGCCGAACGGCCTTCGTCGCTGGCACGCTGGTCGAAACCATACCAGAAGGCCATCAAGAGTAAGTCACCTACTGCTTGCGGTTCGAGAATTACTGTGCTCGGCCTCGGTTCATAAACTTCGGGATTCTGTGCCAGCAGGCATTTGTCGATGGCACGCCGGGTGGCGGTTTGCACAGCATCCTGCTCGATGTTCACCCCCTGATTCTCCGCCCAGCCGCTACCCTTATTACCCGTGGCGGTCACGTGAAAATCACTGCGATGGTAGCGTTCAAAAGCGAAACCGCCGGCACTGTCACCGTAAGCGTAGAAATTTTTACTCAGCGAGAGCAGACCCGCCAGATCGATGCCCGCCGCTGCACCTTCCTTGCAGGCTGCAGCGGCCCAGGCGCCAATGGTCTCGATCTCGAGCGCTTCTGCCGCGCCGTTCCAGGCATGCTCGCTGGTTGTGATCACTTCGCCCATCGCGGGCATCACCTCCTCGTCATCGGGCATATGCCGGCAGGTAGCGAACACCTGTTCGATGGCGCGCTTTATCGTCGCTTTATCATCGAGCGTGTTGATCGTGACCGAGGCTTTCTTCTGTTCGCGCCGGGCAGTCAGGGTCAACGTAATCTGTTGCTGCAGAACGTTTTGCGATACCGCACAATCGTTGAAGCGGGTGCCCAGTTTATATGTGCCACTGAGTGCAACCTGTAACTCCCCGGGATGGGGTGTTGCCAGAACATTGGCGATGAAATCCTGCGCCTGTTGCCGGTTCATGATTCACGTCCGCGGATAATTCTGATTTTGTTGAAACGGGTCGGCGCCGCACCATGTGTCATTTGCGCAATTTGCATCGGGTCGCCCTTGCCGCAATTCATCACGCCATGCGGTCGCCAGTGGCTTTCGTCACAGGTAGCCTCGCAGGCATTCCAGAAGGTCGGCGTGCGGCTTTGGTAGAGCGCCGCCTTCAGCATGCCCGCTTTTTTACCATTTTTTATTTCCCACACGCCATTGCCGCCAAACTGAAAGTTGAGCCGGCGCTGATCGATGGAAAAGCTGTCCATGCCTTCGAAGTAAAGGCCGTGTTTAACATCGGCAATCAATTCCTCGGGGCTCAAGGGCTGCTTACCCGGCATCAAAAACAAATTGGGTATACGCACGATAGGGATACTCGACCAGTGATCGGCGCGGCATGAACCCCGACTGCGTTCTTCGCCAACATAGTGCGCAAATTCGCGCCCGCTGCTATAGGCTTGAAAAATCCCGTCTTTAACGATTTCCCAACGCTGTCCTGGCACGCCATCGTCGTCGAATCCCTGGGTGGCGAGGCCGTTTTCCAGCGTGTTGTCGGCCATTAAAGTGACCTGGTCACTGCCATACTGGAACTTGCCCTGCTTTTCACGTGTAACAAACGAGGAGCCCGCCATCGACACTTCATAGCCCATTACGCGATCCAGTTCGGTGGCGTGACCTACGGATTCGTGAATGGTAAGGGAAAGATTTTCCGAGTCGGTGACAATATCGAAGTCGCCTTCGGGCGCGAGTCTGGCGGAAAGTTTCTCTTCCGCCTGGGCGGCGATCCGTTCGGCCTGCAGCAGGAACTCTTCTTTTTTATAAGACTCGAATCCCTGGTTAGTCGATGGCGCTTTCCAGTTACGCTCCTGGAAGTCGTCGTTACCCACCGCGATTGCCCAGATCACGGATTCCGAAGAAGTGACATCGCTGTGCAGTTCGGAGCCTTCGGTGTTGACATACCAGCGCTGTACCTGCTTGAACAGCAGGTAACCCCGGGCGCGTTTGATGGTCTTGTTTTTGAGCATTACGCCATTGGCTGCAATCAGCAAATCAGCCTTGTCTTCGAGCGCAACCTCGAACGGGTTCTGTGCGCAACTGGATTTGAAATCGAGCCTGAGTGCGTCTTCGGCCGCCCATTGAACGCCCCCTTCGCGCAGCGCCATTGCCGATGCCCGCGCAATACGCATTGCCAGAGCCACGACCCTGGCGACTTCCCCGGTGTTATAGTTTGGTGACGAGGCAAATCCCCAGGCGCCGTTATAGAGTACGCGCACGCCGAAACCGCGGTCATCGCTGTCACTGCAATTAGACAGAGCGAGCTCTCGCGACATGACGCGTTGTTTGCGAATCGCGAGGTAACGCGCGTCGGCGAACTGGCAGCCTTCCTTTCTGGCGGCGTCGCAGGCCTGTTTCAGTAGTTCAAACATCGATTTACTCTAACACAGCGTCCGGGTTGCAGTATCGGCAGGCTCATCGTTACTCTGGCAGTCTCGATTCGCTCCTGCGGCGAGTGTTACCGGCCGAAGTCCAGTGTCATCCAGGCATCCACCACCGGGTCGTGCTTGCCGCGGGTACATTTGAGCGTTAATTCGAGCAGGCGATGTCCGCTGTCGCTGTCGGTATATTTTTTTGTTACTTCTGCTGTGTAGAACAGCATTTCGCCGGGCCAGTAAACATTTCTGAAGCGGGCCTTGAAGAAACGGATGGCTGCAGGGTCCAGCCAGTGTGCGGCATAGGCGGCGAGCATACTCGCCTGGTGGGAACCGAGGCCGAATACATTCGGGTAACCCAGGGCCTTCGCCCAGACCAGGTCGTAGTGCAACGGGTTGTCTTCACCCACCACGCTCTGGAAACGCACGATATCACCAATGCGCAACGCACCAGTATTAATTTCACCCGGGCTCATACCTTCTTCCAGGGCAGCCCAGCTGCTGCGCGTAATATGGGCGAATGGATCGCCGGGATCGAGGTTTTCAGGATAGTCGGGCCGGTAGTCGGGAATATCGACATCCCAGTCATCGCCATCGGGTGCATTTTCCGTGGTGACCGTGGTCGAGCGTTCCTCGGCGATTAATACTCCAGCCTGATTGCGAAACTCGGTCAGCATGCTCAGAAAGGTCAGGTCACCACCGCGCCCACCTTGCCTGCGCCAGACATTTTCGAGTGATGCCCGGCAAACCAGGCGGTCACCCGCCCGCGGTAGTGGGGCATGGAAGGTAAAACACTCTTCCGCGTGCAAAGGTACCGACAGATCGTGATCGATTTTTTCGAATACGCTGCCACGCGGTCGCTCGAGCGAGTATCCCCAGCTATAGGCCGCGGTGATCAGGAAGGTCGCTGGAATTAGCGGATGCGGTCCTTCGATGTACTCAGGCAAGGGCGCGTGCATCGCGCGTGCAAATTCCCGTATCTTGCCGCGTTCGATATCCATCTCATACTCGGGGCCCTGCATTCCAATGGCATCTTCAGCGGGCATGGTCAGTTCTCCGTCGACAGTACAATCAGTGCATCGGCGGCAATAGCGGCACCACTTTCAGTTACGATAAGCGGATTAACATCGAGCGCTTGCAGACGATGCCGATGGTCAAGCGCGTAAGCGGCCACGGCCTGTGCGGCAGCCAGCATCGAGTCGTAGCCGACGCTAGTCTCATGCAAGCCTATGCCTGCCATCGCCCTGGTTAAATCGGCATTAACCAGCGGCAGCAGCACAGTTCTGTGACTGTTCAGTGCCTCGGTATTTACCCCGCCATGACCGATCATAATCGCCAGGCCCAGGGCAGCCTGACGTTTGATACCGATAATATACTCGTCACGCGGGCTATCTATCATGCGCTCAACCAAAAAGCTGTCGATGGGCTTAGCGCCATGCTGCGCCACGGCCCTGGAGACTTCGACAACCGCGTCATCGACTGCCGTTATCGAGTCGAGCGAGAGCTTGACGCCTCCCATTTTCGCCTTGTGCGATATCTCGTTGCTGATTAGCTTGAGCGTTACCGGAAAGCCGATTTTCTGTGCAGCATCTGCAACCTGGTCGCGGTTGCTGACACGAAATTCAGGGGTCTTCAGGCCGTAGCTCGCGAGCACCGTCTTTGATTCGGCCTCATCGAGCATTCGCGTTGGTGCCTTGAGTTTTGCGTCAGCCGTTTCGGTCAGTAAATCATCGGGCCGGGGCTGGCCACTCTTCTGTCTGTGGATCGAATTTACCTGAACCGCGATCGACAGGGCTTCCATCGCGTCGTTGAAGCCGAGCAGGGGCGCGATACCGAGTTTAATCAGGTGTCTGCGCAACTCGGGAACCAGTCCTTCGGGTAATATTCCCGCGACTGCACAGGGGATATCCAGTGCATCGTGCAGCTTCGCCATCGCCTCCATACTGGGATACCAGTCGGTGTCAGATCCCATGCCATCGGGCCTGGGGACGTCGAGAAACATGACCGCCATGTCGGACACTTCACTGGCGAGGCAGCCAAGGCATTCGGCAATCTGTTCTCCGTGCTGCAACGACATGCCGGATTTGGAAGTCCAGGGCAGATTCAGATCGAGCGGATTTGCTATCGACATGATTTCAGGCATCTGCGCGCGCATGATATCGACATTGTCAGTCGTTGGCTGGTTCAACTCGAGGCCAAGTTCGGGTGCCTGCGCCACGATCAGGCTATTGAGACCGCCCGAATGGGTGATCGCACTGACCCGATTACCGCGTGGAATACCGCCGATGGTCAGCAGTTTCAGGGCTTCGACCATCGCCTTCGGGGATGAAACTTCGATGATGGCATAACGCTCCGAAAAGGCCCGCCACAGATCGCGTTCCACCACCATGGCGCTGGTATGGCTGATGGCTACCGATTCGGCGGCAGCGGTATCACCGCCTTTCATCGCGATGAGTGGAATACCTTTTTCCTGCGCATGCCAGCAGGCGTTACCGAGCGCGGCACCATCGTCGAGACCTTCGAGGTAAAAGCCGATGGCGTGAACACGGTTGTCGGTGATGACCGATTCGATGCAATCCGCGATATCGACAATCGCCTGATTGCCGGTGCTGATCGCATAACCGAGAGGGAAGCCCTGCTCGACATTGGTAATGCCATAGAGAAAGGCACCGCTTTGCGAAATGATTGCAGCTCCAGCCTGGTCGGGGCGCTCGATATTGCCTCCCGATCCCCAGATTGCGGCGCCTTCGAACAGGTTGAGCACGCCCATGCAATTGGGTCCGACAACGGCCAGATCACCGGCAACCTGTTGCAGCTGCTGCTGCAGGTTGACACCGGATTCACCCAGTTCTGCAAAGCCGGCCGCCATACAAACTGCGCCTCCCGCACCGCTCGCTGCAAGTTCTGCTATTGCCTCGATCGATCCACCCGGCGAAAGCGCGATCAAGGCGGCGTCGGGCGCCTGCGGCAAGTCTTCGATGCGGGCAAAGGTTTGCAAACCACCAATTTCATCGCGGTGAGGATTGACTACCCAGAGATCGCCACTGAATCCTGCACGCTGGCTCAACGCCAGTGGTCCAGCTACCTGCGAGCCGCCGATGTAGGCGATGTGGCGTGGCCGCAACAACCGGTCCAGATTAGCGTGCCTGCGTGCATCCTCCGGAGTTTTCATTCAGCGACCTTTCCAGTCCGGGTCGCGTTTCTCCATGAACGCATTGATACCTTCTTCGAAGTCCTCACTGTGCAACGCCTGATCGAGGGCCGGCCAGGCCTGGTCATACATGGACTGGTAATATTGCTCAAGTGACATCTGCTGTGAAAGCTGGACCACCTGTTTTATCGCGGCCAGCGCGAGTGGTGCTCCAAGAAGCAATTCGCCGGCAAGTCTGCGCGCGCTGGCCAACGCCTGACCTGGTGCCACGACTTCATTGATCAGGCCCAGTTCGGCCAGTTCGCGGGCGCTGAAATGTTTGCCGGTCATCAACATTTCCATCGCTTTTTGTCTTGGAAGTAGTCTGGGCAGGGTATAACTGGCAATTTCAGGTGGGATACCACGATGGATTTCTGGTAACCAGAATTCTGCATGCTCGGCGGCGATGACAAAATCAGCACGCGTCAGCATTTCGAAGCTGGCGCCGATCGCATGCCCGTTGACTGCCACGATCACGGGTTTTAGCAGGTCGGTCATAGAGGTAAATCCCCACCATCCCCCGACACCGGGGTCGCTTAGATAGTCTTCGCCCTGCTCGGCGGCTTTCAGATCCCAGCCCGCTGAAAAAATGCCGTCGCCGGCGCAACTGAAGATTGCAACGCGTAATTCGGGATCGTCGCGAAACTCAGTATAAACCTGTCCCAGCTCACGACTGGTGGCGACGCAGATGGCGTTGACTTTGGGCTTGTCGAGGATTATTTCGAGGATTTCCGCATTTCTGGAAACGCTTATAAATCCACTCATAAATATCGCCTACGGTAATCATTCAGGTCCGCTTCCCCGGGGATTCGAAATTAGCGCAAATACGAGCCTGGATCGAGCATTTTTTCATGAGCCGGAATGGGTGCAGCACTATCTGCAAGCGTTGCATCCTTGTATTCCAGCGACCCGACGCCTTGTCGGGAACGGAGCGATGATTTTCGTCCACAACCCGCCAGATTAGAACAACCGGCAAAACACTGTTAGCATTGTTGTGATTTGAACGGTGGCTACCGGGAGCAGAGATCATGAAAACACCGAAACTGTTTTTGGCGGTTACCCTGGCCCTGGGTTGCTGTTTCCCGATGCTCGGCACTGCCGATCAGACCGATCAACGGCTAGACGGGTTGTTTCAGATCTTGCAAGCCAGCCAGGATGCGGCTGCGCTCGAAGATGCTGAAGCGGCGATATGGGAAATCTGGTATGAGAGCGGCAAGGATGATATCGATGCCTTGATGCTGGAAGCAGCCGCACTGGTGCGTACCGGCGATCTCGCCGATGCAGAGTTGATTTACTCGCGTATCATCGAAGCGATGCCACAATTTTCCGAAGGCTGGAATCGCCGCGCCACGGTGCGTTTCTACCAGAACGATTACGCTGGATCCCTGGCGGATATTGAGCAAACCCTGAAACTGGAGCCACGCCATTTCGGCGCTATCTGGGGGTTGGGTATGATCCTGGGTGCGCAGCGTGATTATCAGCGTGCGATAAACGCTTTTGAACTGTTACTCGAAATAAAACCTGACTCCGGTGACGCGCGCCCGCGTATCGAGTTACTCAAGCAGAAACTGGCGAAAGAATCTGTTTAAACGCCGGTCGTCAAAGGGCAGACTTTAATGAACAAGCGTAAATTGCTGACAGCCGGGCAATTGCTACAAATCGATTCGGTTGCATCGCAGGTGGATAACAGCGCATTTTTAGCGGACGCTACGGCCTGTGCCGCGCCGCACGGGCTTGGCTTGAGTCTTGAAATTGACGCCACCCCGATGAATTGCAGTCAGCGGGGTGTCCGGGTTAATGGAGAGGCCGTTGACCTGTTTCCCGCGGTCGCGCTGCGCCTTGCCAGCCATGACGGCGACCTGTTACCCATGGATCGAGACTTACTGCGTGATCGTGGTGGCGTCGGTTACTGGGATCTGACGCTTTCACCGGGCAAGGTCTGGTCGGAGCCTGCCGACGGGGAATGGTCGCGCGCGGCGTTACCATTCCAGCTCTCCAATATCTTTGAAAATGATACCCATCATGGCATTGCGACTTTCCTCTACAACGAATCCGGAATATCGCCGATCTATTTCCAGGTAGTTGCCGAAACCAGGTCTTTTCTATGCCCTGCAAATCTGCAGGCCTGGGGCTGGCTGGAGGCGGAGGTCAAACCGCTGGATGCGGCGGCAGTCGCCGCGGCAGTCAACGATTATCGAAGCGAGTTACAGGATCAACGTCCGCTTAAACCACTCGCTGATTGGCGCTCGGTTGAAACAGAGCCGCTTTTTGAAGACATCGAAGGCGGGTTCGGCAGCGACTCGACCCTGATCAGCGGACTGGTTATCGATGATGAGATTTACGCCAGCCCCTGCCGCACCTCGATGGGCGATTTCCCTTACCCGCGAGGATTGAAATTTGGTATCTGGTCCGCCACCAAGACCGCGTTTTGCAGCGTCGCCTGCTTGCGTATCGCACAGATTAGCGGACAGGATCCGAGAAACACCCTGGTACACGATTTACTGCCCGCAGCCGGGGAAAATTCCGCCTGGGATGTAATCACCATCGGCAATTGCCTCGATATGGCCACTGGTATCGGTACCGCGGCGCGCGTTGCCGAGCCCCCCGCTATTTTTGCCGATTACATCCTCGAAGAGGAACAGTCGCGCGAATCCGACGCAGCGCTGGAAAGTTACAATCACTATCACGCCTGGTTTCTCGCGCCGAGCCAGCATGAAAAGAATGTCGCCGCGTTTGCCTGTCCATCCTATCCATGGCCGGCAGGAACGATAACGCGCTATCGCGACCAGGATCTCTATATTGCGGGCGCTGCGCTCGATGCCTTTTTAAAACGCGTGCGTGGACCCGAAGCGCGTATCTGGAACATGGTACGCGATGAAGTCTATACTCCGGCCCATATCCACCACGCGGTAAAGTTCCATACCATCGAAACAGATTCATCCACCGAGGTTCCGCTCAGCGATGCCGGCCTGCTGTTAACCATGGATAATATTGCCGGCCTCGGAAAACTGATTCTCGATGGCGGCAGAATCGATGGAGAGCCGGTTCTGGAGCCGACGATGCTGGCCGAATTTTTTGATCCACGCCGTGCGAAGGGATTACCCACCGGGATTCATGTCGATGACGGCGAAGTCCATTACTACGCCGGTATATGGCATATACCGTATCGATCGCTCAATGGTGAGTTGTTCTGGATTCCATCGATGCGTGGCTACGGGGGACAGATCATCCAGACCCTGCCCAACGGTATGACCGCGTTTCGTTTCGGTTTCGACTCCTACGAAACCGAGGAACGCTATGACGCGTTGAAACTGGTCAGGCTCGCCGATACGCTGCGACCTTTCTGAAACCTGGTTGAAATTTCCGAGGAGACAATATGCCTGCCGGTGCTGACGAACTCTACTACTTAACCGCCACCGAGGCGCTCGAGCAATTCAAGTCGGGCGCGTTGTCACCAGTGGAGTTACTCGAAGCGGTACTCGATCGTGCCGGGCAGATAGATGGTTCCGTGAATCCATATGCCGACAGGTATTTTGCAGAGGCGAGGGCACGGGCCCGACTTGCTGAAGCCCGTTATCACAAGGGTAAACCGAGGCGCCTGGACGGTATTCCCCTGTTGGTAAAGGACAGCTCGGCGATCAAGGGAACCCGGGCGACGGTAGGCTCACTGATGAATGCCGAACGTATCGACCAGCATACCGACCCCGCCGTGGAGCGTCTGCTGCGCGCCGGCGCCAATTTTTTTGCACGCGCCACTTGTCCCGAATTTTGCTGGTTGTTTGCCTGCCATTCCCGTCTCTGGGGTGTTACGCGCAATCCGTGGCGGCTCGATATCACTCCGGGTGGCTCGTCGGGTGGTTCGGCTGCGGCGGTTGCGGCCGGGGGCACGACGATTGCGACCGGTAGCGACAGTACTGGCTCGATTCGCCAGCCGGCCGCGCAATGTGGGGTGGTTGGCTACAAATCGCCCTATGGGCGTAACCCGCTCGACCAGCATTCATCGTTCGATCCCTATGTCAATGTCGGGCCAATCACACGCTCGGTGGCAGATGCGGCACTGATGCAAAATGTTATGTCGGGCCCGCATCCGCTCGATCACAATAGCCTGCGCAACAGGATTCGCATTCCGCTGCAACTCGGCGACGTGCGCGGCATGAAGATAGCTTATTCAATGGACCTCGGGCATTACCTGGTAGTCGATGACGTCCGTCGTGAAACCCTGGCGACGCTGGATGTGTTACGCGAGGCCGGCGCCGAAGTGACCGAGGTCAAGATCGACTGGGCCAGCGAAGCGATCAGGCTTGGCCACATGAGCGAAGAGTTCATTTTTACCGGTGTGCTGCAGGATGCGCTCAGCAATCATGCCGACAAGATGAGTGAGTACGTACCCCAGTTGTATGAAACCGCGTCCGCGGTGACCGCCGATGACTATCGTCGCTGTCTGCAGGTCGCCGGACAGGTCTGGCATGATCACCTGGGACCGTTGTTCAAAAAATATGACGCGTTGATTACCCCGGGCGTTTCCTGTCCGGAGGTGCCGGCGGAAAACTGGCAAAAAGATATCATCGTTGTCGATGGTCACGAAATTACCGACACCGATACCGCGATGACGGTACTGTTCAACATGTTCAATCGTTGTCCGGTGTTAAGCGTGCCTGCCGGTATGACCGAGCGGGGACTACCCGTAGGCATCCAGGTAGTCGGCAGGCCCTACGCCGATGTCACGACTTTTCATATCGGGCAGGCGATCGAGGACCGTCGGCCCTGGTCGGGCAGGCAACCCGGATGTAGCTACTGATTGCCCGGATCGCTTATAAACAAGTGCTCTTTTGCAATAAAAAACCCGACGCTTCGGTCGGGTTAATTCGTGCGTGCCATAAGGGTAGTGACTGTTTCCAATTTAACAGAAGCCGCGGCATAAAGAAGTGACCTTGTTCACATCAGAAAGCGCAACTAATTTTCAAACAGGGTTGCAGGTTTCGAGGTACCGGTCCTTGTCCAAATAAACCGGGCAGATCCTAGTTCCTGTCATTCCAGCGAAAGCCGGAATCCAGTTTATAAACTAGTGCAAGACTAACTCTTTAATGCGGGATCCCGTCGGTCCGAGTTCTAAGCTTTTTCAAACATGGAAAGATATTCAACCGATCGATTCTGGTTGCCAATGTGAATCGTCAGGATATTGTTAAGTTTGACGTGGGTGTGCCGTGCGACCTTCTTGGCGTGCCAGAATACGTTACGTAATCTCTCGTGCTCATGCGTGGTAATCATCACGAATTCCTGGGGCCCCATGTTCTCTATATCCACCTGATCCAGGTTAGCCTGCCGGATTGACTGCTCCCAGCTTTTACAATGATCGCCGCAAATCATCACGCACTTACCACCCATTTCGACTAACCAGTTGGAAATCTCATTTTGACGGGAGCGGCCAACAATGTCCTCGATGGCGAGCACTACCTTAAACGGCGCGAAGTGCCCGATGCCGGGTAAGTCATTTTGTTCAGTGAGTTGGAAATATTCCATCGATGCCATTAAGAATTTCGGGGACAGTATACTTAATTTGCAGAAAACTAATCTACTTCCAGAAACATTTAGTACCAGTTCATCGCGGGAAATTGCAACCGGCCGGGTATCTGTTTTGGTTCGCACCCGGCTGCTGGTGTATATAATTTCAGGGTCAGCTTTCTCGTAAGGAGACGCTCAATTCGCGGGGCCAGGAGGCTATCTTCGGCGTAGAGTTCAACTGATCGACGCAACACTTTATCTTTAGATGAAAAGATGGAGTGTTGGAAATGTTACGAAGAAAACGAAGATGGTACACGTCGGTAGAAAAGTCCGAGATGTGGGATCGCTGGCAACAGGGCGAATCACTTAATGCGATTGCACGTGCCTTCGAAACGAGTCACTCAGCAATCACCAAGAACTTTGCTCGCTTCGGCGGCTTCCGCCCACCAGGTCGTCAACGCTCAAGACTAGCGCTGACCCTTTCGCAGCGCGAAGAGATATCAAGGGGGTTAGCCGTCGGGCTTTCCTTGCGCACAATCGCGCGTCAACTGGATCGCGCGCCCTCGACCATTAGTCGGGAAATCAATCGCAACGGTGGCTTGAAGCGTTATCGAGCCAATCAGGCGGATGAAGCAGCCTGGGATAGGGCCCATCGTCCGAAACCCTGTAAACTAGTCGGGAATCTGCAACTCCAGCGCATCATTGCCAGTAAGCTCCAGTGTCATTGGTCGCCGGATCAGATCGCAGGTTGGCTAAAGCAAGCCCATGCCGGTAACGAGAGACTTCAGGTGTCACACGAGACTATTTACCGCAGTCTGTTCATCCAGGCCCGAGGGGGTGTTGAAACGGGAATTGCTTCAGCATCTTCGGACCAGGCGGGTCATGCGTTATCCGCAGAAGACCAGCTTGAAGGGAAAAGGGCTGGGGCATATAACGGATGCTGTCTCGATACGAGAGCGGCCGGCCTCGGTGGAAGATCGAGCGGTGCCTGGTCATTGGGAGGGTGATCTCATCTGCGGTTCAAGCAATAGCTTTATTGCGACGCTGGTTGAACGTCAAACCCGTTATGTGATGCTGGCAAAAGTCTCCGGTAAAGATACTGAGTCGGTCATTAATGCACTGATAAAGCAGGCAAAGAAATTACCGGGCGAGCTGTATCAGTCTTTGACCTGGGATCGAGGCAGTGAAATGGCGGATCATCAGCGGTTTACCTTAGATACCGATATCCAGGTTTATTTTTGTGATCCTCAAAGTCCCTGGCAACGGGGTTCGAACGAAAATACCAATCGATTGTTGAGGCAGTATCTTCCAAAAGGAACCAACTGGTCGTTACACTCTCAGGCAAAGCTGAATGCCATCGCTCGGCAGCTCAATGAACGACCTCGTAAAACATTAGGGTACGAGACACCAGCAGAACGATTTAATAAATGTGTTGCATCGACCGGTTGAACTGGCAGCCAACAACGGACACCCGAGCAGGATGGGAAGGATTTCTCGAACTGTCAGGATTTTTTACAGTTCCATACTTTATTGTCAAATTACTTTACACATTAACTTTTACTGACTAATTGGTGTGTTTGGAAGCGGCTCATTATCAACATTATCTTGTATTTGGATCACTTATTGCATAATTTTTATAGTGTGTTTTCAAACAATGGGGGGCTTCGGGATGAATTCTCTGAAAAACTTATTTTACATTACAATTCTGCTTGTCTTTACCGCTTCAAGTCATGCGGCAATTATCAACCTATCCGTTACCGGATCCTGGACTTCCAGCGACTATGATGTCTCTTCAACAGGCCCTTCAGCAGGTGCTGCAGGCATCGCGGAAGAAGATGACGATCTTGTTTTTGGTACAGCAGCTTCAGATGGCTCTACAACATTCACGTTAAGAGTCGACACTAGTTCAGCAGTGTCATTTGCCACCGGTTATAATGGAATTACCCATGACTGGTACGGCTATTCAGACGTATCTCTTGTCGGAACCCATACGTTTGGTAGCGCTAGTTGGGTAACAGACGACATTGTGACTGGGCTCGTAGGTGTCGATGGATTAACAAAGGCATTGTGGACAAACACAGATATTGCTGCAGCAGACCCCACACTTTTGTCTTTTAGAATGTTTGGTGATTGGGAGGGAAATAATGCCGACTTGTTCGTTGGGTCTAGGACTGCCACAACAATAGGGACCAGTTTCTTGATGTGGGAGTATTTCGAAGGAGAAGAAATCCGTTCTTCGACTTATTCTGCGGTAGCTCGAGCGGTTCCTGAACCCTCAATCATCGCGCTATTTGCAGCAGGTCTGTTCGGTATAGGATTTGCACGCCGCAGAATGCCTAGTTAATAGTAAACAGAGTAACTAACTAAGCCATCTCATTGAGGTGGCTTTTTTATTATGGGCGGCCGCTTTGGGTCCGGTTTCTGCTGTTTGATGTAAAATTCCGAGCGACTGCTTTGCCCAAAACTATCCTAAAATTATCGCGCATTAGTGTTATGGTAATTACTCCAGCACCGATTAGAGTTTAGCCTGCAGGCGCTACATTAATTCTGCTACGGGCAAGCGACCTTTATTTCTACTGTGATGTGGTTTAAGAAAAAACAGATAGCTTTACTGGCAACAATTGGGGTGATGATAGTAATCCTGGTTCCAGCGTTGTACTTATATTTATTAGTGAAAACTCCTCTTTCCTTTAAAGAATTGGATTTCGATGACAACGGTATTGTCACTTTCTCAGAGTTAATTCATGCGAATTCAAATTGTTATCGAGTAACACTGAATGCTCAGGTTATATGTAAAGATTAGTCTTCAATTTCAGGCGTGATTGCCGGAGTAAGTTCAGCAACTAATTAAATTTCTCAAATACCTGTTATGGGCACTAAACAGTCTCACATATTTCAAGTCTGAGCGACAGAAAAGGGTCGTCAATCGCCGCTGGTTCAGCGGGCCTGAGCAGCAGCTTTCTCGTTAACGAACCCTCAGTGAACCTG
>Ga0265309_10000149_pt1 | contig 24832 bp, 22 predicted proteins | sample Helome_FD_192492 | JGI IMG/M metagenome (GOLD analysis project Ga0265309, IMG submission 192492) | Marine sediment microbial communities from subtidal zone of North Sea - Hel_20160524 (Illumina Assembly) | ecosystem: Environmental > Aquatic > Marine > Subtidal zone > Sediment ...
TCCGCAGTAAGGCCCATTCCCCAATAATAATCTTCATTACCTTCCTTGGCAACTTCATAATCCGGGGTGGGTTTGTAGCCTCCCATTGGGATATAACTCATACTTTCCGCTCCGCCAGCAATGATGCAATCGGCCATTCCGGATTGGATCTTGGCGGCAGCGATTGCAATTGTTTCTATCCCTGCAGCGCAATACCGGTTTACGGTCACCCCAGGTACATCTTCTATTTTTAGTCCCATCAGAGAAATGAGACGGGCCATATTTAAACCTTGTTCTGCCTCTGGCATAGCATTTCCCACGATGACATCATCGATTCTCGTCTTTTCGAGTTGAGGTACTTCTTTCATCATGTGCTCAATGGTCTCTGCCGCCAACTCATCAGATCGTTTGAAACGGAATAGTCCCCTGGGTGCCTTGCCCACAGCGGTCCTATACGCTTTTACTATATATGCAGTCTTGTTCATGATTAATTTCTTAAGGGTTTACCAGTTTTAAGCATATGTTGTATTCGTTCGAGTGTCTTTTTTTCCGTACAAAGGGAAAGGAAGGCTTCACGTTCCAGATCCAGCAAGTAACGCTCGCTGACATAAGAAGCTTCAGATAAGTCGCCTCCAGCCATTACATAGGCCAGTTTGTTAGCGATCTTTTTATCGTGCTCAGAAATATAATGCCCGGCTTCCATGGAGTCTGTGCCCACGAGGAACATACCTAGTGCCTGTTTACCAAGAACCTTAACATCTTTGCGTTGGGTAGGTTGGGTATATCCGGACTCCGCCATTAATTTAGCATAGGCCTTTGCCGTAGCTATCTGCCTGTCTTTATTCACGACTACTATGTCTTTTCCTTTTTGGAGGATTCCGGTATCGTAAGCCTCATATGCAGAAGTAGCCACTTTGGCCATTCCGATCGTAAGGAAATATTCCTGTAAAACATTAAGCTCCACATCATTCTTGTGGAAAGTATCTGAGGCTCTTAATGTCATTTCTTTGGATCCACCTCCCCCGGGGATCACACCGACACCAAATTCTACAAGGCCGATATACGTTTCAGCCGCAGCAACAACTTTGTCTGCATGAAGGGATAATTCGCAACCTCCACCCAGGCACATACCATGAGGTGCTACGACAGTCGGAATAGAGGAATAACGCAATCGCATTACGGTATCCTGGAACATTTTTACTGCCATATTGAGCTCGTCATATTCCTGTTCGACGGCCATCATAAAGATCATCCCTATGTTGGCACCGACAGAGAAATTAGCTGCCTGGTTGCCGATCACCAAACCTTGAAAGTCTTTTTCGGCAAGGTCTATCGCCTTATTGAGTCCGGCTAATACATCGCCTCCAATAGTGTTCATTTTGGATTGGAATTCTAAATTTAGAATACCGTCGCCCAGATCTTCTACAACGACACCGCTGTTTTTAAATACCTCATTGGACTTCCGGATATTATCCAGAATAATGAAGGCATCCTGACCGGGTTTCTTTTCCATGGCTTTTTTGCCGATGTCATAGAAGTATGTTGCTCCATCCTTAACTGAATAGAAGGAAGTAACACCGCTATCTTTCATCTCCTTCACCCAAGCAGCCGCGGACTGGCCTTCGGCCTCGATCAGTTCCAAACCTTTGTCAAGACCTATGGCATCCCATATTTGAAAAGGCCCGTGTTCCCAGCCAAAACCAGCCTTCATGGCATCATCGATCTTATAGACATCATCTGAGATCTCAGTGATACGATGGGTCACATAAGCGAATAACTGCCCAAAGCTTTTCCGGTAAAATTCTCCTGCCTTGTCTTTGCCACCCACCAATACAGGAAAGCGTTCAATGACTTTATCTATGGTTTTGGTGAGTTCCAACGTACCAAAGGAAGCGCGCTTCTTGGCGCGGTAGTCCATCGAATCCAGATCTAGCGTGAGGATCTCACTTTTCCCGCCATCCCCTTTTACTTTCTTATAAAATCCTAGTCCGGTCTTACTGCCCAGCCATTTATTATCCACCATGGTCTGGATGAAATCCGGTAATTTGAAGAGATCATGTCTTTCATCCTCCTTACAATTCTCATGGATTCCGTTGGCCACATGAACCAGTGTATCCAGGCCTACTACATCGACGGTCCTGAAAGTCGCAGATTTAGGTCTGCCGATAACAGGGCCCGTGAGTTTGTCTACTTCTTCGGCCGTCATTCCCATTTCTTTCACCGCGTGAAACAGGCTCATAATGCTGAATATTCCGATGCGGTTTCCAATAAAGGCCGGTGTATCCTTGGCGATCACTGAGGTTTTACCGAGGAATTTTTCACCATACCCATTGAGGAAATTCAGAACTTCCGGCTTTGTTTTTGGGCCCGGAATGATCTCAAAAAGTTTAAGATATCGCGCGGGGTTGAAGAAGTGAGTGCCGCAAAAATGGGCTTGAAAATCTTCGGACCTGCCCTCACTCATAAACTGAATAGGGATCCCCGATGTGTTTGAAGTGATCAGGGTTCCCGGTTTCCTGTATTTTTCAAGGGTCTCGAATACTTGTTTCTTAATATCGAGCCGTTCCACTACTACTTCAATGATCCAGTCGACATCGGCTACTTTGGCGATATCATCTTCCAGGTTACCTGTGGTGATCCTGTTTGCAAATTTTTTGTGGTAAATAGGGGAGGGTTTGGATTTCAAAGCCGCAGAAAGAAAATCATTAACCATCCGATTCCGAACGGCCGGATGTTCGAGCGTTAAGCCCTTAGCTTTTTCTTTGTCATTGAGTTCACGGGGAACAATGTCCAACAGAAGTACTTCCACTCCAATGTTGGCAAAGTGGCAGGCGATTCCGCTCCCCATGATCCCGGAACCGATTACCGCTACCTTTTTAATGTGTTTGTTCATTTCTTAGGCTGATTTGTGGATCTTGTTTTTCTCAAATATCTTTTTATCGATCGCAAGCTCATGAATGGTTTCCATCGCTTTGAAAAACGCGTTTAAATCCTGTTTAGAAAGTTGCTCCCTGACAGATTCATTAAAGCTTAGCACCCGTACTTTTGATCGCTCCCGATTCTCCAGGCCAAATTCGGTGAGATGGATTAATACTCCCCGCCCATCTTTAGGATTGGGTTTCCGTTCGATCAATCCTTTTTCTTCCATGCTTTTCAGGAGCCTTGATAAGCTGGTAGCTTCCATTCCCATTTTCGGGCCCAGAGCTGTAGAAGGTGTACCCGTTTTGGGATCAATACTTAAAAGGGTAAAGCCAACGGCCATTGTGGAATCGTATTTCTTAGCTTCTTCATTGTACATGCGGGCAACAGCTTGCCAGGTGGCACGAAGCATATAGTCTACTGTAATTTCTTTCATTGGTTGTTTATAAGGCTACCAAATATACAAAAATATACTATGCATGCATAGTATATTATAGGAAAATCTAAAAGTTACAATAGGTAATGTTAGTTGTGGTATATCTTTCGGATCAGTGCCCGTAGATATCGTTATAGAGCACCATGTACTTGTCTTTAATGATCTTACGACGCAGTTTCATAGTAGGCGTCATATGGCCTTCATCAATAGTCCAAACATCGGGAGTTAAACGGAACTGCTTGATTTTCTCCCATTTAGCAAAACTCTCATTGGCGCTATCAACTTCTTCTTGAAATTTTTCCAGAACCCGGTCATTTAGGATAATATCTGAGTTTTCACCTTGGGTAATCTTATTTTCTTCGGCCCAATCATAGAGATATTCAAAATTAGGCTGGATCAAGGCGGCTGGCATTTTTTCACCTTCACCCACAACCATGATCTGTTCAATAAATGGGGAATGCTTAAACCGGTTCTCCAATAATTGGGGCGCCACATATTTACCTCCGGAGGTTTTGAACATTTCCTTTTTACGATCGGTAATTTTCAAAAATCCATCGGCATCGAACTCACCAATATCTCCGGTGTGGAAATACCCATCTTCGATCACTTCGGCAGTCTTTACAGGATCTTTGTAATAACCCATCATAACATTCGGTCCTTTGCATAAGATCTCGCCATCGCTGGCGATCTTTACTTCAACACCCTCTATGATCTTACCCACAGTGCCAATTCGCAAGCCATGATCGCGTATATCGTTCACGGAAATGACAGGGGAAGTTTCGGTTAGTCCATATCCTTCCAGCACCGGGATCCCCGCTGCAGCGAATATTCGTGCTAAACGCGGTTGCAGGGCTGCACTACCTGATACCATGGTTTCAAGTTTTCCACCAAGTCCTTCCTGCCATTTGCTGAAAATAAGTTTCCGGGCTATTCCTAATTTCTTCTCATATAACCAGCCATTGGCCCCATAAGGCTTGTATTTCAAACCAAGATTCACAGCCCAAAAAAACAGCTTGTGTTTTATTCCGCTAAGGTCGTCCCCTTTAGCAATAATTTTATCGTACACTTTTTCAAGTAGTCGGGGTACTACCGTCATTACATTTGGCTTGAGCTCTTTTAGATTATCGCTGATCTTATCAAGTCCTTCTGCGAAATAGACCTCAATTCCGCAATACATATATAAGTATAGGATCATACGTTCGAAAATATGGCAGACTGGCAAAAAGCTAAGAGATTTACTACCGTGCTCAAAAGGCACCCTTTTCTTGCTTGCCAATACATTTGAAACGATATTATTATGCGAAAGCATTACCCCTTTTGGCTTCCCTGTTGTTCCGGAAGTGTAGATCAATGTGGCCAGATCCTGAGGTTTTACCCCATTTTTTCGTTCTTCCACTTCTGGCTGATTGGAAGAATCCTCTCCTTTTTCCAGGACATCTCTCCAGTTCGCACTACTGTCAATCTTGTCAAAGGAAAAAACGGCTTCTAAGCTAGGCACTTGTGATTTGATCGAATTCACTTTAGTCAGCACCTCATTACAGGATACAAAGCAATATCTAGATTCTGAATGGTTGAGGATATAGGCATAATCATCTTCTGATATCGTGGGGTAGATCGGTACTGTTTGTGCTCCTACTTGCAGCACGCCTATATCCATCACGCTCCACTCTGTGCGGTTGGTCATTGAGATCAATGCGATCTTATCATCAGGTTGAACACCCATTCGAAGCAAGCCACGGCTTACGGCATTGGCCTGATCCAAAAACTCCTGCGCAGAGGTAGATACCCAATTCCCTTCACTTTTAGTTGTAAAGGCTTTCGAAAGATTGAATGTTTTTTGGGCGTAGTATGGGAATTCAAATATTCGGCTGATCTGCTCCATTATATGCGTGGGTTATTCCATGCAAAATAGGAAAACGCAGGCGGAATATAAAATGGGCTTATTAGTTGTGCGATTCGATCCACTCTCGCGCATTGACAAATGCCTTGATCCATGGCGAGATCTCATCCTGCCTGTCTTTAGGATAATGGGCCCAATTCCACGGAAATATTGAGCGTTCAAAATGGGGCATGGTCACCAAATGCCTTCCTGTACTATCACAAAGCATGGCGGTATTATAATCACTGCCGTTCGGATTAGACGGGTAATCGGCGTATCCGTATGTGGCCACAATATCGTAGGCAGCTTCTTCCATAGGCAAGTTGAACTTCCCTTCTCCGTGCGAAATCCAAATGCCCAAGCGGGCACCTTCCATATCGGAGAGCATGACCGAATTGTTCTTTTGAATCACAACTGATGTAAAATTACTTTCGTGCTTATGGGAATCATTATGTGCCAACCTGCCATGAGTTTTGTGATCCGGATTGATCAGATCAAGCTCCATGAATAATTGACAACCATTACAAATGCCTACCGAAAGTGTGTCTTCTCGAGCAAAGAAATTTTTAAGTGCCTTTCTGGCTTTTTCGTTGTACTTAAATGCACCTGCCCATCCCTTGGCACTTCCCAAAACATCGGAATTGGAAAATCCGCCTACAGCACCGATAAAACGGACATCTTCCAGTGTCTCTCTGCCGGAGATCAGGTCTGTCATATGGACATCCCGAACGTTAAAGCCAGCCAGGTACATGGCATGAGCCATTTCCCGCTCGGAATTACTTCCTTTTTCTCTTAAAATAGCTGCCTGGGGTCTTTTGTCTTCTGCTGGTTTTTGGGGAAGCTTACCCTGAAAATTTGTCGGGAAGCTATACGTGAGTGGCTGGACTTTATAATTCGTAAATCGCTCGCTTGCCAGGTCATTTGCAGTTTGTTTCTGATCCAGCAACCACGAGGTTCTATACCAGGTATCCCGCATTTCATCGACGTCTATATCGAGAATGGTTTCATTATTCTTGAAAACGAGTCGGGCCTCTGGCCGGACCTGACCTATAGGATATGCCCGAACGCCGGCTTCTTCTAATTCCCTGGCTACGGTATGGTCTTTGGCCTGAAATACAATCCCGGCATTTTCTGAGAAGAGGGATTTGACACTGTCGTTTGTAGCAAAGGCCGAAATATCCAATGTTGCTCCCATATCCAGATCAGCGAAGCACATTTCTAAAAGTGTAGTTATAAGTCCGCCCGATCCCACATCATGTCCAGCCAGAATACGTTCTTCGTGAATCAGCTTCTGCATTGTGTCGAAGGCATTTTTAAAATATGCTGGATCTTTAATACCCGGTGCTTCCGCGCCCACAGCATTTCGCGACTGCGAAAAAGAGGAACCTCCCAATTTCAGCGCGTCCTGAGACATGTTTATATAGTAAATAAGTCCGCCTTCTTTTTGAAATACAGGCTCAACTACTTTAGATATGGCATGACAATTCCCGGCAGCAGATATGATCACGGTACCTGGGGAAATGACTTGCTCCCCATTGTATTTCTGCTTCATAGAGAGCGAATCCTTACCGGTTGGCACATTAACCCCTAAGGCAATGGCTAAATCCGATACGGCTTTTACGGCGTCATAAAGGCGTGCATCCTCACCCTCATTCCTGCAAGGCCACATCCAGTTTGCTGAGAGGGAAACGGATTTGAGTCCGTCTTTAAGGGGTGCCCAGATAATATTAGTAAGGGCTTCAGCTATGCTGTTCTGACTCCCGGCTATAGGGTCGATCAACCCGGAAATAGGGGAGTGGCCAATGGAAGTAGCGATGCCTTCTGCACCTTTGAAATCCAGGGCCATAACACCGCAATTGTTTAAAGGCAGTTGCAGCGGACCTGCGCATTGTTGTTTGGCAACGAGTCCACCTACGCAGCGATCTACCTTATTTGTAAGCCAGTCTTTGCAGGCCACAGCTTCCAATTGCAAGACATCCTTTAGATAAGTCGAGAAATGGTCCTGAAGGTAATCCGGATCCACGTAGACACGCTCTAATGCGGTATCGGCCATAATGGTTTTAGGAGAACTCCCGAACATATCGGCTAGCTCCAGGTCCATGGGCTTACTATTTTTTTTGGGCGAATAAAATGAGAAATGGTCATCGCCTGTGACTTCTCCCACTTCATACATGGGGGCCCGTTCACGTTCAGCGATCGTCCTAAGCAGATCGATATCCTTTCCGGCAATAACCAGTCCCATTCTTTCCTGGGATTCATTTCCGATCAATTCTTTAGCCGAAAGTGTAGGATCGCCTACAGGTAGCGCATCCATATTTATGGCTCCGCCGGTTTCCTCTACCAATTCTGAAAGGCAATTCAAATGTCCACCTGCTCCATGATCGTGAATAGAGACAATAGGATTGGTATCGGCCTCTACAAAAGCTCGAATGGCATTGGCTGCCCGCTTCTGCATTTCAGGATTGGATCGTTGGACGGCATTTAGTTCGATGGATGTACTGAATTCGCCTGTATCGGCACTGGACACAGCGGCACCACCCATACCTATTCGGTAGTTATCTCCTCCCAGAATGACGATTTTATCTCCTTTTTCAGGGGTATCTTTCTTTGCCTGTGCGGCTTTTCCAAAACCGATCCCACCTGCCATCATAATGACCTTATCGTAGGCTAGTTTGCGTTCATGCTCCTGATGTTCAAAGGTGAGCACGGATCCGGCGATCAGCGGCTGCCCGAATTTATTCCCAAAATCAGACGCCCCGTTCGACGCTTTTATGAGAATATCCATCGGGGTTTGGTAAAGCCAGGGCCTTGCCTCCACGGCCTGCTCCCAGGCTCTGTTTTCATCCAGTCGGGAATAAGCGGTCATATATACTGCCGTACCGGCCAGCGGTAAAGACCCCTTTCCACCGGCAAGTCGGTCGCGAATTTCCCCTCCAGATCCTGTAGCGGCTCCGTTGAAAGGCTCTACAGTTGTTGGGAAATTATGTGTTTCAGCCTTGAGTGAGATAACTGTATCTATTGTTGTTTCCTGATAGGTATCCGGTTTATCTGCAGATCGAGGTGCGAACTGTGTAACCTTGGGGCCTTCAATAAAGGCAACGTTATCCTTATATGCAGAGACAATGCTATTGGGATATGTTTTAGATGTTTTCTTGATCAGGGAAAAAAGGGAATCCGGTTTTTCTTCCCCGTCGATAACAAAAGTGCCATTAAATATTTTGTGCCTGCAGTGTTCCGAATTTACCTGGCTAAAACCGAACACTTCAGAATCGGTAAGAGCGCGTCCTAAACGCGTAGACAATTCCTCTAAATATGCTACTTCATCCTGACTTAGTGCAAGGCCCTCTTCTTTGTTATAGGTGGCGATGTTTTCAATATCCCTGATGGGTTCCGGATCTATATCGATGGTAAATATTTCCTGGTCCAGTGCGCTATATTTCTGGGAAAGCATCGGGTCAAATTCCCTGAAATCTTCTGTTACAGCATGGTATTCTTCTATTCGTGAAATTGCCTTAACGCCCATGTTCTGGGTAATCTCGGTGGCATTAGTACTCCATGGCGTGATCATCGCAGCCCTGGGACCAACAAAAAAAGCGTCTACAGACGCCTCCTCTATTTTGGGTTGCTCACCAAACAACCAGCTTAATTTGGCCACATCATCTGAAGGGACATGATCCGGTCCTTCAACGGCATATACCAGGGATTTCGGGTCACCAAAAAAATGGATCATGGGCTGTGGTGAATTAGAAGCCACAAATTTAATCGATTTCCCTGGTATTTGGTAATCGGATCAAAGGCAGTTATTAAGAAGGGATTGTTGATTACTTACGGATCATTTGGCCCACAAAGAATCCGTCAAAACCTGTGACGCTGGGCCAAAGGGTATATTCTTCTGCTAATTCAAAATCTGCTCCTTCGTCGCTGCTTAAAAATTCTTGGAGCTGTTTTCCATTCTCGGAGGGAAGGATTGAACAGGTGGCATATATTAGAGAGCCCCCAGCCTTGACCAATGGGGCATAGGACTGCAGGATCTCCTGCTGTAGCTCCCTGTAACGTTGGATCTTTTTCTTGCTTAGCTTCCATTTAGCATCCGGATTGCGCCTTAAAATCCCCAGACCGGAACAAGGGGCGTCAATAAGCACTTTATCTGCCTTGCCATAATATTCAGATAGGTCTGTATTCTTATCTACCAGCAAGGTTCGTATCCCTTCGATCCGACTCCGCTTTGCGCGCTTTTCCAGTTCATACATCTTCTTGGGATAAATGTCTATAGCCAGAATCTCTCCCCGGTCTTTTAACAAGGCTGCTAAATGCAGGGATTTTCCACCGGCCCCTGCACAGGCATCAACAATGAAATCGCCTTCCTGTGGGTCGACCATAGGTGCAACCATCTGCGAATTGGCATCCTGGATCTCAGAGTGGCCAATTTTAAAGGCTTTCAAGTGTTGTACTGCTCTTCGCTTTTTCAATCGCAGGGCATCCGGGAATCCGTGGATCTTTTCAGTTTCCACCCCTTCTTCCTGCAACCATTGCTGCAGTCGCTCCGGATGGGTGAGCAGGGTATTCACCCTAAGGATGACATCGGCTTCCTTGTTTAATACGTGGAGCTCTTTTTCCCATCGCTCTTCTCCGAGTTCTTCCACTCCCAAATTGTCCAGCCAGTCAGGGATTGATTCCTTAATTGTTCGTGGTGTCACATTGAGAAGTGCTTCCTGAACCTGCTCCGAATCTAAATCCTCAATTTCTGCCCAATCAGGCAAGGTATAGCTTTGTTCTGCAGCCCAGATCCAAAATAAGGTTGTATGATCCGTTTCCCCGGCCAGGTCGGCAGCAACAGCTTCATACTTTCTTTTATATCGAACGATATCGTAAATAGACCCGGCCACTAAGCGACGGTCGCGCGAGCCCCAGCGCTTCTGTCTCTTCAATAGTCGCTGCACGGCATCATCCGCCTTCGCTCCACGTTCAAAGATCTTGTCTAAAGTGGTTTTAATGGCATTTATCTGATTTTGATGAAATCGCATATAGAGAAATATAAAACCCGGGGAATACGTTTAATCGATACCATCCATTGTACCGAGCTAAGATCTAAATAGATGTTAGCCTATGAATATTTTCAGAATACTTTTTTTGTTCTTCTTGATTCTTAGTATCAGTTGTTCTCCCGAAGATATCGTTATTAGCGGGGAAAGTACGAATTCCAATACACCCGGCAGCGAATGCGATACTTTTAGTCTCCTATTAGAGCCTTTCTACAGTTTCCTGAAAAAATAAAAGGGAGGTGAAAACCTCCCTTTCGTACAAACGCTCCAAATCATCTCTCTACACTATGACTACTTTAAAGCCACTTCTTCTTTTCTTGTAATACACACCTCTGTATTTATAGTATCGCTTTCCTCGTACATATACGATCTTGTGTCCGCGTGGAAGTACATTGATACGTAATCCTATCGGAGCCGAGCATACCACATATTTTCTTCCAAAAGGCTTATACCAAACGCCGGCAGCAAATCTGTATTTAACACCGTGGAACTTATAGATATTAGGTTTATGGACTGTGGTTACCACAGTTCCATGTTTTGGGTAGACTTTTACAACCCGTTGCGCTTCTGCGCTATTAAAGGCGCCTATCATAAGGGCCATTACTAAAAGTATTTTCAAGGTTTTCATAGCAATTTTATTAAATGATTATACTTCTAAGACTGTAGGTTTAAACTATGGTTTAATAAAAAAGGAAGCCGTTTGGCTTCCTTATAGGTTTTTCATCGAAAACTGCTTCATCCGCCTTTTCGTCGTTTTTGGATCTCTTTCAGCAATCTCTTTTTGAAATCTTCTTCGGCCCGGATCAACTTAAAACTTTTCTTTGCACCGAGCACTTCGCTCATACGTTCCATATAGGCAATATGTAGCCCGTGTTTTTCGGCTTCCAGGTCTAGTAATTTATCAAGCAGTCTCGAAGCTTCACTTTCAGTGAGGTATTCGAAATCCTGTAATTTGCTAAGTACATCAACACGCTCTTTGCGTTTGATCGCTTCAATGTTTGATTCATGTTCATTGTAAAGGGGCCAGAATACTTGTGCTTCCTCACTGGTCAAATTCAAACGCTCGGTGATAAAGGCCACTTTAAGCGATTTAATTCGCTCACGGCCCGGTCTGTTTTGCGAAAAAGCAAACGTACCCACCAGCATGAACAGTCCCAATACCCCAATTTTGACTCTATTCTTCATCATACTCCAAGTTTAATTCATCTAAATCATCTATGGTATCATCCAGATACTCCATTATATTTTCATCTTCGACATTCAATTCTATTATGGCATCTTCCTCCAAAACATCTTCAGGAATATATTCTGCCAATTCATAAGAACTCAATCCTAATTCATCCTCATCTAAATAAGCCTCTATATCTGCACTTGCCAGGGTGTCAAAACTGGCCTCTTCTGTTCCCTTCCACGGGATCAGGACGACAAGCAGGAAAATTGCAGCAATGGAAGCAGCCGCCACCCAGTATTGTTTATAGGAACGCATTTGCACCACTTTGGTCTCCTTGGGTTCCATGCGTGACTTCAACTTATCATTGAAAGACTCAAGATACCCTTCCGGCATGCTGAATCCTTCATTTTCAGGAACGGCCTGGGATTCCTCCCCCACCTTGTCCAGGATCCGGTCTGTGAGGTTATCAAAATAACCTTCCGGTGTTTTAAATCCTTTATGTTTCTTCCAATCTTTCATGTCCTAGGTTTAGACGTCTTTTTTTTTTAATGGTTTAATTTTCTTTCAAATAGCTTTCAATCTTTTTGACTGCATGGTGGTAGGAAGCTTTGAGTCCGCCTACCGAAGTTTCCAGTATTTCTGAAATTTCTTCATATTTCAATTCTTCAAAGTATTTCATATTGAAGACTAACTTCTGTTTTTCTGGCAATTTGGCAATGGCTTGTTGCAGCTTGTATTGGATGTCATCGCCTTCAAAATATACATCTGCCTGTAAATTGTTTGCCATTCTCTCCTGCAAGGCCTCTGAATTTACGCCTAACTTTTTTGATTTCTGTTTTATGAAGGTGAAGGATTCATTAGTTGCAATACGGTACATCCAGGAATACAATTTGCTGTCGCCCTTGAACCCGTCAATACTTCTAAATACCTTAATGAACGTATTCTGCAAGACATCGTCTGCATCGTCATGATCCAGTACGATCCTACGGATATGCCAGTACAATCGCTCTTTATAGGTGTTGATCAACATCTCGAACGCCTTGGACTGGGTATCTTTTTGCTTTAGTTGCTTAACTAACGTTTCTTCGGCTATCAAAGTCAGTTTGTTATAGGGGTAAGACCTCTCTTTTTTCCAAAGGTTTAATTCCTTTCAACCTTTATAACGCTCATTTTAGCCAATAGTTTGCATCTCCACTAACTTTTTATAGGTGCCATTTTTCTCCATTAGGGCCAAATGATTGCCTTCTTCCACTATTTTACCTTTCTGCAATACAAGGATATGGTCGGCATTCTGGATAGTAGATAATCTATGGGCGATAACCACCGAAGTGCGGTTTTTCATTAAATTTTCAAGAGCCATCTGTACAAGTCGCTCGCTTTCTGTATCCAGGGCCGAAGTAGCCTCGTCAAGGATAAGGATGGCTGGATCTTTAAGTACTGCCCGTGCAATAGCCAATCGCTGTTTCTGCCCACCGCTAAGCTTATTACCCCCATCACCGATGTTGGTGTCATAGCCTTCAGGCAGCTCTGAAATAAACTCATGGGCGTTCGCCACCTTAGCAGCTTTGATGATCGCTTCCCGAGAGGCTCCTTCCTTGCCCAGGCCAATGTTCCAGGCTACAGTATCGTTAAAGAGGATGGAATCCTGTGTGACCATTCCTATAAGAATTCGGAGGGATCTTTTCGATATTTTTTTGACATTGATATCGTCAATGAACAGCGTTCCTTCATTCACGTCGTAAAAGCGTGTAAGTAAGTTAGCCAGCGTACTCTTGCCACTTCCGGACTGACCTACGAGGGCGACAGTTTTGCCTTTGTACAACTTAAAGTTAAAATCGGTCAGAACCCATTGATCTTCATATTTAAAGGAAATAGAATTGAAGTTGATATTCTTGTCGAAACTCGTTTTTTCGATCGCATTCTCCATGTCTTTGATCGGATTGGGTGTTTCCAGGACCTCCAGCACCCTTTCTGCCGCGGCATTGCCCTTTTTAACGCCATAAGAGGCCTTGCTAATGGCTTTTGCCGGGGTTAAGATATTATAGGCCAGCCCCATATAGGCGATGAAAGAAGAAGGATCCAGTACTTTATCGATCAATACCATTCTGCCCCCGTACCACAAAAGCACTCCTATCACTAAGATCCCGAGAAATTCTCCTAAGGGAGATGCCAGGTTCTGCCGGTTAAGGAGACTATTGGAAAATTTGAAGAACCTATCTGTTGAGCGTTGAAAATGTTTTGAAAACCTACTTTCACTGGTAAAGGCCTTGATGATACGGAGCCCGGTAAGCGTTTCTTCGGTGATAGAAAGAAATTCCCCCTGTTCTTTCTGAACGCGTGCCGATTTCTTTTTTAGTGATTTCCCAACCCGTGATATAATGAACCCTGCAATTGGGATGAATATGAATACAAAGAGCGTCAGCTTGACGCTGATAAAGAACATGATCGCTATGGTGAACAAAATGGTCAAGGGTTCCCGAATCATAAGTTCCAGGATAGAGAGGAAGCTATGCTGGATCTCCAGCACATCTGAAGTGATCCGAGCGATCACATCCCCTTTTCTTTTCTCGGTGAAATAGGAAACCGGCAGGTCTGTGATCTTATCGTACATGGCATTTCTAAGATCCTTCAATACCCCGTTACGCAGGAAGGTTATAAAATACATCGCCAGATAATTGAAGACATTCTTTAACAGAAATAGCAATAAGACCAATCCGATAACCAGGACCAGGCCTTTCATCTGATCATCTCCTGAAAACTGGGTAACTTGATAATTTATATAGTCCTGAAGATAATCCTTGGCCTGCCCCATCCCGGTATATATGGGTAATACCGCCACTTTCTTGGATTGATCAAAGAGTACATCAAGCATGGGTATCAAGGCGGCAAAAGATAGTGCGCTAAACAGGGCATAGAGAATATTGAAGAAGATATTCAGAAAACCATATTTGCGATATGGGATCGCAAAACGCAATATTTTCTTGAAATATTCCATTAACCGAGCTTGAGTTCTTCCGTGATCCTCTCCAGCTTGTTTTCAAGTGCTGCACGTACTGTCTTATAATCTGATGCAGCTGGTAAAGAGGCATTGACACTCATATAGAATTTTATCTTGGGTTCTGTGCCACTAGGTCTTGCAGCAATGCGTGTTCCGTCTTCTGTTGTATAGATCAGGACATTAGATTTTGGAATATCGATTCGTTTGGAAGCACCAGTTCTGGGATCTGTTGAAGTGCTCGCATCGTAATCATCTATTTTTATAACCTGAGATCCATCAATGGATTTAAGTGGATTTTCTTTAAATTCAACCATCATTTGCCGGATCTCTTCGGCTCCCTGAATCCCTTTTTTTGTAAGGGAAACAAGTTTTTCCTGGTAGCAGCCATACTTCACAAAGGCATCGAGCAGTGCCTGATAAAAAGAACTGCCAGCCGCTTTTTTCTCAGCCGCGATCTCGCATGCCAATAGGGTAGAGGTAACAGCATCTTTGTCCCTTACAAAATCACCTACCATAAATCCAAAACTTTCTTCCCCGCCACCTACAAAATAGGAGTCCGGAAAATCTTTGATCATTTTTGCGATCCATTTAAAACCGGTAAGGGCTTCTTTATATTCTACACCAAAAGCAGCTGCCATTTGGCGCATCATAGGTGTTGAAACGATCGTACTTGCGATAAATTCGTTCCCGGTAAAACCTTTATCCCTGCGCTTCTCGAGCAAGTATTCTGTCATTAGGATCATGGTTTGATTGCCATTCAGCAATTGTAGTTCCCCTTCCGTATTACGAACTGCAATACCCAGTCTGTCACTGTCCGGATCCGTACCTACTACCATATCGGCACCTAATTCCTCAGCTTTTTTCATTGCTATTTCAAGGGCTTCCGGCTCTTCCGGATTAGGGGACTTAACTGTTGGAAAATTCCCGTCGGGCTCTGCCTGTTCAGCTATGACGGTTACTTTTGAGTAACCTGCCCGTTTTAATACTTCAGGAATCGCAGTAATAGATGTTCCGTGCAGGGAGGTAAATACGATATGAAGGTCTTCCTTCCCAGGGGCTTTAAAATCCCCATTGGCAACAGATGCAGAAATAAATGCTTCATCGACTTCTGCATCAATTCTTTGGATAAGTTCTGGTCGGGTGCTGAACTTAACATCTTCAAAATTCAAGGCATTGATCTCGGTGATGATCTCTTCATCTTGCGGTGGTACGATCTGTCCGCCATCGGTCCAGTATACTTTATATCCGTTGTATTCAGGCGGATTGTGGGAGGCTGTCAGCACAATACCAACATGGCAATTGAGATGCCGTACGGCAAAACTGAGTTCGGGGGTTGTTCTTAATTCAGAGAACAGATAGACCTGGATGTCATTAGCGGAAAATACTTCAGCCACGGTTTGCGCCAGAGATTGGCTGTTATGCCGGCAATCATAGGCGATAACCACTTTTAACTGAGTATCCGGATATGATCTTTTCAGGTAATTACTCAATCCCTGAGAATTCTTACCAAGGGTATATTTATTGATCCGGTTTGTTCCAACACCCATAACACCCCGCATACCTCCGGTTCCAAACTCGAGGCTTTTGTAGAAACGATCTTTTAAGTCTTCAGGGTCATTTTCGATCAGCTGTGCTACTTCATTTCTGACCGATTCATCAAAAACAGGGCTTAACCAGTTTTGTGCTTCTTTTTGTATTTGAGCTGCGAGTTCAGACATTAAGCGAGTTCTTTTAGGATGTGATTTTAGGGACTTCTTTAGACAGATGAATTTCTTCCATCACAGTATATCTAGTTTTGCTTTTACGCGTTCTGATGAGGAGTTCGCCAATAAAACCGGCCAGGAATAATTGTGTCCCTATGATCATGGTAGCTAAGGCAACAAAAAATTGAGGCCGTTCCGTCAGGAGTCGACCTGTAGGATTAATAAACACTTTATCGATCCCTAAATACACCGTTAAACCAAAGCCAATGATAAACATAAGTACGCCCCACGCCCCAAATAGATGCATGGGTCGTTTCCCAAATTTGGAAACGAACCAGATCGTGATCAGGTCAAGGAAGCCCTTAATAAACCGATCTGCACCAAATTTTGTCTTCCCATATTTCCGTGCCTGGTGCTGTACGACTTTCTCAGCAATTTTGTGAAATCCGGCGTTCTTGGCCAGAACCGGTATATAGCGGTGCATTTCCCCGGAAACTTCGATGGATTTGATCACTTGTTTTCGGAAGGCTTTCAAGCCACAATTGAAATCATGCAGTTTTACACCAGAAGTTTTACGCGCCGCCCAGTTAAATAATTTAGATGGGATATTCTTCATTAGGACCGAGTCGAAGCGTTTCTTCTTCCAACCGGAAACCAGGTCGTAGTTTTCTTCGCGTACGAGTCGATATAATTCAGGGATCTCTTCCGGATTATCCTGAAGATCGGCATCCATAGTGATCACCACATCCCCTTTAGCGGCTTTAAACCCGGCGTGCAGGGCCTGGGATTTGCCAAAATTCTTATTAAAACGGATTGCCTTTACATTCGGATTTACTTCGGCTAGTCGATGGATTGACTTCCAGGAGCCGTCGGTACTACCGTCGTCTATAAAGAGGATCTCATAAGAAAAATGATTGGATTGCATTACTTCTACAATCCAATCATGTAATTCTTTAATAGATTCTTCCTCGTTGAGTAAAGGAATTACGATGGAAAGATTCATAGCGTTTATCGGCTAATTCCTTTCAAAAGTACAACAAGTTCTTAATAATCAGGCTTTGCTTTTTTTAGGATCAGTCCGTCTATCAAACCAATTACTAATCCGATAATGACGCTGAAGATGAGGATTACAGGAATTGTGAAGACCCAAAACATATTAATTGTACCGTCGTATTGTTGCTGGATCTGTTCTGATGACATACGTCCATCTTCAATAGCGGCCTCCTTTGCTGCCTCTGCAGTCTTAGTAATAAATTCCGGATCCAGCACATTGGCAAGAAAAAATACATAGATTATAGAAATGATCGCGGATATCAGCGCAATTCCAGCGCCTAGCTTGACTGCCTGGCCTAGTTTTAAAAATCCTCCATTAGCTTTTTTAAAAGCCCAGATCCCCCATGTGATAACTGCGGCTGTTATCACCAAATTAATTATTGTGTTAGACGCGTCTCTGGATGTATGGGCATCCATGGTGTAAAGCATTATCCCGAAAATAACACCGATTACACCGAGTATAAGCCCGTAATTCAGTGAAAATTTTCCGATTTTAGGTTGGGTTTCTTCCATTACATATAGTTTTTTGTGATTCTTTTAGTTAGTTGAACATAAAATTCAATTGTTACAATTAAAGGTAATAAATTTAGATCATTCAACAGCAGTCACACTATTGCAAATAGGATTAAAAATACCTACATTTGCAGCCTGAAAATTTCATTTGCTAAAGCGAAGCGCCATGAGAAAAGGCATACATCCTGAGAATTATCGTTTAGTGGCATTTAAAGATATGTCCAACGACGATGTTTTTATTACAAAAAGTACAGCCGACACCAAAGAGACAATTACGGTAGACGGTACAGAATATCCTTTGATTAAACTGGAGATCTCCAGAACTTCACATCCGTTTTACACTGGGAAGGCCAAATTGGTAGATACGGCAGGTAGGATCGATAAGTTTAAGAACAAGTACAAGAAATTTGAGAAAAAGAAAACAGGGCCTGCTCCCGAAGCAGCGCCTGTTAAAGCAAGCTCAGAAGAAGAATAGATCGGCATAACTCTATAAAAAACGCCTCCAGTATCGGGGGCGTTTTTTATTTTTGTTAAAACCTTTAGATGAACTACATCCTTTCAGACGCTTCGCATCGCAATGCCTTCCTGCCTTTTACCTTTACCAGGCCTGTATGTGAGATCCGTATTGGCATTGATACTATTCGTGAAAAATGGGCGTCTATGCTTGGGGGCAAGTGCAGTGCTTTGACGGAGGATTATCTTCAGGAGAAGTTCCCGTTGGAGACGGAAGCAGATAATGTAATCATTAATGCCTCTTTCCTCCCGGATGCCGAACTGGTAAAAGCCGTTCAGGAATTAGGTGTAGGAGAATTGTTGATGGGTCAAGAAGAATGGATCGCCTATAGGACTACCCAGGTGTCAAAAGAGGTATCACAGCATGATTTTGTGATCCTTGATTTTAAGGAAGCCATTTTACAAATACGGAATACCTGGGATATTTTCAGTTTGAATAGCCAGGTTCTGGAGGCCGATTTTGAACGTATTACGGCCGGAAGGTATAGTGCACCTATTTCCCCCACGAACTCCCTGATCAAGGAAGACCGTATCTTTTTGGAAGATGGGGCAAAAGTGGAACACAGCATCCTGAACGCCAAGAACGGACCGATTTATATTGGCAAGGATGCCGAGATTATGGAAGGGTGTATGATCCGGGGTGGTTTTGCTCTGGGCCAAAACGGTATTGTGAAAATGGGCGCCAAGATCTATGGCCCGACTACTGCAGGCCCTAAGTGCAAGATCGGCGGTGAACTCAACAATGTGGTCATGTTTGGCAATTCCAGCAAGTCACACGATGGATTTCTTGGAAACGCAGTTCTTGGAGAGTGGTGTAACATGGGTGCAGACACTAACAATTCCAATCTGAAGAACAATTATGCCATGGTGAAGCTTTGGAGTTATGAGACCCAGCGATTCGAGCCTACCGGGCTTCAATTCTGTGGTTTGATGATGGGCGATCATAGCAAGACAGCCATAAATACAGTGATCAATACCGGTACTGTGATCGGTGTGAGCGTTAATCTGTACTCAGCAGGATTCCCCAGAAACTTTATTCCCAGTTACAGTTGGGGGGGCGCTAATGGTTTTACTACGTACAGGACGAATAAGGCCTTCGCAACTGCAGTCGCCGCGATGGAAAGGAGAGGCGTGGAGTTTAATGAAGTAGAAGAGCGTATGCTGAACCATGTCTTTGAACTCACTGCGGAATACAGGAACTATACCAACTAAATTCCTGTTGCATAACCCATCATTATTGGGATTCTCCTTATATTTGCTGCCTCATTAAGTTGTCTATATGCGTCCTAAAGTCGCCTTTCATACCCTGGGTTGTAAGCTGAATTATTCAGAGACATCCACTATTGCCCGAAATTTTGAGGGGGAAGGTTTTGATCGGACCGACTTCGATCATAAGGCCGATGTATACGTGATCAACACTTGTTCTGTTACAGAAAACGCTGATAAACGATTTGCGTACCAGGTGCGTCAGGCACAGAAGCATAACCCGGAGGCATTTATTGTAGCTATTGGTTGTTATGCTCAATTGAAACCTGGAGAACTGGCTGCAGTTGATGGGGTGGACCTTGTATTAGGGGCCACAGAGAAGTTCAAGATCACAGATTACTTGAACGATCTTACCAAAAATGAAATGGGGGAGGTGCATTCCTGTGATATTTCAGAGGCCAATTTTTATGTGAGTAGTTATGCAATAGGCGATCGCACGCGTGCTTTCCTAAAAGTGCAGGACGGATGCGATTATAAGTGCAGTTTTTGCACCATCCCACTTGCCAGGGGGATCTCGCGAAGCGATACAGTAGAAAATATACTGGTACAGGCCAAAGAGATTGCGTCAAAAGGTATTAAAGAGATCGTTTTGACAGGCGTAAATATCGGGGATTATGGGAAAGGTGAATTCGGCAATAAAAATCACGAACATACTTTTCTGGAACTAATTCAGGCGTTGGATACCATCGATGGGATACACCGCATTCGCATATCTTCTATAGAACCCAATTTGCTTAAAGATTCCATAATAGAGTTCGTTGCTGGCAGCAACACCTTTGTACCTCACTTCCATATACCCTTGCAAAGCGGCAGCAACACCCTTCTAAAGTCCATGAAGCGACGGTATGTAAGGGGAACCTATACAGATCGTGTAACTCGTATCAAACAACTCATGCCACACGCATGTATCGGCGTAGATGTGATCGTCGGATTTCCTGGAGAGACTGAGGAATTATTTCTCGAGACTTATGAATACCTGAACCAATTAGACATTTCCTACCTCCATGTGTTTACTTATTCTGAGCGGGACAACACGCTAGCGGCTTCCATGCCAGGTGCAGTGCCCAAGGATATCCGGGCAAAACGCAGTAAGATGCTACGTGTACTTTCGGCAAAAAAAAGAAGGGCATTTTATGAATCGCAGCTTAACTCTGAGCAACACGTATTATATGAAGGTGAGAACAAAGGGGGATACATTCAAGGCTTCACAGAGAATTATGTCAGGATTAAGACGCCTTGGGACCCTGATTTAGTAAACTCATTTGCGAAGGTTGAGTTAGACAGGATAGATGAGGATGGTCTCGTCAGGTTTAAGGAAATGGCCCCCAGCTTCCCATAAAAAAACCCGGCGCTAGCCGGGTAGTAAATTTTCCAAAAAAAATTCCGATGGTTTTGGTATTAGATTCGAATACCTACCGGAAGCATTTCTTTATACTGTCTGTTTTTTCTGAGGAAACCAGCGATCTGTGGACTCGTTGGCACTACTCGAAGATTTTCGCCCTGGATATGGTGTAGGACTGATTTAATAAATTCTTCTTTAAAACCTTCTTCGGAGATTTCCTCCGGAATAACCAATTTAGTTAGAAAAACTTTGCGTTCCTGGGAGGAGTATTCAATTTTGGCTAAATGGCCATCGAATCTAGTTTCAAACTGCCGCAGGAAACTATTATCTTTTATAGTTAGCTCATTCATATAGTTTGATTTTAAAGTAGTTTTTAGACAAAAAAATTACGATTAGTTGGTATCGTAATTTCACAGATTGCAATCAAACGGTAAACCTAGTAGGAGGAACTATTTTCTTTACAACAAGCGTACAAAGGTATGTAAAAAAATGCTAATTTCCTAGAGTTTAACACAGGCAAGAAGCTATGGAAGACCCTTTAATTCCTGTTTATTTCATGCCGGGAATGGCCGCCAGTTCGGACATATTCGAGCATATTAACTTGCCTGAATCCAGGTTCGAAATGGTGCATTTGGATTGGTTTAGTCCAACTAAAGGTATGAGTCTGGCGGATTATGCTAAGGAGATGATCGGAAAAATACGTCATCAGAACCCAGTTTTGGTCGGGGTCTCTTTTGGCGGCGTATTGGTCCAGGAGATGGCGAGGCAGATACCGACTCGTAAAGTGATCATCATTTCGAGTGTGAAACAAAAGAGAGAAATGCCCAGAAGACTCATTTTTGCTAAGTATACCAAAGTGCATAAATTATTACCGACCGGAATCGTCAATAATATAGAACTATTAGCCAAGTACGCATTCGGGGAAACTGTGAGCAAACGCCTGGATCTGTATGAACGATATCTCAGTATTCGGGATAAAGCTTACCTGGATTGGGCTATTGACCAAATGGTGCGATGGAACCAGCAGGAATACGAAACTGGAATTGTCCATATTCATGGCGATAAAGACGCTGTTTTTCCCTTTCAATATATTAATGACTGTATTCCCGTCAAAAACGGCACTCATACCATGATCATACATAGATATAAATGGTTCAATGAGCACCTCCCTACAATTATTTTGGAATAATGGAGTTCTATTTAATACCTTAGCTTAAACTAAATTAACTAAAAATGAGAGTGTTAAAGAACGCCTTGATGGTATTGGGTATGCTATTCCTTATTAGTACACTTGTCTTAGCTGTACAGAGAGGAGATGCCCTGGAAGCCAGTATTAAGTCGGCCCAATCTACCGTAAATGACGAGAAGAATGTTGCTCAGGAGTACAAGATCTCTGCTATTGACATTCCTGGGGATCTGAATTTTGCTGGGGAAACTGTCCCACAAGAAGATCCGGAGATCATGGAGCGCATAGACAGGGAATTCCTGGTAAACACGTATTGGCAATCCAATGCACTTCTGTTGATGAAGCGCTCTCATAAGTACTTTCCGGTGATAGAACCCATCTTGGCCAAATACGGTATTCCAGATGATTTTAAATACCTCGCTGTTGCTGAGAGCGGACTGCAAAATGTGGTGTCGCATAAAGGGGCAACGGGTTTCTGGCAGATAATGCGGGCTACAGGCAAAGAATACGGCTTGGAAGTAAACAGCAATGTAGACGAGCGCTACAATATGGAAAAAGCTACGGAAGTAGCGTGTAAGTATTTGCGCAAATACAAGGAGAAGTTTGGAAACTGGACACTTGCTGCCGCAGCGTATAATGCAGGACCCGGAAGCATCAACAAATATTTAAGGATCCAGAAGCAAGAAGACTATTACGACCTTTTATTAGGAGAAGAAACGGGGCGTTATATTTTTAGGATTCTGGCCATTAAAGAGATCCTTTCTAATCCGGATAAATTCGGCTTTATTGTAGAAAATGACGATCTCTATGATCCTATCCCAACTTTTAATGTAGAGGTAGATGAGCCCGTTGCTAATTTTGCCGATTTTGCCGCACAATACGGGATCAACTATAAGATCTTAAAGAGGCACAATCCCTGGCTAAGAGAGCCTCATTTAAACAACAATTCCCAAAAGAAGTATATAATCGCGATTCCGGTAAAAGGATATTATCCGATGGGAGAGTAGTTCAGATTCGCTTCATCTGTTGTTGAAGCATTTTGATCTGCTCGGTTAACATATTGTTCTTATCCAATTTTTTTGCTTCCTGAAGTAAAGTGGTTGCCTCACGTTTCCTTCTTTTTTGCATGGCGATACCCGCCAGGCTAAGTTTAGCCATAGCCACATCATAATCCATGTTCAAGCCTAGCTTTAAAGCTTTCTTGAAATACTTTTCAGCCTGGGTAAGATTCTTTTGGGAATAGATTATTCCATGAAGATAATTGTAATACCCTTGTTGTTTACCTGTTAGAGCAGCCTCCGGATTCTTTATTTTATTCAGCCAGCGTTCCGTGCCGTCCAGATCTTGTTTTCGCATTCGCAAAAAGGAAAGGAGAATGATCTCATTTCTAAAGTAGAGGAAAATAAAAATGAAGGACAGGAAGCACAAGAAAATTCCATTGCCAATGAATCCTTCAATAAACTGGTAAACGGCATAACCTATGACAGCTGCTGCCAGGATGAGTTTGATATTTTTATTGAACATAATTTTATTGGATTAGTTGGTAGGACAGGCGCATTTCAATTTTAGTAGGTATTTCCTGGTCCCCTAGTTGTTTGACAATTGAGAACCCATTGTATTCCCCATTAATTTCCATTTTCCGAAACAAACCGGTCATCGGGTCTACTATGATCACAGAATTCTGACTTCCGCTTAATTCCATAGTGGTTTGATCGTCTTTAATTGAAAGTACCGTTTCTGCGCTCCCATTGATCTCTGATGCTACTTCGGACATTGCCGAAAGTGTCCAGGTGTTTTTAGAAGCAAGCTTCCCTTCAAATTGCGTAGTCCAGGAATCTCCCACTTCTACGGCCTGTGTTGGGTAGAAGAATGTCATTTGTTCATAACTTTTAGATAAGGCTTCTGAACCAAAATCTTTTCTCAGGCTTGCGCTAAGCATATCTCTTGTAAAATCATCTTCAAACCCCGCAGCATCTACCATATTTTCGATCAGCTGATCTCCTCCATTTACTTCATGAATTTTTCCCCTTTCAGTCATCTTAAAAGAAACCTTCTGCCCGATCAAACTTTGAAAGATCTTGCTTTGTATATCATTTTCCTTGGGAATACTGGTATCTACATTCATCAATTCCCCGTACAGATCTGAACTCATAAACATTTTCAGATCTTTGAATTCCACATCTATCAGGTATAAAGTATCTTCTTTACCAGTAATTGTAAACTCCATGATGGACTTGATATCATTTGTGATAACCTGTGTTCCTGTTTCTAATTCCTGGGTGATATCTTGCAGTGCGTGTTGTTCAATTCTGAAGGTATTACCGGACTCGAGCCTATAGCCCAGGGTGTTTTGACCAGCCACGGTAAAGCAAATCAGAAGTAAAATACTTGTTAATAGTCCGTTTTTCATCGGTGGGGTAAGGGTTCGGATTACGGTCACAAAAGTAATAAATTATCTCCGAAAAAATTCCAAAGTGCCATTTGGGAAAGTAAAAACTCTTCGTATATTTGCCCCCGGATTTTTGCACAAGATCCTGATACAAATTTCAGTACTGTGCAATAAGATATACAGATATGAAAAGGACCTTTCAACCTTCAAAACGCAAGCGGCGAAACAAACATGGCTTCAGGGAGCGCATGGCGTCAGCTAATGGACGTAAAGTTTTGGCCCGCAGAAGAGCGAAGGGGCGTAAGAAAGTAAGTGTATCCTCTGAGCCGAGACACAAAAAATAATGACCGTATTATTTATAATAGGAAAAGGTGTTACTTTTTAGATGTAACACCTTTTTTTTTATCCGGTCTTCAAGGTAAGTGATTTGAAAACTACATATA
>Ga0265309_10000150_pt1 | contig 24762 bp, 22 predicted proteins | sample Helome_FD_192492 | JGI IMG/M metagenome (GOLD analysis project Ga0265309, IMG submission 192492) | Marine sediment microbial communities from subtidal zone of North Sea - Hel_20160524 (Illumina Assembly) | ecosystem: Environmental > Aquatic > Marine > Subtidal zone > Sediment ...
GGAGCTGCCCTCGACGGACATGGTCAACAATCGACGTATCGAGAAGTTCAAGCAACGCATCAGCGATACGTTGGCCGAGGAAGACCTGGGCCTGTTCAAAGGCCTCATCAAGCAATACCAGCAGGAAAACCAGGTCGATACGCTCGATATTGCCGCGGCACTGGCAAAACAGGTGCAGGGTAGCGCGCCATTTCTGTTATCGAGTAAAGCAGTTGCCAAAGCGGCGTTCGCGACGGATCGCGATGATGCGACCAGCACCAGGAACCAGCGTCGAGACAAACCGCGACACGCCGCGGATGGCGAGAGAAAATCACCCGGGCCACAGGCTGAGCCGGAGAGTCGGGAAATGGAAGCGGGTATGGATCGGTTTCGCGTCGAAGTTGGTCACCTGCACAAGGTAAAGCCGGCGAACATCGTTGGCGCGATCGCTAACGAAGCTGATATCGACAGTAAGTACATCGGTCGTATCAGCATATTCGACGACTATAGCCTGGTGGATTTACCTGAGGGCATGCCGAAAGAATTACTGACTGAACTGAAGAATGTTCGTGTCGTGGGTCAGCGCCTGAACATATCGCAGTTGAGTGGCAAAAAGAAGCAGGACAAAAACAGGCCAGGCGCAGCAAAACCTCGTCGGGACAAACCCAAGCTCAGGCACAGGGATCAAAAGAACAAGGGTAAACCGAAACGCGCCCGCCAGAAGCAATAACAACAAGCACGATCGCACAGCCGGAGCAGGGTACTGAACCGATGCGGACCCGGTGTTTCCGGCATTCTCTTTTTCGCGGCACTGGTTGCATGTTTGTTGTATTATCACCGGCTTTTGCGGGGAGACAATCCGATGAATGTATTAATTGATATTTGCGTCGTACCGATGGGTATCGGCGTTTCGGTTTCGAAATACGTGGTCGAATGCCAGCGCATTTTTGAAGCCGCCGGCCTGAACCATGAAATGCATTCCTATGGCACCAATGTCGAGGGCGAGTGGGACAAGGTCATGGCCGCAGTCAAGCAATGCCATGAAAAAATGCATGAAATGGGCGCGCCACGCTGTGGCAGTACCCTACGTGTCGGCACGCGTAACGATCGTGAACAAACGATGCGCGATAAGATCGATAGCGTCTACCAGAAAATGGAAATTTAAGCGCACGCGGTAGTTGGTGGTTTCGGGTTGGGGATAAACTTTAAGAAGTATTGCCTGAGCCGAAACTTTTTTTACAGGGCGTGATGCGAAGCGACATGTATTAGCTCGGCTTCGATTTCGGCGGAAAAACAGGCGAAGATTACCAGTTCAACACTTTCGCACTGGTGCAGTGTTTGCAACGAGGACTCGATCGCGATTACTGCCGCCTGGGCTATCGGGTAACCATAAATGCCACATGAGATTGCCGGGAAGGCGATGCTCTTGAGGCCGTGTTGTTCAGCCAGCAGAATGCTATTACGGTAACAGCTGGCGAGTAACTCGGCTTCATTGGCGGTGCCGCCCTGCCAGACTGGCCCGACCGCATGAATGACATGCCGCGCCGGCAGCTGGTATCCCGCGGTCATCTTGGCTTGACCGGTTTCACAACCTCCCAGAGTCCGGCACTCGGCGAGTAACTCAGGTCCTGCCGCGCTGTGGATCGCACCGCAGACCCCGGCACCGTCGGCGAGGCTCGTATTGGCCGCGTTGACGATCGCATCGACATCGAGCCGGGTGATGTCGACTTGCTGAATATCAATCTGGGGCATCGGTTTTCTCCATTTCTTTCCAGAACCCGGTTAGAGATTGTTCTAGCGAATCCGCATCTTTGCAATGTACAGGACTCCAGTGGGCCGGTAAATGTCGCGCATAACCGGATTGCTGAAAGCGGCGATCGAGTAATATCACCACGCCACGATCCTGCTCGCCGCGAATGACCCGTCCGGCGCTTTGCTTGACGCGAATCAGGCCGGGGAAGCGAAACGCATAGTCGAAGCCATCGAGTCCCAGCGAAGCAAAATCCTGCTGGATCAATTTTTGCTCGGTATTGGCCTGGGGTAGCCCGACCCCGACAATTATGGCGCCGATGAGCGCATCGCCCTGATAGTCGATACCTTCCGCGAAACGCCCGCCCATGATGGCGAAGCCGAGTTGCCGCTCGGTGTCGAAAAAGCGCGACAGAAACTGCTGCTGTGCCGATTCATCGAATTCGCGTTGTTGCATCAGGCTGTTGATTTCAGGATAGAGCGTACTAAATCGAGCGTGTACCTGTTGCATGAAATAGTAGGCTGAAAAGAAGACCATGTAATTACCCGGGCGTGCGTGGTAACAGCGCGCGATCGCCTCGCAAATGTTGTCGATATGCTGTTCGCGCTGGTGGTAACGCGTGTCCACGTAGGTACCGATACGGACCGCGAGATGACGCTCCGGAAACACCGCTGCGAGGACGCGGCTGTTGCAGTCCTGATCGAGCCCGAGCGCCTGCTGGAAATAGGCAGTCGGGGTTAGTGTCGCAGAAAAGCCGCACACCGCGTGGAACAGCGGGTAACACTGTTGCAGATATTCGAATGCATTGAGGCACAACAACTTCATTTCGCGTGTTTTCAGTGGTTTGTAGCCGAGCGTGCGGTGGTGGTGGGCATACAATTGACTGATGTTGCGAAAACGGAATATGGCTTTGGAGAATTCGAGGGTTTCACTGGCGATGTGTTTGTTGGATAAAATATCGTAGCCGAGCTTTTCGCTGAAACGCTGACTGGCGCGAAGCAGGTCCTGCGGCATCTGCTCGGCAATCGACTCGTCTTCATTCTGCGCGCGTAGCTCTCGATCAAGTGCTTGCTGCATTGACTTCAGTGCAGCTGAAATTGGACGGCTATTGTCGGCCGCGAGTGCCTTTTTGATCTGCGCACGGGTGAGGCTTGCCGAGTACATGCCGCGCGCGCGATCGATCAGGTTGTGCAGCTCGTCGATTAACAGCAACTTGCGACTCTGGTCGTTCCTGAAGTAGCTGAGTTGCACCAACGGGTCGAACACGTAGTTAAAGTCACAGATCACGATATCGACCCAGGGCAGCATTTGTAAGCCAAGCTCGAACGGGCACAGGTTAAATTCTGCCGCGCCGGCCTGGATGCGACCGACATCGAGCTTACGTTCGCGTAACAGCTTTTCCCGGGCTGCCGGCAGGCGCTCGAAAAAGCCGAGACATCGCCGGCAGCGTCCTTCGTCATCGATTTCGTCGGCGTCGAAATTACACGGACAGCTGCGCGCCTTGGCCTGGATCACCAGGTAACTGACATCGGCCTGCATCAACTCGACTGCTTTCACCGCCTGCTGCTGCCCTGAAACTTTGGCTGACAGGTAAATAACCTGGTCGCATTGATCTTCGCCGATCGCCTTTAGCGCCGGAAACAGGGTGCTGATGGTTTTGCCCGAGCCGGTTGGCGCCTCCACGATCAGGCGTTGTCGATGCAGAATCGCGCGATAGACTTCAGCGGCAAAGCCGCGCTGCTGGTGACGAAAACTGGCAAACGGAAACTCGAGCGCCTGGGTCTGTTCACGGGTGATGCTGCGTTGCTGATCAACCAGGCGATACCAGTGCAGATAATGCTGTAGTGTCTGGGCGACAAAGGCTTCGAGTTCAGTGCGGGTGAATAGCTTGCTGTGACGTTGTTCGTGCTGTGAAAACAACGTGACCAGGTTGAGGCTGAGCTTGACTTCGTCGAGCTGGTGTTCAGCGGCATAGCAGGCACCGTAACACTTGAGCTGCGCCCAGTGCACCGCGTCGTCCGCATTGCCGGCAACCTGCGCATACACGGTTTTGATCTCTTCGATGCGTAGCGGAGTTTCACTGCTAAACACCAGATCGATACGCCCGCCGAGTTCGATGTCGAGATCATCGATCCGGGTCAGCAGCTTCACCGCTACCTCGGCATCGGCTTCGGCACGGTAACGCTGTTGAATTTTCTGGTGAGTTTGCAGGCCATCCAGCGCCTTGACTCCGGGGCCATTGTCATAGCCGAGGTCACCGTTACGGCAGCAGAACTCAACCAGTTCGCGGATCCCGAGTTTCAGCTTGTCTGCCATGTCACCCTGGCTAACTGATGGGGAATTCCATGCTGTTGAAAGTATTGCATCCAGCGCTGCTGGTTCTTTTGCAGGCTGTCGCCGGGCCCTTTGACTTCGATCAGGCGATAGCCACCGGCTGGCGGAAAGTGCACCAGGTCGGGAAAGCCGCTGCGATTATTGCGCAGGTCGCGCAGGATTCGATCGAACACGGCGCGCCAGTGAAGATAGTCGATGCGCTCGAGCGCGAGCCTGATCATTTGCAGATCGATAACCTGCCAGTTGACCAGCGGATTAATCAAACCCTGTTTTTGCTGCCAACGAGCTGACACGATGCGCCAGATGTCCTCATTGTTGTCGATCGATGCCCATACTTGCGCCAGCAGGTCTTTGCGCCGGGCACAGAAATCGTGCGCATAAAAGTCGCTGGGGCGATATTGAAACGAATTGTAAAAAGCACCGGGTAGCGGTGCGAATACAACTTCCCATAACAGCAGGCCCAGCACGGCGTTGAACAGGCTGTTTTCGACGTAGTAGCAGCTGTCGGTGCCATCGAGGGCGGCATGGTAATCGGCCACCGCGATTTCGACCGAATCCTGCGCGGCGAGTTCGAGGTCGATAATCTCGGGCTGATGCGTAATGCGATGCTGCTCTACCGACTCCGCCGCAACGAAGCGGTGGCGCTTTATCAGGCGGGACGCGAACATGCAGGCAAACTGAATTTCGCTTTCATCAACCGGCTGTTCGATGATCTGCAGGCAGTGTTTGAGTGCTTCATGATGCTGCCCCTGCTGGTCGTGGATGCGCACAATGCGTTCCCGGCTCGGCGGCAGCAGGCATTGCCGATATAGCTCGGTGGCAGCGGAGAGTTCACCAATACGCTCCAGCTGACGAGCGACTTCGTAGCGTAGTTGTTCGCTTTTACGCCAGGCTGGTGCAAAGGGTTCGATATCGTCCGGGATCATGCTGTTAAGTGCAGTGAGTGCAGCCGGGTCTGACATGTCGCTTTGCTCAAACAGGATTTGCAGCTGGTAAAGCAGCCAGTGTTGCTGGATTTCGAGAGAGCTGCGGTAAGGTCGGTGCCCGGGATCGATGGTATAGGTTTCGTATTGATACAGGCCCAGGTCGCGCAAGACGAAATCGGTCATCGACTGGTTCAGGTTGCCGAAAAACAGCATCTGGCAAATCTGGTATTCATCACGATGCAGCACTAGCAGCAGATTATCGCTGTCTTTTAACGCGTTAAAGAAAGCCGCGTCATCCTGCTCCAGTAGTGCTGCCTCGAGTTCTCCCCGCCTGAGCTTTTCCCGGCCTGACTGCTGCGGCATGATCGAGCGCAATTCCGGCATGGTGAAAAGTGACAGCAGGGTCGGCTTGTCGATTTCGGCATTCACTTCGACAAAGCCCTGTCGTGCCAGTTCTTCGATTGCAGCCTCGAGTGATTCGATCTCGGGGTATTTCAGTTTACTGCCGCGATACCAGTCGTGACTGCGGTTGAGCAGGCGTATGCAGAGTTTTCTGGCATCAGGGCCCAGCGCCGCGAAGCCGTCGAGAAAATCGAGTTGTCGCGTTTCGAGCAGGTCAGCATAGACCCCGGTGACATGCTCGAACAGGGTGAGCACGTTGTCGAGGTAATAGGTTTCAGGTAAATCCGGCTGCATTTGAGTATTGTATTCTACAGGATAATATAACACTGTTGCATACAACAGTGTTATATATTATATTTGCCCGATGGAATCGCTTACCGACATTCAAAGGGCCGTGTATGACTATACCCGACAGGTACTGAAACAGGGTCAACCGTTTCCATCATTACGTGACATTGCCAGTCATTTCGGTTTTCAGCACACCACCGCGCGCTTTCATCTCAAGGCACTGGAGAAGAAAGGATTTATCAAACAGCGTTCGCAGCGTATTTCGGCTTACATGCTGGCGGATTACATGCTGGCGGATGACAGTGATACGAACCCCTGGAGTTTCGATTTGATCGCCAGAATTCCGGCCGGTGCGCCTTTGCCTGTGTTCGATGAAACGCGCGAATCGTTTCAGGTTACCGGTGATTTTTTTGGTGGCGGCGATATCCTCGGCATTCGAGTGACAGGCGACAGCATGTCGGGTGACTCGATCGCGGAAGGTGACATCGCAATGATAAAACGCCAGCAGGAGGCCACCAAGGGCGATATTCTGGCGCTTCGAATTGACGGTGAAATCACCCTGAAGCGGATCAAACAGGAGGCTGACAAGATCCACTTGCTGCCGTCTAACCCCGAGCATTCGATACGCGTAGTACCCGCCCGGCAGCTGGAAATTCTGGGCAAGCTGGTTGGCATCATTCGCAAGGTTTAAACCAGACGATAACGCCATGGCCTCACTCCCCGTACAATTTACCGATACTTCATTACAGCAACAACTGCAATCTGCACGCTCGCTTGAAAATAAGCGGTCACAACAAACGCAGGAATTACGCTCGGGTATTGACGCCCTGGATGCGTGTTTTGCGCAGATCAAGCCCGGTGACCTGATCGAATGGGGGATTCCGCCAGGGTTAAATGGACGTTTGATTCCGTTGCAGCTACTCAAGCAGGATATTCCCCCGAGTGTCTGGATCTATCACCACCATGGGCTCGGCGTTTTTGCTTCCAGCTGGATCAGTCATGGCGTCGACCTGCAGCGTCTGTTTTTCATTTGCTCCGCGCATCCGGTCAGGGAGTTACGCCCAATATTTCTCGAAGATACCTTCAAGCGGATTATCATTGACGCGCCGCGCAAGTTCAGCACGGGTGATATGGCTTTCGTCAGCCAGCAGGCGCGTAAGCAGGGGCAGATCATATTTTTGATCAGGCACTATTTTCTAAGCGAAAAGCGTGGCAACCCACACGCCAGCCTGCGTATCAATACCTGGCAAAGTGGTAAACGCTCGTTTTCACTTCAGCTGATCAAGGGACCTGGTAGCGGCAGGATATCCTTACCCTATAGCGCCGTTGCGGAAGAATATGGACATTACAACTAAAGTCATCGATCTTGCTGAACTGACGGAGCGGGATGAGTTTCCGGCATTTGCAGCGATCTATTGCACTCAATCTGCCAACCCGTTTGTGTTGTCGCCAACGGCGATGCACTGGGGCAACAGTATTTATTTATCCCGCCTGGATGACTGCAAACTGTTCTGGTCCAGGCAGAAAAAAAAACTGCGCTGCAAACTGGCAGAACTGTTTGATCCTTTGTTGCGCTATCACTATGGCGCTGACTATGTTGCGGTGTTCGGCAATCATCCATGGCAATGCCTGTGGTATCTACACTATCAACTGAGGCATCAGGCCAACGGAATTTACCTGCTGCAAAGCCGGCTCAATCAAAATATATTCAAGACGCTGGACTGGGAGTGCTGGTTTGCGGCGCAGGCACATCTTTCTGACCATTGGCTTGCGCTTAATGTCAGGGGCTTTGGCGAAGAATCTTTTCGTTCCCGACAGGCCCAGATGCAGCGATTTATCCAGCGTATCGGGGTAGCAACGCCGCATGATATGAATCTTGCCGATGGCAATGCAGTCACGCGTCGCTTTGGCAAATGGCTGGGGCTGGTATGGCAATGGAGCTTTAGTGATTCTAAAGCATTGCATGGGTTCCCATGGATCAAGCTGGCACCGGAAAAATTACCTGTCGTAAAGCGTGACCTGGAGTACCCGGTCAATCAATGGTCTTCTATCGAACTGCTGTTGCGTGAAGATTTCACCAGTCTGGGTGAGCAGATTCAGCAGAATGATAGCGAACATATCAACCGCATGTTGTGGCAGATTACCCTGTTCAATGATCAGAAAATTTCAGTCGAGCTTTCATTCAGGCATCCTTATTCATTGCATCGTGACGCGCCTGATTTCGATACGGCGCTCTACCAGGCCAGGTACATTTACGATGATTTGATTGCCAAACTGCAGGCGCGTGATAGCGACCTCGACCTGCCTGCAAGCATGCCATTCATTTGTTGGCAGGTTGAAATCTGTGAACGCGTCATGCTGGCGCCGGTATTGTGGGACCTGTTTGCGCAGGAATTCGATGAAATCGATTATCAGCAAATAATGACGTTACAAAACAAGCTGCCGCTTGCTTTCGAATGCTATCAGCCCGATGCCAGTTTTTATCCTGAACAATCCTTCTCCCGAACCCCCATCGGCAGTCATCGGCAACAGCCTGTTGATTATTTTCCCTGGTCATGCGGCTCGGCTGATAAACCTCTTTTTTATTATCAATCCGCGCAACCGATAGAAAGCCCCGGTCGAGTACAGAAAGTTTTTCTCGAACGAAATTCGAATCAATGGTGGCTTGGTGAAGATGCACTGCAATCCATACGCGATTATTTTATTCTGCAAGATCATGATGGCAGGTCCAGCTGGGCATACCGTACCCAGGATGGTGAGTGGTTTAAACAGGGTGAATTTTGTTAGCCTGCATATTGCACGAAGGGAACGAAACCCAGGGGAAATCTGGCAAACAAGGCTGGACGATCGCCCGCCGATGCATAGCCATAGCTACGCATCAAGGGGGATCGTTCAGGATTGGAAGCCAGATTTTTCCTGGTTTCGTTCAGGTGCATACTGAAAAAATAAAATTCATGTTAAATCGGTGCTATTTCTCATTTAAATTAAATTCCTATGCCACTCGGAGCACCGCCTTCGTGCAATATGCAGGCTAGGTATGCAAAGCAGAGGATGTTCAGCAATTTCAACGAATGGATTTGTAAAACCAATTTCAGTTTTCTGCAGGGGGCATCACATCCGCGGGACATAATCGAAACAGCCAATGCACTTGGCTACCAGTCGCTTTGTGTCAATGACTTTGACGGTGCTTACGGCCTGGCGCGATGTTATCGCGAACTGGGTTATCTCAAACAGCAACGGCAGCATCTCGGACTCAAACTGAATTATGCTGCCGAGATACACTTCGAACCTGATCACGATCTTCCCGTGTTGCTACAGAATACACTGGTGTTGGTGGCGCAGAATCATAATGGTTATACCCATCTGAATCATCTGCTGAGTTATGCACATCGGGATGGTAAGGATTACGCCAATATCCCGTTCGAATACCTGTTGAATAGCGATGTCGATGGGTTGTTTGCAATTCAGCCAATGCGGGGCGGAATACGCGTTCGCAATACCGATGATAACTGCGCTGCACTCAAGCAGCTTTTCGACGGGCGATATTATCTTGCGATCAGCCGTCACCTGCATCCGGCCGAGGATCGCTGGATAAACCCCACGCTTGATCATGCGCGACGACATGGACTCGAGTACCTTCTCAGCCAGGATGTTTTTTTCCATAACCGCGCGCAAAAATGCGTTAGTGATTTGCTGCAGGCGATTCGTACCAACCGGGTTTTTGACCAATGCCGAAATCATTTTTTCCCTAACGCGGAACGCTGCCTGCATCGCGCAGACGAACTACGACGTCTATTCGAGGTAATTCCCGGTTATGATCGAGCGCTCGGATTGGCACAGACCCTGAACCGGTCATGCGAGTTCGACCTCGATCAGCTTGGATATCACTATCCCGGGGAAATGATCCCGCAGGGGCATGATGCCCAGTCGTATTTGCAACTGCTGGTTTTGCAGGCGACACAGGAGAAGTTCAACCACCAGCCACCCGACAGGATTCTGCGGCAAATCGAACACGAACTGGAGTTGATCGGGAAACTCAATTTTGCCGATTATTTCCTGACGGTCTGGGATATCGTCAGTTGGGCCAGGCAACAGCAGATTCTTTGCCAGGGTCGGGGGTCGGCAGCAAACTCCAGTGTTTGTTTCGTGCTTGGCATCACTTCGGTCAATCCGGATCAGTTTGAATTGCTGTTCGAACGCTTTGTCAGTATGGAGCGCGGTGATCCACCTGACATCGATGTTGATTTCGAACATGAACGCCGTGAAGAAGTGATTCAGTATATCTATCAACGCTACGGCCGCGATCGCGCGGCAATGGTGGCTAATGTCGTTACCTTCAGAGGCAAGGGATCATTGCGCGCAGTGGGTAAGGCATTAGGCGTTGATGACCAACTGTTACAGCAAATGTCGAAGATTGCCTCGAGTCGATATTTTCGTGGCAGCGGTACCGAGAATATCGTTATGGCGCTGAAGAGTGATTATGAAAATGATAATCCACGGGCGCAGAAAATCAGCTGGAAACTGTGGTTGCAACTGAGTGGCAAGCTGCATGGATTCCCGCGTCACCTGGGGATTCACTCAGGTGGCTTTATGCTGGCCGACAAGCCGCTGAATTGCCTGTTGCCGCAGGAGCCGGCGACGATGCAGGGGCGTAGTGTGATTCAGTGGAGTAAGGAAGATATCGAGGCACTTGGCTTTTTCAAGATCGACATCCTGAGTCTCGGCATGCTCTCCGCGATGCGAAAATGTTTCGACTATATCGAGTTCTACCATGGCAAGCACCTCAGCCTGGATTCGATTCCAGATGACGACCAGGCAACCTACCAGATGATCCAGAAGGCCGATACGGTGGGTGCCTTCCAGATCGAATCACGTGCGCAAATGTCAATGTTGCCGCGCCTGAAACCAGCCTGTTTCTACGACCTGGTAATTGAAGTTGCAATTATTCGACCGGGACCGATTCAGGGTGAGGTAATTCATCCCTATCTCGCACGGCGTGATGGGCTCGAGCCGGTTACTTATCCGGATGAGCGATTACGACCGATACTGCAAAGAACCCTGGGGATTGCCATTTTCCAGGAACAGGCAATGCGTATTGCGATTGCAGTCGGTAATTTCACTGCAGGAGAGGCCAACGAATTACGCAAGAAAATTGGTTCCTGGGGAATCAAGGACTTTAATCGCGACTTGAATCCCCTGTTGATCAAGCTGGAACAGGGCATGCGTGATAATGACATTAAACCTGAATTTGCCGAACAGATTCTCGGCCAGATGAAAGGTTTTGCCGAGTATGGTTTTCCCGAGTCGCATGCGGTTTCGTTTTCGTTGATCGCCTACGCTTCCTGTTACCTTAAATGTCATTTCCCGGCCGCGTTTTACATTTCGGTTTTAAACTCGCAGCCAATGGGGTTTTACTCACCACACGCACTTTTACAGTCAGCGAAACGCGAAGGTATTCAGCTATTACCGGTATCGCTGAATAAATCGAACTGGGATCATCAGCTCGAACAATCCGGATCACGGCAGCGTTATGCCATTCGACTTGGATTTCGCCTGGTCAATGGTCTCGCCGAATCGGCCGTGGCCAAAATTATTCAGCAGCGCAGTGAATCCGGGGGCTGGCATAACTTCGAACAGTTCACCCGTGATTGTGAACTGGCGCGAGATGAAATCACGGCATTGTCGGCAGCCAATGTATTCAGCGAATTTGGTGATTCGCGTTCGGACGCACTGTGGAAATCTGAAGCTGCACCTTATAAACCGCTGCTGGATTCTGTCAATGACGGTATCGACTGGAAACCCGAAGCCAAACTGGAATCGATTCAAAAAGACTTCAGGGCATTTAAAACAAGCCTGGGAGAACATCCCGTGGCAGTGATCAAAAGCGAGCAATGGCCATACCCGGTTGCGCTTGAAAAGTTCACGCTTTCGCAGCGCCTGAACGAATTACCTGCCGATATCGATATTTTTGCTTTTGGCATGGTACTGGTGAAACAGTCACCCGGATCTGCAAAGGGCATGGTGTTTGTCACCCTGGAAGATGAAGCTGGTTTTATTAATCTCGCGTTTACGCCGCAGGTTTATACTCGATTTTATCGCCAGGTGGATCAGCAACCCTTCCTGGCTGTGGTTGGCAGGCTACAGCGGGTTAACGAATCACATTCGATTCTGGTAAAGCGTGTGTTTGATTTCACATCAGGCGCAAGCCTGTTGCCGCTGCGCCGTGAAGACAAACCGGGCAGCACTGAAGCCACTATCGAATTAATCAAACCCCGGGCTTTTCACTAAAAGATTAAAAAAAGCTGACTATGCCCAGCATGAACTCACCAATCTTCCAGATCGTAGTAAAGACCGGCACGCCGATAAAATGGAGTGCAATCAGGGCTAATAATGCATAAGTCCCATAGCGTTGGTTAAACTGCAGGTATTTCAGCGCCATATCCTTTGGCAATAAGTATGGCAGGATGTAACTGCCATCGAGCGGGCCGATTGGCAATAAATTGAACAACATCAACAGCATGTTGATCAATGGCAGATAGTAAAAAAAGAATTGGGCGGCCTGGCTGTCAAACAGGGTCCAGCCTGCCTTCTGACCGATCAGGTACAAGTTGACGGTGACGATTGCCAGCAGCAGGTTCATTCCGGGCCCGGCAGCGGCAACCATCAGCATTCCCCAGCGGGTATTAAATTTTCGTGGATCGGTGGGCACCGGTTTGGCATAACCGATACCGATCACCAGCACCATCAACAATCCGAGTGGGTCGATATGTGGAATGGGGTTCAGGGTTAATCGGCCGGCACGTTCAGCGGTATCGTCACCAATCAGGGACGCCACCTTGCCATGGCCGTACTCGTGAAAGGTCAGAGAAAATATCAGTGCGAACGCGATTAATATGAACAGCAGGTATTGCTGATCGAAAAGCAACTGGATCATCGTATGTCTACTGGTTGTCTGAAGCTTGCAGGCCGACAGTATAGGCACAGGTTATGCCTGCATGACAGTAAAATTTAGGTGCTGGAATTTAACTTAATAATTATATGAGCAAGATTGTATAAGCCTTTGAAAATTATGAAAATACGCTATACTCATCATCGGTGCGCCTGTTTTCAGGGGAATTCCCCGGCATTGGCCGCAGCAAGCTTTGCGGGACCCCTGGAATGCACTGCAACCCGGGAATGGGAAAATGGTCTATACATAAGCCTGAACAATAATGACTAATAATCTTTAGTATTATGATTTGGAAGTACCCGGATTATTAGTCTGGATGTTTTTGGAAACCACATTTAAAAGGTAACGAGAGTGTCGCAAGACCTGATCAGCAGGTATAAAAAATCGTTTCGCATTCAGTTCCAGAATGCAGAGACCGAAGGCAAATACCGGGATATGCAGGAGCAACGGGGTCGAAGCTCAAGCGTATTTGCATTCGCTGCACTATTTATTCTCTGCCTTGCCTTCGCTTATCTCGAGTATCGCGCCTTCGGTCACGACGTTGCGGTGCCGATGTATGGCTACTTTCTATGTGCAACCCTGGCGCTGGCTAACCTGTTGCTGAGCCGTTTTTCGCCCGAGCTTCACCATCACAATTTACGCCTGATTGGTAATGGTGTGCTGACCACGGTAATCGTAATTAGCGCAGTGTTCCTGCAAAAATACAGTGCCTACCACGCCCTGGAATTTGTGTTGCTCACCGTCTGGCTCGGCAGCTTGAAATCGGTGCGCATGATCATGACCTTCGGGATTAATGCTGTTCTGGCGATCATATTCGTTTTGGCGATGTATATAACCGAAGTCTCGGCTTTCTGGATTCCGCTGGTGTCGGTATTGCTAGGTGTCGCGGTGTTTCTCGGCGCCTATATTGGCTATTTGACGGAACGCGGTCGTCGCATGTTGTTCCTGGAAACTGAAATCAACAAGAGCATGACCAATCGCCAGGAACTGTGGGCGTTTACGCTAATCGATCTGGATATGGCCTTGAGCGGGATTCTCGATTTCAAGGAATTGATCGCATTGCTGAAGAAGCATCTTGACCCCGTCATCAACTTTGACTCCTATATTCTTACTTCGCTCGAGGGGCAGGGACCCAAGCCGGTTGCCGACAAGGTAGAAGGCGAACTGTTTGAGAATGATGATAAAACCTATTGGTCGGAAGATTTGCTTGGCAAGTTAACCCAGACCCGCCAGGCCACGGTAAGCTCCGAACACGAAACCGTAAAAGGTTTTCTGGGTATGGAAAAACAGCAGTTCATTTCATATCGCCTCGATGTGCCGGTATTCAATGATTCCAAGCTGCTCGGGGTGATTAGTCTGCGCCGCGACAGCGAGCCCTTTGATGACCTGGACATGATCGCCAGTGTCAGCATAGCCGCGCAGGCCATGTTGATTTTCAAGCGCTCCACGCGCAGCTCGGCGATGGTTGTGGATCAAACGGTACCTGATCCGGTGATCAGGCCAAAGAAGACGGAAGATACAACTAATACTTCCATACCGTCGTATTCGGAAAGCAAGGATATGGAGGTGACAGACCACAGCTTTGTTGAGTCCGATCAGACCCTGGTGCCACAGGAGGTAGTAGACAAATTCAAACAGGAAGAGGCATCGGCGAAGAAAACCATCACCCTGATGAGCCGCGAAAATGCAGACAAGATCGCGGTTGACCGTTATCGTACCGCTGCGGTTGAGGGTGAGCCTCTGTCAGTGCTGATCATTGAGGTCGATGGGTTATCGAAATTACGTGAAAAAGACGGCGATCAGGTTGCCTACAAGGTGTTTGCCGCAATCGTAAAGTACATTTTTACCAAGGTCGATAAGAACAAGGATATTCTCGGACGCTATGGCCAGAATGGCTTGAGCGTGTTAATGCCCAGGGTTGATATGAACGCGGCGGAAAAATTTGCCGAGATGATCCGACAATTTGTCGGCGAAGCACGCTACAAAACTGCATATGGAGAGAAGAGCGCTACCTTGAGTATTGGGGTGGCTGCAATTACCGACGATACCGGCGACTATGCCTCGATGATCAAGCGTGCCGATATGGCATTGTTCGTGGCCAAGAAAAACGGCCGTAACTGCGTCAAGGTCAGGTTATAATAGGCAACCTTTTCGAGTTCATTGTATCTGTAGATGGTAGATAATCAGCACTGGTTAGATCGCTGGAAAGAGAATCGTATCGGTTTTCACGAAAGCACCGTTAATCGCCATCTAAAAAAGCATTTAGCACAGTTTGCCCTGCCCGCGGCTGCATCAGTGTTTGTACCCCTGTGTGGAAAGGCCCGGGACATTGCCTGGCTCGCGCAGCATGGCTACCAGGTGATCGGTATTGAACTTTCGCAGCTCGCCATAGAAGCGTTCTTCGCGGAAAATTCACTCGAATTCGAGCGTTCCGAAACTGACCGCTTCGCAATCTACGAATCCGCAAACATCCGTCTGCTGCAAGGTGATTTCTTTGATCTGCGCAGCGAGGATCTGCGCGCATGTCAGCTGGTTTATGACCGTGCCGCATTGATTGCGATGGAATCGCCGGATCGCCCCCGTTACCTCGAGCATATGCTCTCGATAGTGCCAACGCTAAGCAAGATGCTGCTGATTACGCTCGATTATGAGCAGACGGAAATGCGAGGGCCGCCATTTTCAGTGCCGACGGACGAAGTTTACCAGTACTATGCAGATGCGTTTTCGATTAAATTGCTGGAGCGTAACGATATTATCGATGAGAGTCCCCGGTGGCGAAAAGTGGGGCTGACGGCGCTCGTCGAATCAGTCTTCCGACTTGACGGGTGATGAGTGAAATTTCAGGGGAATCTGCACAAAATGTTTGCCGAGGCGACCAGTCCGGTAAGCTATCGACTTGACCTGGGTGGCCAGCAGGTAAACCTGAACGAGTGGCTGGGCAGGCAGGTCAGAATTGAGTACCTGCAGCAAATCGAGTGTATCCACTGTGGGCGGGTAACCAGGAAAAGTTTCAGCCAGGGATATTGTTATCCGTGTTTTAGCGGTCTTGCGCAGTGCGACCTGTGCATCATGTCCCCCGAGAAATGTCATTTTCACCTTGGGACCTGCCGGCAACCTGACTGGGGACTGTCACATTGCATGCGGCCGCATATCATCTATCTCTCCAATACTTCCGGTGTAAAGATCGGCATTACCCGCGAAACTCAGCTGCCTACCAGATGGATCGATCAGGGTGCTATCCAGGCGATACCTGTTCTGCGGGTGTCGAAACGTTACCACGCCGGTCTGATCGAACATGCGTTCAGGCAATACGTCAGCGACAGGACTAACTGGCGTAACATGCTGAAAAACGAGGTCGAAGTAATCGATTTATACCAGGTCTTCGAATCCATCTGGCCGCAGGTAAAGGCACAACTTGATCCTGAATTGATCGCCGATGCGGAAGAAATCGCGAGCGCCGACGGAATCCTTAATCTCGACTATCCGGCCCTCAGTTACCCCGTTAAGGTGAATAGTTTTAACCTTGATAAACAGCCGCTGGTCGAAGGCAAGCTTGATGCGATCAAAGGTCAGTACCTGATTCTGGACAATGGCGTAATCAATATTCGCAAGTACGGCGGGTACCTGGTCAGCCTGGAATGTAACTAGGCCCCAGGATTTCTAGTGAATGCTGATCGAAGTGTTTTGATGGTAATAAAACTCCATCACCTTGCGTACATGTGGCGGGTAATCCAGCGCGTCCATCTCTTTCATACCCTCGGCGAAAAAACCGGTTGCTTCCTGTGGCAGATAGATCAGGAATTCGTCGAAGGCCTGCTTCATAACCTCAAGGTCGTGGGTCCGAGTCGCCACTATGCCGCGATTAATATGTAGTAGCCGCCAGGGTCGGAGTTCTTCGTTGTCGTCCTGATCTTTTTTCAGTTCCAGCGAGCAGTGATTGACGATTTCGGCAATCAATTCTGACAGCGCCAGCAGCGCTTCTCTTTCCTGCATCAGGTTGGCCAACTGGGCAATCGCGTTAACTACCGGCTCCAGGTAATTTATTGTTCCGTTGTAACTAATTGTCCAGCGTGCGAACACCAGCGAAATTTGCTCGATTTCCTTGCGCTTATGGGGTAAATCTAGCCGCTCCATTAAATCGATTAACTTGAGCAACAACACGAAACCATAATCGCTGATTTCGGTTGCCTCGGCCGCTTCAATTAATTTATCTTCACTGGCACGCAGATTGACGCTGGCGACTATATTGAAATAATCCTCGAATTTATCGATTAGCGCGGTGAGCCCCTTGCGATAATCGTCATCAAGAAACTCATCGAGTTGCTGCGGCAATTTCAGCAAGTATTCTCGTGCGTCCTTCAATGACGTCATTGAATCCATTGTCTAGTCAGTCTCCCTCGAGGTTTACGTCTACAACGACTTTGCGATTGTGTTAACCAGCCCCGGGCCGCGATAGATTAAGCCAGTGTATAACTGGATGAGTTTAGCACCAAGTTCAAAGCGGAGTTTGGCTTCCTCGACTGAGTCAATGCCACCGACCGAAATAATCGGGATGTCATCCCCCAGCTGCTGGTGAAAGTCGATGAGCAGCTGTCTTGATTTGTCACGCAATGCAGCGCCACTCAGGCCGCCGCTTTCATTGGCCTGCCGATGTCCCTGAACCCCGTCACGCGATATCGTGGTGTTAGTGGCGATCAGTCCGTCTACCGAATATTTGCGCAGCAGGTCGGCAATCGCCGGGATTGCCCGGTGCTCCAGGTCCGGGGAAAGTTTGATTGCCAGAGGTCGATATAATTGAAGTTTGTCTTCGAGCCTGGCACGTAACTGACTGATTCCGGCCAGTAGTGCTTCAAGCGCCTCCTCGTTCTGTAAATCGCGCAGCCCCGGCGTGTTGGGTGAGGATATATTTATCGTGATGTAATCCGCGCTGGTATAGACCTTTTCAAATCCCAGGCAGTAATCCGTCAGTGCCTGATCCACCGGAGTGCTGAGGTTTTTACCGATGTTGATACCCAGTACGAAATCACGCGCCTGTTTGCCGACCTGGTCGAGTAAATGATCAACGCCACTGTTGTTGAATCCCATACGGTTGATCAGGCTCTGCTGCCGTGACAGACGGAATATACGCGGTTGGGGATTTCCGGGTTGCGCTAGCGGAGTGACGCTGCCAACCTCGATAAAACCGAATCCGAGTTTCCCCAGGCCGTCGAGATAATCCCCGTTCTTGTCCAGGCCAGCCGCGAGACCGACAGGGTTCGGGAAATCCAGACCCATCACGCGGACCGGTTTATCGACTCTTCTGTCGGGAAGCACTCGATGAAACTGTTGCAGCATCTCCAGGCTGATATCGTGTGCCAGTTCAGGGTCGAGCGAAAATAGTATTGGTTTTACCAGCGAGTAAAGCATCAGCTTGAAGCGATCAGGGCGAGCAGTTCGGGATATTGTTCCAGGTCGTGCAGCGTATCAATATCCCGCACAGTTTCAAGCAAACTTACGCGATAGTTTAATCGCTTCGCATTGGTGAGCGTTTGTCGGAGTACCTGGTCTGAACTCCAGCTTACATTGTGGAATAAACCGGGGTCGATATTGGAACAGGCAATCAGGGCGTAACCGCCATCAAACGCGGGCAACAATACCAGTTCGTGGTCGGCCAGAGCCCGGGCTGCCTGGAGCAGGTGTTCGCTGCAAATATCGAGGCAATCCGAGCCAATTATTATTGCACCGTCGGTACTCATGACGAGCATGTCTTTAATCGCGTTGAACATACGTGTTCCCAGATCGCTACCTTTTTGCACGAAGTGTTCTTCATCCTGCCACAGCTCGTCGTCGCAGACTTCGCTCAGGTACAACTGGAAATCAAGCCCTGATTCCCTGGCGACCTCAAGCGTATACTCGAGGCAATAACGGTAGACCCTGGCTGCCTTGTCGGCACCAATATCCGGAATGAGGCGGGTTTTTACCAGGCCGGGGCTGGGAGGTTTGGCGAAAATACCTACCGAAATCATGAACGCATTATCCCTTTTACGGGTAGTAAATCTTGTGCAGTCGCCGGGGGTCGACTCCAAGCCAGTACGCGAGACGTAACGACCACATCAGGAGCACTGTTTTAACGATCCCATTGTCCCGCCAACGCCGGTTTGAGCTGGAAATCGCTTTTCCAATGACGAATGGTTTGGCCAGTCGCCGCGCTGTCTTGCAAATCGCGATGTCTTCCATGAGTGGAATTTTCGGGTAGGCGTCAAGCGATTCAAAGAAATGCCGCTTGAAGTACAGGCCCTGGTCGCCACCGGCAACATGGCTAATCCGGGTACGCAGATTAATAGCGCTTTCGATTATTCGATAAACGAACGCGTCATCGCTTAATCGCAAACGATAGAATCCCCAATCTGCGTCAGCTTCGATAAAGCAGTAAAAATCTTCAGGTAATACGCTGTCAGCATGCAGAAACAACAGAAACTTTCCTTGCGCCGTCCTGCTTGCGGCATTCATTTGAGTGGCTCGACCCACGTTGCTGTGCACGATGCTGCAGGGATATTGACTGGCAATTTCCAGACTGCCGTCGTTGCTACCGCCATCGCTGATGATGACTTCAGCATGGTTTGTCACCCATTGCAACGCGAACAGCCTGGCGAGGCCTTGATCGAGGCAGTCTGCTTCGTTCAGGACCGGAATGATGATGCTGAGTTGTGGGCTGTCAGGCAAGAGCTCCGCCGCAACTGCTACCCTGGCCTGCGGTACAGCCATAGCAATGATCTGCAATGCTGATCGGGATATTTCGCAGGCTGGTCTTCAATATATCGCTAATATGCATTTTATGTCGTTTGCCTGGATGACGAATATTCATATTGAGCATCTGGTTGAAATCACAATCATAAACATATCCTTGCCAATCGATGCTGAGCTGATTGGTGCACATTAATCCCTGCATGTTAGCTGCACTGAAGGAATCTTTTAACAGGTTCATGTAATCTTCAAACTCACCCCGGGATATCAGGGTGCTGCCAAAACGTGCGATCGGCATATTGGTAATGGTAAATAGTTGATTGAACTCGATATCGAATTTCTCGGCGAGAAACTGTTTATAGTCTTGCTCCAGTGATTCCTGTGGAGGTGGTAAATAGGGACCGGTAGGATTGTATACCAGGGTCAGAGTGAGCTTGCCGTCTGCCTTGCCATAGCCAAGTCGATTCAGCTGTTTCAATGCCTGCATGCTTTTCTGATATACGCCTTTACCGCGTTGCCCATCGACATTGTCTTCCATGTAACAAGGTAGTGAAGCGACAATCTGTACTTCGTTCTCAGCCAGGAATTCGGCAGTACCCTCGTAACCCGGTTCCATCAGGATGGTTAAATTGCAGCGATCGATAACCGTAATGCCCAGTTCGCGTGCAGCAACAACCAGGTCTCTGAACAAAGGATTCATTTCAGGAGCGCCACCGGTGAGATCAAGCGTGTGAACCGATGGCTGGGCCAGCATTTCGAGGATATGCGCGATGTTCTCCTGTTCCATTAATTCTTTGCGCGTCGGGCCTGCCGCGACATGACAATGCAGGCAGGACTGGTTACACAGGTAACCAAGATTGACCTGCAGTATTTCCAGTGTATTGCGGGTTACGCTTGGGAAATCGGTAGTTTTTAAGAGCGGCCAGGTGTCGCGCATTAGTTATGAAAGCTGGTTATTGATCCACGGTAGACTCGCAATATACCATAGAGTTCAGATTCCGGGCGATACGATCAGGGGGGATGATATCAGTACCAGTAGCCAGATGGTGGCTTGCGGCGTAGCGGTAGTCGTAACCCATCGTCAGCAAGTATTATTTGGTAAGCGCAAGTCTGCGGCGGACGGGTTTGAATGGCAGTTGCCTGGTGGCTGGATAGTCCCCGGTGAATCGGTGCAACAGGCGGCTCGTCGCGAGGTGAGTGAGGAAACCGGTCTGCAATTGCAGGAGCTTCAGTTTGTCGGGATAACCAACAACGTTTTTTCGCCGCATAATCATTCAATATCACTGTATTTTGAGGCAGAATGCGCTGATGTTGAGGCACTGAAAGCGATGGAGGGTGACAAGTGTGACGCCTGGGAATGGAGATGCTGGGCTGAAGTAACGGAGAATCTCTATTTGCCGCTGCGTTTGTTCAAAAAAACCGGATATCAACCGTTTTTACCGGGTATGCGAGGGACCTATTTCTCAATTTGAATTTATATAGTGATTTTATAGGCTTATCCTCGATAAACTAGAATTAAATTTAACTATACTGCTATAGTTCTTTAACGCGCGATTGACAAAAATATAAGAAATTAATGAAAGTCGAATTCGATATTGCTAGTGATCAGATCGATGGTGCTCGCGATTATCAGGAAGACGCCTACATGGTTAACCAGTTGGGCGAAGCCGATAATGGAGACCTTTGCTCGCTGATAATCATGGCCGACGGTATGGGCGGGCATGCAGCGGGCAATGTCGCCAGCAACATGGTGGTTGCGACTTTCAATAAAACCTTCCAGGCAAAATTCCCAACGACTGAAGTAGCAGATGTCCTCACCGACGCCTTGAACCGTTCCAATGACCAGATTCGAGCGTCGGTCAAGGAAACTCCTGCGTTGCGTGGTATGGGTTGCACCATGGTCACCGCCTACCTGCAGGACAGTGATCTTTACTGGGTTAGCGTTGGCGATAGTCATCTCTACCTGGTTCGCGATCGTGAATTAATCAAGCAAAATGCCGATCATAGCTACGGTGCCTATCTTGATATGATGAAAGAGCAGGGCATGGAGATCGACGAGCAAGCCGGTATGTCACGCAACATGTTGATGAGTGCAATGACCGGTGAAGAAATAAGCAGTATCGACGTTGCTGAAAACCCGATTAAGCTTCGACCTGGCGATCGTGTCATCGTGGCCAGCGATGGGCTCGATACCCTTGGTGCAGGTGCAATAATCCAGTATTCCTCCTGGTCGGCAACGGCGAAGGAATGTGTCTATGCGCTGTTAAAGGCAGTCGAGGATGCCAACAAGATCAATCAGGACAATACAACTCTGATTGTGGTTGATGTCAAGGAACGTGAGGCCAGGTACGAACCCCAATCGGCCGAGTTTGCGCCGCCACCCGCGGAACCGGTTTCGCGTGTAGCCGATGTGCAAATTGCCGATGAGTATGAAGAACCGCGTTCTTACAAGTGGCTGGTATGGTTGGTTGTGCTCGTCCTGTTAGTTGGCGGAGGTTTATTCGCGTGGCAAGTCGGATTGGTCGATAAAGTCGTGGACAAAGGTACTGAGCTGGTGGAAACAACCGCGGAATCAATTGAAGCGGAACTGGAAGCCGAGCCCGAGCCTGAACCCGTGGTAGAAGCCGAACCTGAACCAGAGCCTGAACCTGAACCTGTAGTTGTAGCCGAACCCGAGCCCGAGCCGGCGTATGTAGATAAAGCCGATATTTTCAGGGATCGCCTCAAATCCGGCGGCAATGGTCCAACCATGATTAAAGTGCCTGCGGGCCGCTTCCGTATGGGTGGAGCTTCTGCAATTGTTTCGCCCGATGAAGTGCCGCGACATGAAGTTAATGTTTCATCTTTCATGGTCTCCGTTTACGAGGTCACCTTCGCCGAGTACTATCGTTTTGCTGCCGCCACCGGACGCAAGAAACCGAAGAGTAATGGTTGGGATATTAAAACCCATCCGGTGGTTGAGGTTTCCTGGGATGATGCGCTTGCCTATACCCGCTGGCTGAGTAAGCAAACAGGAATGCGTTACCGTCTGCTATCCGAGGCAGAATGGGAGTATGTCGCGCGGTCCGGCACGACAACATCTTTCTGGTGGGGTATCAAGTCAGGAGTCGGTAATGCGCACTGTTTTGATTGTAAAAGTGATTTCAGTACCAGTAAGCCTGCGAAGGTCGGCACCTATAAGCCAAATGCCTTCGGCGTTTACGATACCGCGGGCAATTTATTCGAGTGGGTACATGACTGTTATCACCGCAATTACCAGGAAGCGCCAACTGATGGCTCAGTATGGGAAGGTGGCGATTGCGATGTTCGTGTCGTACGAGGTGGTTCTTACGGCAGTCCAGCCTCTTCGATGCGTGCCGAAAATCGCGAGAAGTTCAAGAGCGGTAAAGGTCAGTACAATGTTGGAATACGCGTTGCGCGCGATCTTTAGTACTGTACCCAACTCCGGGATGGTCTACTCAGGGTAACAATCATGATCGAATGGCAGGCTATTGAGACAGTGCTGCTCGATATGGATGGCACCTTGCTCGACTTGCACTTTGACAACTTCTTCTGGCAGGAATACCTGCCGTTGCGTTATGCCGAAATCAAGGGTGTAGAGGCGCAAGCTGCAAAACACCACATTGTTACACAGACCCGAAAAATTGAAGGTAGCCTTAACTGGTATTCAACCGATTACTGGAGTGCGATGCTTGAAATCGACGTGGTTGAGTTGAAGCATGAAATTAGTCATAAGGTAGCGATACGACCCTTCTGTATCGACTTTCTCGATGCATTACGTGCCGCGAGAAAAGACGTGGTGCTGGTGACCAATGCCCACCATGACAGCCTGGCGTTGAAAATGGAGAAAACACAAATCGCACACAAATTCGATCGACTCATTACCGTGCATGAGTTTTCCCTGCCCAAGGAAGATCCGCAATGCTGGCATGAAGTTCACAAACGCCACCCATTTAGCGCACAAAAAACCTTGTTGATTGATGATAATCTGCATGCCTTACAGTCAGCACGTGAGTATGGTATCGGTAGTTTGCTCGCTATTTATCAACCCGACTCGCAAGCCCCACGCCGGGAAATAGATGATTTTGATGCGATTCATTCCTTCGCTGAAATAATGCCGATAGCCGGGGTGGATGATGAGTAAGCCAGGGCCCGAGTTGATGTCGGGGGGCTGCCTGTGCGGTGGGGTTCGTTATCAGATTACTGGGAAATGCCGCGATATCATTAACTGTCACTGTGAGAACTGTCGCCGCACCCATGGCCATATTGCGGCCTATACGTCGGTGCGGCAGTCGGAACTGGTATTAACCAGTCAGGACACTTTGCAGTGGTACCACGATGAATCAGCGGATACATTTCGCGGTTTCTGTAACCGTTGCGGAGCCAGTCTGTTTTGGGATGCGCGCGACGGTCAGGGTAAAATTTCGGTAGCCGCCGGATCGCTGAACGATAGCCTCAATTTAAAAACAATTGGACATGTTTTTGTATCCGAAGCAGGGAAGTATTATGAAATCGATGATGGTTTACCGCGCTTTGAAACCGGCAATGCCGGCGCACTGGAATCCGATGACAGCAGTTGACCTTGGCTCCGGAATGAGTTAAATGTTTCAAATCAAAACTGATCGTGCGAATGATGACTGCCTGAACTGGCAAAATTAGCGATGATGTAAAACCCTTAATCCCGTAATTTAATTTGTCGATTACACGAAAGATCAATAGCAATGTTGAAACCGGAAAAATATGACCCGTTCAGGCGGTCGGTTGGCCATGTACTCGATATTATCGGGGAAGGCTGGTCGATCCTGATTATTCGCGAAGCTTTTCTCGGCACCCGGCGTTTCGAAGAATTCCAGGGACGCCTTGGTATTGCGCGCAACATTCTTACGACGAGACTGAAAAAGCTTTGCGCCAACGAGATTCTGGATCGAGTGCCGGTTAAGGAAGGTGCTAAACGGCATGAGTATATATTAACCGACAAGGGTAAAGACATGATGCCCTTGCTGGTAGCGCTGACTCAATGGGGTGATAAATGGGTTTACGGGGAAAACAACGTACCTTTGATTTTCCTCGATCGCGACCAGTGCGAACCGATCGCTAGCGTCCAGGTATTTTCAGCTAATGGCGAGGTACTGCGCCCGCGCGATATCATGATAAAGGCGGGCCCGGGCGCGACCCCCGAAGCTATAGAGCGAATCGAAGAACTGAACCAAAATGAGTGAGACAGACGCTACGCCGCCAAAGTGTCCGGTCGGCGAAACCAGTTGTGAGTGGCTGGACGAAGTCGATAATCTGCGTAACCAGATCAGCGTACTGTCCGAGCTGGTATCGACCGATGCTCTGACCGGGCTATTTAATTTCCGCCACTTTAAAACGGTACTGCAGGCGGAAATGGACCGCTCCAAGCGCAGCGG
>Ga0265309_10000151_pt1 | contig 24690 bp, 15 predicted proteins | sample Helome_FD_192492 | JGI IMG/M metagenome (GOLD analysis project Ga0265309, IMG submission 192492) | Marine sediment microbial communities from subtidal zone of North Sea - Hel_20160524 (Illumina Assembly) | ecosystem: Environmental > Aquatic > Marine > Subtidal zone > Sediment ...
TGGATCGAAAACATGTACCGCACCCGTGGCGGACGATTCGGCCCAGATTTCAACCCCGACGAGGTCGAACTGGAACGCTGGGGCAGCGTACAGATCGAACTGGGCTGTGACTACGGCAAGATGGATTACGTATCTGACCTGCCCGAATTCGGCGAAGGCAAACAGACTTTCTTCCGGCTGACCAATCCGGGGTCCATTCCCTGCAGTGAGCAGGAGCCGCCGAATATCCTACTCGTTATCGCCGACGATCTCGGCAAGGACGCCTCCAACCAGTATGGTATCTCGGCAGAACAGCCCGTCACACCGACGCTGGATCAATTAGCCATTGAAGGACTGGTATTCGAGAACGCCTGGTCCAACCCAACCTGCAGCCCGACCCGTGCCAGTATCCTGACCGGAAAATACGGCACACGCACCGGTGTGCTGACGGCGATGGATGTGCTTTCGGAGGACGAGACGTCACTACAGTCATATATCCATCAGCATCTGCCCGGTAAATACACAGACGCCGTGATTGGCAAGTGGCATCTTGGACCCCAGCCCGGAGGGTTGGATCACCCTGAAAGCCTGGGTGTTGGTCATTTTGCAGGCATCATCGGAGGAGAGGTTAATGACTATGAAGATTGGGTGCTGACTACGAACGGCCAAAGACGCAGTGAAACGAGATATGTGACCAGCAAACTAGTTGATCTCGCTGTTGAATGGACTGGCGCTCAGCAAAGCCCATGGTTTTTATGGCTGGCTTTTAATGCACCACATACACCCTTCCACCTTCCACCAGCCAGTCTGCACAGCCAACAACTATCGGGAGCCGAAGCTGACATCCAGGCAGATCCGCTGCCCTACTATTTCGCTGCCATTGAGGCCATCGACACCGAACTTGACCGCTTGCTGGATTCGCTCGACGCAGAAACACGGGCCAATACCATCATCATTTTTATGGGCGATAACGGTACCCCCGGCCAGGTGGTGCAGTCTCCGTATTCAAGACAAAAGGCCAAGGGTTCTCTGTACCAGGGCGGGGTTAACATACCCTTTTTCATAACTGGCCCCGGTGTTACACGCATCAACGAGCGAGAGACTGCACTGGTCCATACCACGGACCTCTTTAGCACGATCGCGGCGCTTGCCGGGGTCAATGTTGACCAGGTCAATGACAGTGTTTCGTTCGAAAAACTGCTCGGCGAACTAATGCCGTCTGAGCGCTTCATTCATTACACCGAACAATCAACCGAGACCGGTGAAGAATGGACCGTGTCTGACGGCTCATACAAATTGATCGAATCGAGCGAGGGCGAGCAGGAGTTCTACCAACTGACGATCGACCCGTATGAGGACGACGACCTGGTTGCTGCCGGCACCGCGTCACCCGATATCATGAAAGACTTGGAATACCTGGTTGACCAGATTAGGCATGATGCTCCAAACGCAGAGGGTTTCCCCATCGTCGACACAAACCAGGAGCAGTGTTACAACGACATCGGTGCCCAGATCACCTGCGCATCGAGAGCCGAGGCTTTCTATGGACAGGACGCGCAATACGCCGGCAACACTCCAAAGTACGCGGACAACGGTGATAGAACCGTGCTGGATCTTGTCACTGGCCTGACGTGGCAGCAGAGCCCGGACACCAATAGGGATGATTTTGTTGATGCTGACGACAAACTGACTTATTCCGAGGCGCGGGCCTACTGCAGTGATCTGGAACTGGCCGGAAAGACCGACTGGCGTCTGCCTGATATCAAGCAGTTGTACTCGCTGATTGATTTTAGCGGTGTCGACCCCAGCAGCTACGATGGGGACGATACTTCCTCTCTCACACCCTTTATCAACAGTACATATTTCGAATTTGGCTACGGCGATACGGGCGCCGGTGAGAGAATCATCGATGCACAATTTGCCTCCGATACGCTCTATGTCTCCACCACTGGCAACAACAATGCGGAGACATTGTTCGGAGTAAATTTTGCCGACGGTCGTATCAAGGGCTATGGGCTCAGTCTCCAGGGTCAGGACAAGACCTTCTATGTCATGTGCGCGCGGGGCGCGGAATCCTATGGTCAAAATGACTTGATTGACAATGCAGACGGAACCATCACCGACCTTGCAACGGGCCTGATGTGGACCACTGATGACAGCCGAGCCGGTTTGAATTGGGAAGAAGCACTGGACTGGGTCACCGAGCAAAATAACGCGAATTTTCTCGGTTACAGTAACTGGAGACTTCCCAATGCCAAAGAACTGCAGGGGCTGGTGGATTACAGCCGTTCACCTGACACAACTGGCTCGGCAGCCATCAGCCCGTTATTCAACGCCACCAGTTTGATAAACGAGGCAGGTGAGACCGACTGGCCGGCTTACTGGACCAGCACCACGCACCTGGACCAAAGGTCCAATCCTGGTTCAGCGGGAGTCTACATCAGCTACGGCCGCGCACTAGGTTATATAAACAATACCTGGGTGGATATACACGGTGCCGGTGCGCAAAGGAGTGACCCCAAGTCCGGCAATCCCGCCGACTACCCCACCGGCCGCGGACCACAGGGCGACGCCATAAGAATCTTCAATCACGTGAGGCTGGTACGTACCCCGTATCATTAGGGTCAGAGCCAAGTGCCAGAGTAAAATCAAGACCCACTGAGCAACCAATTTCCGCTTCTGGCCGTAATGAGAACGAAACTTCCCTGCGATTCACATCCAGGGGAGTTCTCTTTTTGGCCGATAGCAGTCCTAACGGTATCCTGGATGGCGCCCTGATTTAGTTCTGCTTTCCGCCTGGAAGCGGCCATTAACACGGATGGGTGCTCATCGACAGCTTCCTACCCATCTCGGAAATCTTAGCATATCTTCTGTGCAGGTCGCACTTAGCCAACACCGGAAATTTAGCCTTTAAGCCATATAATGCGAACACTTGTTTACATAAATGTGGAGCAAATCATGAATCGACAAAACCTTTTGGGATTGAGCGCCGCACGCCTTCTGGTTCCTGGGGTCGCGTTCTTTGGCTGGGGACTGATCTGTGTTCTGGTGATTCAACGGCAACGCCGGACATCCGCTGTCGTGCCGTCCGTTGCGGAAGTATCCTGATTCGTTACGTGATTCTTGAATTACTTTGAGTCACTATAGGGCCGGGCCTGCTTGAAATAGACTTTTCGCTCGCCCGTACCTAAATCGTCCACCTTGTATTCAACATCTATAGCGAACAAGTCGTTCTTATCCTGAGGATCATCGAGTTGCTTGAAATGGTCATGCAAGGTACGTATCACGTTCACCATCATATCGAGTTCGCTATCCAGGAACACAGGCTCTCTGATTCCGAGGTCCCTGTTTACTCTCGTTTCTGATGATCGCTTGATATAGACACGTTCGGTGTATGGTGTGCCGAAATCGTATGCAGTCTTCGGATTAAAAAACACGATCATTTCTTCCGCCACTACACCTGGCGAAGGGTTGGTCACACTGTATTCACCTTTCTGGTTATTGAAGTAGACCCCTGTTGACAACCCGGACGGGCTTTTCACGTCGGTGATGTTTCTTGAGATCGCTACGCCGTTGCCTTCCTCACTCGGAAACCCCGGGTTCAATTGAATCGCGGCGAAAACCGTTTCGTGATTGATGCCGTAAAATTCCCGCTCGTCGAACGCTCTCCGGTTCCAGACCGAAGCCCAAACGGTTCTAACCGCCTTCTCGATACTGCTGCTCTTTTTGTCGGGATTGAATGAGGTTGAAGTGTACAGCCCCGCACCACTGAAATCGGTCAGGTCTTCAGAATTGGTCGAGCTTCGAAAGCGTACGCTTTCAGTTGGATAGTGGGTATCGATTTTGGCCTTTACATCCGCGATCAATTGCGGGTCGATAGACGATTGCAAAAGCTTTCCCCGAAGCGCTGCGAGCAGTTTTTCTGTCGCGACCGGATCGTTCTTTGCACGGATCTTTTCAATGGTGTCTTTGATTAATAAGTCGATTCCTGTTTCTTTTATGTGCGCGTCATAATACGCAAAGGGAATGGCAAAACCCGGCCGGACGATTTGATAATCAGCCTTGCCCTCCAGGAGATTGTAGATCTCGGCATAATTGGCAGCCTTGGCGCCCACCAGGTTGGCGTCTTTTGCGCCAATTTCGCTATGGTCCAGCACTCTTTTCACATCCAGCCGAACCGCCGGGAGATTACCGATCGCAGGCGGTCTGGATGACTGCCAATGTATCTCAGCCTCGGTTCTGTCGACCACTTCGATGCTGACATCATTGCCTTTCAAACTCATTTTAATCAGCGCGTTGCTGTTGACCAGCTCCGCATATTCGGAAGACATGATGTTGGGAAACACCATGTTCGGTGTGTTGCGTTGCTTCGATTTGAGGTTTATATGGTCAAGGTCGGTCTGCGCCTGTTCGGTGATAACGCCTGCAACCACGGTCAGGTCGAGCGGCAATGACTGAAATACCGGAATACTCTCTGTATTCAGCGAGGAGTAAACATCCGTGGTTCTCAGCATATCGTCTTTGGTAATGTATACCAGGTAGCCATAGGCGGTGCCGTCCCACATAACGCGTTTCCTGGCTGTACCCTCAGCGGCCAATTTGATGTCATTGGTAAGCCTGGCCAGGTCAATCAGCAAGGACGCTTTCAAAGTATCGTCGATCACGCCGCCTGCTACGGGATCTATATTTTTCCAGGCTACAAGTGGCGCTCCATACATGCTCTCGATGTTATCTGTCGCATAGAAGACGGCAACCGACACGAAATTTGCTATTTCCAGCAAACGTTCAGGATCCCGGTCTTCAACCGAAGCGTTGAAATCGCGAATATCTGTGAGGAGCTTTTTGCGTTGTTTTTTCGTGATCATCCCGGAAGAAAATGCTGAGTTGATGGCAACGAACATGCGCGACTGAATATCGGCGTTAGAAGAATTTTCGTCAATACCACTATTCAATACATCAATCTGCAAATACTGGTTGAGCTGGATGATAAAACGAATCGTTTCAAGCGGGTAGGAGTCTGCTTTTTCCATGCGCTCCATAAGTGCAGCCCCGATTTCCGAAAGCGCTTCGAGTTCGCTGACAGGGTTATGGGTATTTTTCAGTGAAGCGATCGTTGCCAGTTGCTGTTCATTCAGATTGGGTTCAAGATTGTTTGCTGTTTTCTTTAAAAAATCGGCATTGACTTCAAAATAGCTGTTGAGCGATTTCAGCAACTGTTCAATGTCAGCCTTGTGCTCATTAGAACCGTTGTACTTTTGATTAAAGATCTCCAGGATCGTGATGGTATCCCGCGAAAGCGAGTTATGGATTCCATTGCGAATAGTGGAAAATTCGCTTTTGTATGCTGGCTCGATACTCTGCGAAATGGCATCAACCTCATTTCTCAGGGTGTTGATGGAAACACCGGAGGTGGAATTTAAGTCATAGCGACTCAGTACTTGATACAGAGCCAGATACTCACTGCGTTTCCGCGTGTACGCCGCTGCATATTCAGCGAGATGATTCAGATATATAACTTCATATTCGGAGCTCGCTGTTCCCCGGGCATAAAAGGTTTTTGCCATCTTGGTGTCGGGAAATTTGAGATTGTAAAAGCGTTCCAGGATGGTGTGCCTGAACACATTTAGCACGTCTTCCATGGCCTGGTCGTTGGCCATGAATTTTTTATGGTCGATATCAAACGCTGTGCTGTTGGCATCGCCAACTACGTTTTTCGCGTACAAATAGTGATAATTGGTCGCGAAAACATTGGCAATGTAAAAATCAAGCGCTGCCAGTTTCTGTGCGCCTTCGTCGCGAAAGGCAGAAAAAAACAGGGTTTTCCCCTTTTCGCCTGGAAAACCACCCCCCGTCCTGCAGAACCTGCCTTCGGTTGTTTGCTTGGCATAGCAGCCGTATGGACCTTTCCACTGCTCGTTGACCGATGCGGCAAAGAGCGTTTGAATCGCTTCAATATCTCTTTGATCCTGGGCGGATAGTACGCCGCTTACCATCAGCAAAAGCAATGTAATCAGGCTGGTTTTTCTCATGCTGTCTATTCCAGAGTTCAGGGAATTCAAATGCTATATTGCCAGAATTCTCAGGGTAGGGAACGGCTATTCATATCGGGTCTTCAGCCAGGTCGCCACGCAATCCGGGCCACAATTGAGTGCCCGGGACCGATCTATTCGTGGCAGGCTTCACAGCGTACCTTGAGAAAGCCATTTCACTCAGTTACTTACAACCAACTTCAACCTCTCACTTCCCGCTTTTTGCAAAAAGGGCTCTGAACCCAATACTTGGATAATGGTTGTTCAATCGTTTACCCATGGGCGGGTGGCCGTCATGGCAATGTTCGTTCTCGTCGCGGCGGCTTGCACGCCGATCCGACCGCTTTACCTTGGAACGCCAGCCGAGGTCCATGCTGAGCCCAACTACATCTGCAATGGTGACTCCGTGGATGTAGTCTGGAACCTCAACCTTCCGAAACACGAGGACTTCTGCGAATACCCGACGGGCGGGTACCCCGATGTACGGTCCTGTTCCACTAATTCGGACTGCCCCGGCGAGGGCCGCTGTTCCGATGGGATGTGCTGCGCCTCTCCGATACCCCTGCAGGAATGCGGGTCCTATTGCCCGCCAGACAGTTCATCGACCGTTACTTTCGATCCAAGTGGGCCTACTCAAACCACTCCCCAGGGCAGCGGGCGCATCTCGTTTTCACCATCCCGGACCTCGGCGATCACGCTGACCGGCGAGTGGGGCCCGCCGACAACACCTGAAGGCCCCGATTCGGCACGTGTCGTTGTCGTAGACGAGCCGCCCTTTGAAAACCTGGTGATGGGATTACCATTCGGCTGTACAGGCAGTGGGTACGGCTGGTCGAATTTCGACCTGTCTGTCGCCAATGTACTGCCTTCGTCTTTGATCGTGATCGCCTCGGTGCAAAACACCAGCGGCTATCAGATCCGCCTGTCGGATGGTGTGCATTCACCGATAACGCTCGACGCAGGCGCTCGACCAACAACTGCCTTTAATGGCCCGCTCGCCGGCACCATCTGGTCTGCATCGCTAACCAGCCTGGCTACCATTGGTCTGCCGATACCGAGATGTTCGCCCCTGGGCGAGGCTGACCCCTACCCGGATCTTTCCATCCAGGTCACCCTGGCCTGCGAGTCGAATTCGCCCTGACGCGCCTCGGGACGGGTACTGATAAGTAAACTCACCGAAATTGATAGAGTCGGTGGATGAATACATACAAACGTCACCGATTCCCTCCAGACATAATTAGCTACTTCGTCTAGCTGTACTATCGCTTCAATCTTCGAGCGTATAAAGCACCGAGATTATGGCGATACCTTCTTCATTGATGAAGTCTTCGTGAAAATTAATGGCAAGCAGCATTACCTGTGGAGAGCTGTCGACCAGTTGCCTGCCAACCCTGAAAGTTCGCATGCTCCGGGTAGCCGGCAAAAATTACGGCTATACTAAACCCAGAGGCCAGTTGGCCCCGGAAGGGGCCAGGGCACTTGATCATGAATATCAAACCGGCACAAACAGTGATTCCATTATCAGCCTGCCTGCTATGCATGGCGGCTTCTCTGGTTTATTGTGCCCACCTCCTTGCGCAGCAATTGCCTGACAAACCGGCCATTCAGGCACCCTTACCGGTGACTGGGTACTACGGTAGATTCTGCATCGCGAAGGCAGCGACAAACGTTCAATTGCCTGCGACGGTTTTCGGCTGCGGAGTTGCAGATTGTTGTGCCAGTTGCTCCGTGATCGACGCCTCGTGGCAAAATGGCACGCGCATTGAGGTCACGGTTTCGGGAGCTTTTGAGAATGCAGTAAGCCTCAGATTTGAGAACTTGACTCCCGACCAGTTGAACAGCCTGAACATTCCGAATGGTCAATTTATTGCGGAATCAGAAGTGAAAATCCCGTCGGGCGAATCTACAGTCCAGGTGCCCAGGGATTTTTCTGGAGCCATTCTCATCACACCTGTGATCAACATGCCTTTCACAGCGGGCGATGATGACGGCGAACCAAAAACACATCCGCCCGGCCGGCTAAATGTGGAATTCAAAACCATTTTCGATGAACTGGAGCTTGGCCAGGCCGGTTATGTCATGGATTGGGACGACTGTGGTCCTTCAATAACAACGACCTGCCTGGATGCCGTCGAATTTCAGAATCATACAGACAGTGAACCAGCCGTTGTGATGCTCGATGGTGAAACGGATTTTGGCTGCATTAACGACGTCATCGAATCGGGAATGGCAACCATACCCGTTGGTAACTTTCTTGAGGCCTTTTCCTGCCATGAGGAAGCGGTGGTGTTTGCGCGCGACAAGGCAATGCAGATTTTCGAGGATGCTGACAGTCTGATCTGGAGTGCCTGGACTGACCTGGCCGGTGACATCCAGCCCTTCTTACTGGGTGACCCAAGGGTGGAGTTACCCCTCAATATCCAAATTGCGGTACCCAATAACATCCTGGCGGGTGTACTCGCTCAGGCAGTGATTGACGGTTCGACAGCTCAGTCCATCATGCAGGGCAACCGGATGGGCATTTCCTTGACAGGCACTGATCTCAACGATTTGGTGGTTGTTGGCCAGGCAGACAGGGTTCAGACAATCAATGACTTGATTAACCCATGGATAACCAACAATCCAAACTGCGCGAACGTGGTGGATCTGGTAAATGATTTGTCCGTCCTGGGCGGAGTTTATGATCCGCAGAAACTCAATATTTATTATGTGAGCTCAGCGGCGCTGACGGGAGCTCATTTCCGTTACTGTCCGGCTGATCCCACTAACCAGCCACAGGGTTTATCCACCGGAGTTGTTTTTATTGGCCGGGGTTCGTCGGCGACCTCATTTACCCATGAAATCGGTCATGCCTTGTCACTCGACCACGTTGGCATGAGATGCAGGGACATTCTGGGTATCGAGTTTCCCTGCGGCTGGGACTATGATCATAATGGTTATAAGGATTTCGGCCAGGACAACCTGATGTTCGTCGACTATCCGGACCCGCGCCTGTTCTTTTCCATTGGCCAGGCTTTACGCGCCAATGCCAATGAAACATCCCTTTTGAACACCGGCCTCCATCGCATCGGTGAGCCGACTCGAATTTGCGATTCTTTCCGGCGAAATAAGATTTGCCCCGTATTGAGCCTGGACTCCTATTAAACCCGATGAGCCGTCTGTGCATAATAGTTTCGGTATTATTTGTCCTGATAAGCACTATGTCGTGTTCCGTGGAAGTCAAGAAAACCGATAAGGGCTTGCGTGCCACTCTACAGGATGAACTATCGAATAACGGCGTTCTAAGAGCGTGGCTCAACTGCGAAGAGTGCCAGGAAGGCCAACTGGAACAGGTTTTGAAACTGGGTGATGACATCGTGCCCCAACTAGGACAAGTATTGGACCTGTCCACCAAGTATCTGGCCAGCGATTCGCTGGAGGACCTAGAAGCATTTCAATTGAAATATGCGGCTCAAGTCGCTCGTGACTCCTATGCGGTATTGAGCGACATGAATCCCCGATTCAAGAAGCAAGTCCGTGAAGAGCAATTCGTTGACGCCCAGTTGAGACGTCTGTTGCTGCGCTACCAGGCCCGGGCAGCGCTTTCCCTGGAGTTGATGGGCACCGCTAGGTCAAAGGCGGCTTTGGCTGGCACACAGTCCGGCAAAAACCGTCCGTGAAACGAGATGGTGTGCCACGAACGGCCTCAACACGATTTCGGCTCAGGCAACGAACCGCAAATTATCGATTCTGCCTTCTAAGGAACCGGGCCCGGCCCGCAGGTTTTTTCAACCGGATATGGGATATTGCCAGGACCATTGTTACCATCCCGGTCAACGGTTCCACCGCCACCATCTGATTCAGCAGTGCCGGCTCCACATACGGTTGTCGGCCGAATGGACTCGCACTTGCGGTCATCCCGGTCAACGGTGCCACCACCGCCGTCTTTCTCAATCGTGCCATCGGCGCATCTGAATGTAGGTGATGTTGTATCGCAACGATACGCGATGACATTGCCACCAACGTCTGTAACCTCGACTGACTTGGTCTCTGCGCCACACGTTGTAGGCGCTGCGCATTCATCGCAAAACCAATCGCAACCACTCAATCCCGCCATGACCAGCACGGCGAGGACTACACCCGGTATGGGTATGGTTCGAAAATCTAACTTGGTCATTTTGAACTCCCGCTACATTAAAGCATCCCTAGCGTACTAATTCCTTGAAGTCGTCCATGTCCCTCAAGCCTTCGAATTGTGGATCTGCCGCCAAAAGGCGCTTTGAATAACCCAGATCCACAGCCCGGCCGATATCGTTTAAAGCCTTCTCGTGACGGTCAAGCCGGGTATTGACCACCGCGGCGAAATACCAGAGTTCCGGGTTGGCCGGCTCACTACCGGTTGCCCTGCCGGACAATTCTTCCGCCTGCTCTCCATTACCTACATTGACGTGGTAGGCGGCCAGATAGGCCATCGTGGAGCTGTCCTCGGATTCGATTGCCAGTCGTTCGGTGGCCAGTTGGATGGCTCGTTGATAAGCGGCCATGCTGGTTTCCTCCTGACCCCCAATGTACCGCGTCGCGGCACCCAGTTTACCCCACAACCAATGATCTTCAGGCGCCAGTTCGATTGCGTGTTGGTGCATGTCGGCGGCCTCGGCATACCGGCCCGTGTAGTAAAACAGGGTGCCCATATTTCGATAGCCCATCGGGGTAGGAGCTAGTTCCACGGCCTGTCGCCAGGCAACTTCAGCCTGTTTCCAGTCACCCATGTCAAAATAGGCGGTGCCCAGGTTTGTGAATCCATCCGGGTTGTCTGGCGATAGTTCGGTCACCCGGGTGTAGTACTCAACCGCTTCCTGGTACCGGCCGTAACGGTGCAGAAAATTTCCCATTGAGAAGTAGGGCGCCCAATAGCCTGGTTCCAGTTCGATGCAGTAGCGAAGCAGGCGTTCTGCTCCTGCCAGATCACCCTTGCCCTGCAAGCTGCGGGCGAGGCCATACTGTGCTTCTTCCACGTACGGGCTCAATTCGATGGCTTGCTCGAAATTCTGTTGCGCTTTGTCAAATTGGCTGGACGTGCGGTACAGGTTGCCCAGTGCAATGAAGACTTCCACCTGGCCGGAATCCAGAGTCAAAGCCCGGTTACAGGCACGCTCGGCATTTTCGAAATGCACGACATTCCGATTGAGCCGGAACCAGGCCAGTTCGGTTTCGCATGCAGCGGCATGGGCGCGGGCAAAGCGGTTGTCTATAGCCAGGGCCTGTTCGAAAAAGCGTGATGCTTGGGCGATGCTTTCCGGCTGGCGGGGCAGGCGCAGAGATTCCAGGCCACGCAAATACAGCGTATTCGCTTCTGGGCTTTCGGTGGAATGACTGGCCAGTTGATCCAGTGTATCGGCGGACAGGCTGGTCGAAATGTTTTTTGCCACGCTGAGGGCGATTTCCGACTGGGCGGCGATGGTGGCGCCGGTTTCCATATCATATGTTTCACTCCACAAATGAAAGCCCTCAGCATTCACCAGTTGGGCGGTAACCCTCATGCCGTCTTCATCCCGGCGAATGCTGCCTTCGAGAACGTTATTCACATTCAATTGCGCAGCGATGGCCGGAATATCCAGATTGCCGCCGCTCAGGGAGAAAGAGGAGGTGCGTGCCGCCACCTTGATGGACTTAACCCGGGTCAACTTGTGCAATAACTCTTCGGCCAGGCCAAAACCAAAAAAGGTGTCCGCGGGGTCTTCGCCGATGTTGATGAAGGGCAATACCGCTATAGACCCCTCAAAAGCGGGCATTTTAATGCGTGGCTGGTCCGGCTCCACAGGCATGTCAACCGGACCGGCGGTCCGAAGGTGTTCCGTGTCCCAGATCTGCCGGTAACCCAGCACACTGATCACGACCAGCAGTATTACGATTATCGTGAATTCAATGTAGTAACGAATTTCGTGCCAGGTCATTTTCTCGTGATTTTTTTCCACCGCAACGCCGTTGTGGGTTATTTGCACCAGCCAGGACACGACAATGGCGATAACAAACCCGATGCCCAGCAGCAGTGTGATCAACTTCATCGACCAGTCCGGCAGTTGCAGTGCATCGGAAATGGTTGCGGCAACCTGCAGGATGATCCACGCGATCACCAGGTAGCCGATTCCCGTCCGTACCACCTTCCGATGCTTCATTTCCTGCCACAACTGGCCCAGGATGGACTCGGGCGTAATCACGGTATCGGCAACTCCCGAGAGTGGGCTGGAAGTCGGAGCAATAGCCGATGATTCCTGAAGATCAACCGCTACCAGAAGGCGATAACCCAGGCCGTGAACTTCTTCAATGATGCGCGACTCTTCGGCCGGGTCGCCAAGCGCCTGGCGCAATTCATTGATAGCCTGGTTGAGAACCTCTCCGGACTGAACTTCACCGACCCAGGTCTCATTGAGCAGGTCTTGCCTGCTAACCGTCCTACCCTGCTGATTGCACAAATGAAGTAGTACACTCATGGCCTGCGGCGACAACTGCCTGGCGTCACCAGTGCCGGTTACCCGCCGGGTCTGCGGCTCAATTCGCAAACCGCACAGCGAAAACCCGCTCTTTAGACGCTGATGCACAGTAGACAGTCCTGTAAAGGTGACATCTTTAGATTAGCAGCTACTGCGAAAGCGCACAAAATAGACACGGTGATTCCCGAACTATTTCTTGAGTATTGAAAAGGCACTGCCAACGAACACGCCCACCGTGAAATCATCTGTACTGGTCCATCCCAATCGAATCCCACCATTAAAGACACCCAGTGTATCGGGATCCGGACGCTTGGCCCTGACCAGGTAAATTGGCAGATCCAGGCCCGTCTCATCATTCTCAAAATCACGGGTCACCCGGAAACTGACACCGACATGTCTGAACAGTCTCCTGTAGTCGAGGTAGGCCAGGTGCTTAATCTTTTTGATCGGGGAACCAATGTTTCCGGTAATGCAGTCAACCCATGCGGTTGTTGTCGACGAGGGGCAAACGGTTTTTGATGTTGATGACTGATATGACTTTTGATACTCAAAACCCATCGACACCAGGCTGCGGTTGTCCGCAGAAATGAATCCTCCGAACAAGCCGGTGCTCCAGGGCGTCTCGGTCTGATCCTGCTTGGTAATGCTGGTTCTATCGTAGAAATTGAAATTTTTGTAGCCCAGGGTTGCTTCTGCCCCGTAAACCCAGTTCCAGGCGTTTTTGGGAAAGTTTTCCTTGGTTTTTACTCTGAAATTCGAATGAGCTACGCTGACCTGAAACGAACTTGCCAGACCATCCAGGGTTGAAATATTGGTCAGGTCGTCATTTTTATTCAGGGGGGCGGAAAACGTGATGTCCGTACCTGAAAATCGCCCGACACCCGACTCCAATGTGGCTGAATCCGGGTATTCAATTGAAAGCCTGATTGACGCCCGGCTTTCCGCAGTTGATCCCTCTATCGCAAAACCACTGGCGCCGCTTGAAATCGATCGACCCATCAGAACAGCTTGCCGCCCGTCGAAGACTTCCTGTCGCAGAGCTTGATACGTCACTAACGGCAGATTGCCAGACTTGGGTTCAAGAGCGGAAGGAGTCTCAGCAGGGGCGGGTTCAGGTGTGACTGACGCGTGGGCAGGGTGATCACGGTCGTAACCCAATTCCACGAGTATTTCTTCGCGTTGATCCTGCAGCATCTTTTCGATGACTTTCATTTGAGCGTCCGTGAATGCAGCCTCGGCAGCCCACGAGGTAGTGGTGATTGAAAAAAGAATACACAGAGACAGGGTTATGAGTTTCATCCTTTCAGTCCTCTATTGGCTCAATGAAATGGGCGTCGTTTCTTCGCGATTTTCCTGTAGTTAGATAATCAATGTCTCAATGCGGGGCGACTTGGCGGCTTGGCCCGCCAAAAACGCCTCTCGCTTGGTATAAGCTTCAACCCCCGGCCTCCTTCCGGCCAGTGAATTCCCGTTCTCTTCCCTGTAAGTATAGTCAGGATCCTGGTCTTTCATACTTCGCCCGGGTTAATCCCTTTTCGACCAACCACCTTACGTCGCGAGTCGGTGTCATTGAATCGTTTGCAATCTACAAAGGTGGGCATGCCGTTTTGGTCGGCGAACAAGGAGTCGATGTTCTATCGATTTAGGCCAGTAGCAGGGTCGGGAACCGGCATCTCACGTCTGATCAACAGCTATTGGCAGGGGCTGTCGGGTGGAATATATGTCGCCACTTCCGGCCTGGATGACAGCCGGCTTTGTATGGGTGTTGAGTAATTTCCTTTAAACGAACAAGACAGTTGTTGGTGGGGCGCGGCCCTCTGGCAACAAGAGGGATGCAGCTGAAGTGAGTTGTTGATCCAGGTGAGTAAGTATTTTCCGGATCACCGCCGGTCTTGCGATGTACCGGCACAATCGTTCCAACTTGTACCCCAGGGCAGCCTCTCGGGCCGCACCGGCCCTCACTTTCTTACGCTCATGGACTGCGACGCCGGCATGAAGCGAGAAACCTGCCGTATTGCCTGTTTGTGGTCTCCTGAAGTCGGGACGGACGACCTGGTAGAGCAGGGTGCCCGAGTAAGTGAGAATCTGGAAGATCGTTACTGAGCAAGGCATCCTGCAATTGACTCTGACCCCTTCTTCTTATTGGCAGTGTGAAATAACCGAGCGAAATTTCCCGCTTTTCTCCGGTGGAATGCAGTCCATCGCTGCTACACGAACGGTGACATCTTCAGTCGCTTTCATGATGTCAATCAAAGCATGCTCCAGTTGCTTCCGCAGCGTCTCAAAATCGATCTCCGGAGTAGCCACCACCTTGATTAAAAAATCATCCAGAGTGTTCTGGATCACCTGGACCTGCATCACTCCGGTTACGGAGTAAAGTCTCGACAACACGACGGATTCATGCACCCGTTCACCGTCAGCCAGAACCAGCAAATCGTCGGTGCGTCCGTGCAATTTTGAAAGGACCGGCAACGTACGACCGCAGGCACAGGAATCTTCTCCCAATTCCCCCAGGTCCCCGATGCGATAATTGAGCAAAACGGTGCCGCGGTTGATCAGGTTGGAAATGACAATTTCTCCGCTCCTGCCCGGTGCCAGGGTTTCTCCTGTTGAGTCTAAGATTCGCAACGCAACCTGGTCCATGTAGATGTGGAATCCGTGGCGAGCTTCACATTGATACGCTATGTTGAGCGCCTCGCAGGCCTGGTACCTGGATACCACAGGTATGCCGTATTTGTTCTCGATGACACGCCGATCGGGATCCCGCAGCGTGTCGCCACCGTAACTGATGACTTGCGGACGGTGTATTGCCCGGTCGTGCATCCAGGCCCATCGATAAAGCGCGCCGATATACGACCCGAAGCCGCTGATTACGTTGGGCTTGTGCTCATTGATCAGCTGGACATTTTCCTCGAAACTCTGTTCAGGATGGACCATGACGCGATGGAGCCCTAAGCTGTTTGGCACCCATGAATGCGCTTTGTAGAAATCCAGAACTACCGGACCGGTGCCTCCCTGCCGGGTCACCTTGATTTCCCGGTAGCCTAATGACTGACCGGTGAAATGCGACAACACTTTTCGTGCACGATGGCCGCCGGCACGGGCCAGGAACATGGCTCTTACATCATGATGAATGACCTTGTAACGTCCTGTGCTACCCGAAGTATCCATGGTCAGAGCGCTGGTTTGGTTCAACGTGGTGGAAAGAAAGCGTGCCGGATCATCGGACAGTTCGTCACTGCCGATCAGGGGAAGTTTTTGCAGGTCATCGGCTGTGCGGAAGTCGCTGGCCGAAAGCCCTTTCTTCTTTCGCAGTTCCCGGTAAAACGGAACAGTGGCGAAGGCATGGGCAACCATCGATTGAACCCGCCTGTTCTGAATTTGTTGCAGTCTTCCTGTGGGGTAAAAAGGCAGCGAGTTCTCCCTTCTCCCATGCCAGGCTGTGTATGCCGTCCAGAAAATCCGTTCAATGTGATGCGTCATGCGAACGGCAAATTGTCAGCCATTTTCCGTCTCCTTGCGAACCAGCCCCCAGTGCTGAAAGAAACGCTTTGTCCGCCGGTCTTCAAGCAGAGGTTTATGAACCTGCATCAATGCTATACCCGGTTGGGTATTGGCCTCCAAAATGCTGAAACCTTCCTGGGTCGGCAACACGTCCCAACCGATCATGGGACAGTAAGGGAGACGCGCTGCTGTTTTAAGTGTGCCCTGGATATAACGCCCCAACTCCGGAACGCGCAGGCCCTCGATCACTGCGCCGCTATCCGGATGAACACTGTGCCAGATCATCCGGTTGTCCCGCGAGCGTTGCACCGCTTTTCCCAATCGTCCGGTCGCCTGATCGATCGCAGCGCAAAGCCCCCCCGCACCCCGGTTCCAGGTGTCGAGTAATCCCGAATCAGCCGTGCCGAAACGGTGGACAATTCCGGCCACGTAGGGTTCGCCGAGATCCAGATCCCACAGGGTCAGTATCCGGATGGTGTTGGCGGTATCAGGGTAGACTTCCTGAGCGTAAGTATCCTGCTGCAGGAATTCAGTGGCCATGTAGCGGTCCAGTTGTGACACCAAAGTACAGACTTCTTCCAGCGATATTTCCTGGTTGTTCAGTGCGAGTCTGCCGTCTTCTTTACGGAGAAAAAAAACGCCCTGTCCGCTCCCGGTCCAGGTCGGCCTGAATACCTGGCTTGGATACCGTTCCAGAGTTCGGGAGAGCACAGCGGACATATCTGCTTCGAAAGCGGCATCCTCTTCGTACAACTTCCCGCCCAGAACGACAGAAACGACGGCCGGGTGGGGAACCTGGTGAGCCGCCAGAAGCCGGGACAGAATCAGTTTATTGCTGATGATCGAGTTAAAAAAACCATTGATCCGGTAGCCTTTCACTATTGCGGGAAAGTCTGGCAGATATTGGCTTGGATCATTCTCCGGCAAGTCGTAGATTTTCCAGGAAACTGAGTTGAACCCGAGCCGCCAGGCTTGCATCCGTTCACCCCAGCGCATGTTCACCCCGGACCTTGCTTCATTGAGTATCGCTCTGAAAAACTGGAGAAAGCCCCGCAACCACAGCTCCAGTCCGCCATCCCGCCGTGTATTGGGCAGAATTCCGAAGCGCTTCAGTTCAGCGTCGGGTTTCAAGCGTCCGGTTTCCGGGCATGAATGGCGGTGAAATACCCGGTCACATAGCGTGTTGGCCAGCCTTCCAGCCGTTCGAAGGACCTCATGGCTTTGAGGAAGCGCTCTTGCGTCGGTGCCGATGCGCGGCGCTCGATCAGGTGAGTGGCGGCCACAGCGAGGGCCCGCGGACAGTGCAGGATCGCTGTCGCAGCAGTGATTTCAAATCCGACTTCCCGGACCATGAGCTTGAGTTGCCTGGGTCTGCACGTAGTTCCCACCCGGTAAGGAATCAGGCCAAGGCTCCGCAGCCAGCGATCCGGCAGAATGCTGCGCAACCAGACCGCTGGATTTGACAGGTTATCCAGTGTGAGAAGCAGTTGGCCGCCGGGCCTTAAAACACGCGATAACTCACTTAGCGCAGTTTGAATCTCCTGCAGTGAATCGAAGTGATCCAGTGTCGAAGTAGAAACAACCACGTCGAAGGAAGCCTCTTCGAACGGCAACTTCCGCACATCAGCAGTTCGCGCGTCAAGGTCCGGAAAGCGACAAAGCGCGGCCCGGACAATTTCCGGCGACACGTCGATCCCAACCAACCTGGAAGCACAGTCGGCAAGTGGTTTATGAAGTCCTTCGGATACCGCCTCGTCAAAAAGATCTGTTTTGAGGAGTTGTTGTACGCCACCTGCAGGGAGCCAGCGCCGTAACAGGCTGGAATTGACGGCATCCGAGTGACGACGCCACAGTGAATCCGGTTGGCTCGAGATCCACTGTTCGGCTACTGATTCCCAGTATTCTTTATCTGAAGGCGACATCAGTCCGCCTGCCTTTCATTTTGATCCGTTCTGGTTTGATCGATGTATCGAGTGACCTTTCCGCTCCGGGTTCTTGGCAACTGCCCCGACGGTTCTGCCTTAACGATGATTCCGGGCAAGGTATCGCGCAGTTCTATCAGTTCGGTTTCGATAGATGCATTGGCGTCACTGTAGGGTTCGTAGCGTAGTACTAACAATTTTTCTTCCCTTCTCACAAACTGAAACTGCCGGATATTTTGCGATTTCCCCACAATGGTGGCCAGATTGGTGACTGGCACCCTGCGTCCACCAGGTAACCCTATGACATCGCCGCTCCTGCCCTGGTGCAGCGTAATGCGGGGCCACCACAGCCCACACGAACACTGACCCGGTTCCCAGGCAGCAAGATCGCCTAATTCATAACGGATGATCGGCATGACCGTGTTGATCAGGGAAGTGATATATACCGAGCCTGTTTGTCCGGGTTCCACGGGCTGTCCGTTGTCGAGTATTTCAATATGAACGGAGTCTGCTCTGACATGCAAACTGCGATGTGTGCGACATTCGAATGCCAGGCGGCCACCTTCGACTGCACCATACATGATCAGTGGGGCCTGACCAAATACTTCCGTCGCAAGCGGTTTCAATTCGGCCGGGCAGAATTCGCCGCCTACGGATAGAACGCGCGGCCTCCAGTTCAGAGGCCCCCGCTTGCGCGCTTCGAAGCAGAATTCGCGCAGTGCACTCGGGTAGCTGTGGAGTGCCTGTGGTCGAACGCGATCATAATCTGCTAACCATTCCTTCACTGGCCGGGACGGATCAATCCAGTGCCAGCGGCTGATACCCAGGCGACGCAGGCTATGGAAGCGAGGAAGCGCCTCACTGCCCAATGCCATGCCGCGATGCCATGGCCGCCAGCCATACAGAGCCATGCAGTGAAGACCCAGCGCATGCTTGCGTAAACGATCAGCGAAGCGATAGGCCAGGGTAAGAGGCATGTCGGAGCTGCCTGAGGTCGAAGCGATGATGCGGCGTTGTGCGGGTAAGTCGTTTGCCCAGGCAGCCTCTCCGGCATCTCGCAAAGTAGACCGGTGGAGCAGCGGCAATCGGGTCAAATCGCTGAAACCGTTGATGGATGAAACGTCAATGTCTCGCTGTTCAAGAAGTTCCTGATAGAACGGAATGGTTTCTGCTGCATGGCGAACCAGCCATCTGAGCCGCTGATCCAGCATGGGCTGCATTCGCGATCTCGACATACGGGTTCGAAACGGAATGCCCAGCAAGTAGGATAATCCCCAATGTCCTTTCGACGATTTGAATGCCGTTGCCCCAAAGCTCATGACCACCCGTTCCCTTCAATAAAGTCATTCCACCACAGGCAGAATTGACACAGGGTTCTTAGCGCTAAAGTATGACTGTCAGCCTTCGAGGCCACTTGCCTGACCCAGGGCTCAAGCCGCGCATGGACGAACAAGTCGGTGGACAATGAAGTCTCGAGTACGGTCTCGGCATAAAATTTGCGCAATGGCGGAGCGAGATAAATGCGCCGGGGAACATGCAATCCTTGTTTTGGGCGCTTTGATACGATCGGCGGAAGTTCGGCAGCCAGGGGTGCGAGCACGGCTTTCATCTGGTCTTTCTGAACTTTGTACTCTGATGGCAACCGGTGAGCGAATTGCACCACTTCCTTGTCCAGGAACGGCATCCTGACCTCCAGTGAGTGCGCCATTGCCGTTTTATCGTGCGCCAGCAGAATCCCGTCCGCCAATCGGCCGGTCAACTCGAGACTCAAACTGATATCAAGCGGATCCCGAAATGTCTGGCGCGTATCGTTCGTGATTCCGATGGCCTCTGCTGTCAATTCTGTTGAAAAAGGAATTCCCGGGCGCATCAGGGAAGCCGCCTTCTCCGTAAAAAACACATCGAGCAATTCGAGATGGGCGCGCTCATCGTCCCCTGCGGCAAGGAAACGCCAGGCGCGTTGCCAGCGTTGGCCGAGCGGGATGGGCAGATTATCCGAGAATAACTGGTGCGGCAGCAGCGTCCTGAGCCGGTGAAGAGGGGTGTGCGCAAATCGCCAATAGCCGGCAAACAGCTCATCTGCCCCTTCTCCCCCAATAACCATTTTTAAATCATTTCCGGCAGGTTTTGAAAGCAGGTAACCCAGAGCAGTTGGCGAAGTAATGATCGGCTCCTCGATGGCACGCATGGTCGACTGCTGTGCTTCCAGAATGTCTTGTACACGAACTTCAATACGATGGTGCCGGGTGCCGATTTGTTGTGCGACCTGATCGGAGAATGCCGACTCATCACTTTGCGGATCATCCGGAAAGACCAGGGAATAACTGTTGAGCGGTTCGTCGGAGCGTCGGCTTGCGTACAGCGAAATCAATGAAGAGTCCCAGCCCCCGCTCAAAAACAGACCAGCGGGTACATCGGCATCCAGGTGTGTGCCCACGGCGTTATCAAGCAACTCCCTCAATTCATCCGAATAATCCTGCCTGTTTCGGGGTTCCTCCGGCACTTCATAAGTTGGAATCCAATATCGGCCTTCAGATACTCCCTGCTCACTGAACCGGACAAAGCTCCCCGGCCGAAGGCGCTGCAAACCCTTGAAGGCCGTTCGGGGTGAAGGCACCCAGCCGATGGAGAAAAAGTTACCCAGGGCATCCCAGTCAGGTTGCGGGGTTACCAGGCCGGCAGAGAATAAGGATCGCGCCTCAGAGGCAAAGACGCAGGCCCGGGGAGTTTTTGCCCAGTAAAGATGCTTCATGCCGACCGGATCACGTGCAAGCAACAAGCTCTTTTCACGCATATCCAGGACGGCCAGCGCAAACATCCCATTGAGGCGCTTCAGGAAATCGATTCCTTCTTCCTCGTAAAGGTGAGCAATCACCTCACAATCAGAGTGGCTTCGTAATTGGTGGCCCTTCTGTTGAAGTTCTCGTCGCAGGGTTCGATGGTTGTATATTTCACCGTTACAAATGACCGCAACCGAATGATCCTCATTGAACATTGGCTGGTAGCCGTTGACCGGGTCAACAATGCTGAGCCGGCGCACGGCCAGGCCGGCGCACATGGCGGGCTCGATGTGCATGCCATCCTGGTCAGGGCCACGGTGGATCATGGCATCGCTCATTGTCGACAGCAGCGACGGCAATGCACTGGCATCACCCGTATATCCGAATATTCCGGCTATTCCACACATGACGACAGGTTCACTTCATTCTCACGGTCAATTGCTCATTCACCTTTTTAACGAGCTCAGGATTTCTAAATTCCACACAGTCATCGCAAACCATCGTTTTCGAGCAGAGTGGAATGGTGCATCGAACTTCTTCCAACAAACTGTAAAAAAGGCGCGGCAACTGATTATTTCTATCCGCCTTGAGCAAGACGACATCACCCTCTCCCAGAATGGGCCGCAAGAATTCCGCAGCCTCGACATAGCTCGGGAAGCCCAGCCCCCGTCCTTCCGCAAGGCCACCTGAAAGGGCCCCGGCCACCCCATGATGGCATTTATCGCCGATAAAAATGACGTAATCAACGAGCTCTGCAACGCGGCGGCCGACTTTGGTGAGACGATCCCTGGGACTCCGTGCCGATTCCCCCACATCGCAGAACACCAGGAATTTTCTTTTCGCAGTCGCTTTGCATAACTCGTCCAGGGCCACATCGATGGTATGCATGGAGCCCTTGATTTCGTCCCGGATCACGATCGCTCCGGATGGCAACCTGACAAGCTGCATCCTGCCTGGATAAGGCGTGACGCTTTCGATAACACTGGCGATTTTGTCCAGGGGTATACCCAGGTGATGGGCAACTGTAATACAGGCCAAAATCGCCCCGACCCAGTGTGTCCCCAGCAGGCTGGTGCGGATTTCCCGGCGTTGGCCATTGATCACGACCGTAAATTTCAATAACTGCGGCCAGGCCGAGACGGCATTCTCGTAGCGGGTATCGCATTCTGCCGAGGCTCCGAAAGTCAGGGTGGTTCGGCCGGGTGGCACCGGCATGCCGCGTACCAGTGGATCGTCAGCATTGAGGACGGCAAGCCCATTGGACGGCAGACCAGCCAACAGGCAGGCTTTTTCCCTGGCGACGGCCTCCAGTGTTTTGAAATAACTGCGATGCTCCAGGAAAACGGAGAGAACGACAGCAATTTCAGGCTTGACCAGTTTCACCGCCTTGTTGATCGCATCCGGCTGGCCAGCAGCAACTTCGAAGACTGCAAAACGGGTTTTCCACGGCTTGCAGAACGCAATGGTTTCAGTCAGACCACCCATGGAATTGCGGTTTAGTCGCGTCCATTGGGTAGGCGCCCTAGACGATAAAACAGTAGCAAGAAAGCGGGTGGTTGTGGTCTTGCCATTACTTCCGGTGATGGCAATAAAAGTCGTTTTTCGCAGAAATTTGCGCATAATCACCGCAACCCAGAGTCGCGGACCCTTCAGGTAGGGCTGTGAAGCCTTCCATAATATGAGAAGTTTCTTGCGCATGGTTAGCCGAACTGTGTTCTTATTCCGTGCCGATGGCCGAATCCCTTAATCAGTCTGGACCGAAGTTCGAAACAACAGTCCATATGTTGAAAGCAGGTGATTCAAGGTATGATCTCTCGAATAATAATACCTGCTTAATAACAGAGACCTGAATCTTTTTGAAAAGGCATCACCCCTTAATCTTACTGCCCGCCCTGGCCTTGACCGTTTGCTCAGCTTCCCTGTCTGCCATTGAGCAGGGTCAGAACGACCAGGAGGATCGCAACGACGTTTTTCCTTTGCCGGAAATAGTTGTTACCGCGAAAAAAATCCAGGCACCGCCGTCAATCATTGTTCGTACCGTGGGCATCGAGGATATCGAAGCCTGGAATGCGCCAACCGCGGGTGAAGCACTGACCTATGTTCCAGGAGTCAATGTCCAGATCGGTGGTAACTCAGCTGATTCACGTGCATGGATCCGGGGGTTTCGCGATCGTGATGTGCTCGTGTTGTACGATGGCATCCCTGTCGCTTCCGGCTTCGAGGGCACCATTGATCTGAATGAAATCTCCCTGCAGTCGGTATCGACATTAAAGGTCATGAAAAGCGCTCCGTCGGTCATCTACGGTGCAAACGGAATGGGTGGAGTGATTGACGTGATTCCCCAGGCAGCTACTTTCGGGCAGTACCTGGCAGGTAGAATCGAGTTGGGCAGTGACGATCGCCAGCGCTATCGGGCAGCCGCAGGCGGTGGATCGGAGCATTTTGCTTATGATTTCTCCGCCAGCCATCAACGGGCTGACGACTTTTCTCTTTCCGGCGACTACGACCCCGAACTCAATCAACCCGGCAACAAGCGGGTCAATAGCGACTTCAAACGCAGCAACCTGTTTTTGCGTCTCGAATCGATGGACTCCCCGGTTGGACAGACCTCGTTTTTCATCAACTACTCGGATGCCAGGAAGGGCTTGCCCGTCGAAACAGGAGTAGACGACCCGGACTACGAGAGACTCACCGATTCGCAACGGCTCACCCTCGGGTTTTCCAACCATTTCACCTCGATACCGCTTTCACTGAAGCTTTACTACAATAGCTATGACAGCGAATTGTCTGTATTCACCGATGACAGTTTTTCGGAAATCGACGAAGTGGAGTCCGCAAAAGACTACTCGTGGGGCGGCAAGTTGTATTCAACGCTGGAGACATCGGAACGTAACTCAATCGTCCTGGCAGCAGGTGCTCAGTCCGATGTTTACAAAGCAGAGGGTGAGCTTGAAAATGGTAACAAGGCTGAGTTGACCACCTATACGCTGGCCGCCGAAGACGAGTTCTGGATGACCGATCGCCTGTCCCTGGTTGCCGGGCTCATTTTCACCTACTTTGATCAGACCCGGTTGGATAAAACCAGCAGCGCGCTCAATCCCCAGCTAGCGCTTGCGTGGGAGGTGGTTCCGTCAATTTCGCTGCATGCCTCGGCCGCACAACGAACACGTTTTCCCAAGTTACGCGAGCTCTATCGTGACCGTTACGGAAATCCGGATCTGAAGGAACAAACAGCCAATAATTATGAAATCGGATTGCGGCATGAGCACAGCCTCGGCTGGTCCAGCGATGTCTCTGTTTTCCGCAGTGATGTTGATGACCTGATCGAACGGCTGAGCCGACGGTCCAGGTACGAGAACCTCGACCGCGTGACCCTTCAGGGTGTTGAACTGGCCAGTGGTGGCTGGATAACAGATGCGTTGTTTGCCCGCCTGGCTTACACGTTCGTGGATGCTGATGAATCACTCGAGGATGGGAACTCACGTCAACTGAGAAGCAGGCCCAGGCATACCGTCATGGCACAGTTTCGCTACCAGTTTCCTCATGAGTTTCTGCTGACCACTAACGGCATTTATGTGTCCGGTCTCTACGATCTCAACCCCGATGGCGTCTATACTGAATTGTCGAGTTATTTCGTCGGCAACATCAAACTGAACAAGCTCCTGTCATCGCATTTTTCGGCTTACCTGTCGGTGAACAACCTGTTTGATGCGAATTATGTTCAACGCATCGGATATCCGCGGGAAGGGAGGGCTCTCCTTGCAGGCATTGAAGCGAATTTTTAAGCACATATGCGTTTATTGGTAACCAATACCCGTACCGGCCAGGCTTACGCCATCATTCGCAGCCTCAGGCCGCATGCCGAGTGGATATCGGCCACGAAATACGGCTCCAGCTGGCTGACGGCGCAATCCGCAGCGGCTGCGGCTTCGCGCCTGGTCGATCGCAGTTACGTGGTGACCAGCCCGGAAGAGGACTGGGCTGCAGGAATCATCCAGGCAGGCAA
>Ga0265309_10000153_pt1 | contig 24541 bp, 22 predicted proteins | sample Helome_FD_192492 | JGI IMG/M metagenome (GOLD analysis project Ga0265309, IMG submission 192492) | Marine sediment microbial communities from subtidal zone of North Sea - Hel_20160524 (Illumina Assembly) | ecosystem: Environmental > Aquatic > Marine > Subtidal zone > Sediment ...
ATACGGATGCCTTTCATTTGACCCAGGACCCCGTCGTGTAATTCTTCTGAGATTCGCTGCTGCTCAAGTTGTTTTCCTTCTTCAAGCCGCTGGTTTTGCTTCATCATCAGGTTAAAGATCTCCTGGTTGGTCTCTTGTTGTTCCTGTAGAAAACGTAATTTTTGGTTTCGGGCTCTTTGAGCGGCAATGATGTAGACAGAAAGAGCCAGTAACAAAAACCCAATGGCTGCACTGAGCCACCAAACACGCTGCCTGGCCAATAATTCGTTCATTGCTAAGGCCTCTTCTGTTTCAAAACGAATCCGCGCGTATTTATTTTGCAATTGCCGTTCAGCGGTGTCGAGACTGTCATTCAATTGGATGTAGCTATTGCTATACACACTTGCATGTTCGCGGTCTACCTGGGATAATAATTGTAAGGCCGCGAGTTCCCGTTCATGATTATTGGTCTTACGGGCAAAATCCAGTGCATGCTTGGCGCGTTCCGTGGCCTTAGTGCTATCTCCGGTTAAGGTGTAATACTCTGATAGGGCAAATAAGGTTTTAGAGAGCCCGGTATAATCTTCATGGGCATCCAGGATCATAATAGCTTTTTCAAACTCTTCTGGACGTTCCGGATCGCTGGAGCGTTTTACTTTGGTTATACCTAAATTGGTTAGGGCACGGCCATAGGTTGCTGGATCATTTTCCTGAGCTTCGGGTATATTGATCGCCTGAGTAAAATAACTGGCGGCCTTTTCAAATTCCCCATTCTCTAAATGGGCCATCCCCATGTTGTTGATAACTCTGAGTCTGAATTTTTCATCTGGCTCAGAAGCATTGAGATAATTTAAAGCCTCTTCATAGTATTCCAGGGCTTTTTCATAGTTTTCCAGATTGCCGACCGTGATGCCCAGGGAATTATAGGACTTGTACAGGTTTTTATATTCCTCTAGTTCCTTGAAATATTCAATTGCCAGTACCAGGTTGATTTCTGCCTGCACATAATCACGAACACCGTTCTGAATGACGGCCATATTGCGCAACATTTTAGCAGCACTAAGTTTTTTATCTTTTACTAAATAGATCTTGTATGCCTCGTCATAATCCATAAAAGAACTATCCATAACCGAGTTTTGTTCATAGTGGCGACCTCGATCCCATAAGGCATTAGCCCAGGTAATAGAATCATTTAGGCTTTTGGATTTAGAGATCAACAGCTCATTTACTTCACGAAATTTAGGTTTATCCGGGAGCCCTAGGTAAGCTAAAGACAATGCACTTAGACTTTTAATGTAAGCAGTATCTTGTTTTGACTGTAATGTTCTGGAAAAGGCTTTGTCTAGGTAAATTTTTCTGGTTTCCTTCTCTAAAGATTTGTCTCTACTCATTTCGATCCAAACAGTTACGCTATCATTGACAATGGAATGAGCTTCTGCATTGGGTGAAGTATATTCTTTACATGAAACGAATCCTATTAAGAGGAAACAGGAGATGATATAAATTCGATATGGGAGGAGGTGTAGGCTCATATGGCCTACACAAGATAAAAAAAAAGCCCCAAAGTTTCCTTTGGAGCTCTATTATTAAATATATCGGGTTTTAATTGCCACCATCGTCCTCATCACGCGAATCTCCTGAATCACCACATCCATCACATGCATTTGTTTCGAAAAGATTTTGTGTTTCGTCTAAGTTCGTTTCTGCTTCACAAGAGAATAATCCTGCACACATTACTACTACGGCTAAAATGCTAAATACTTTTTTCATAATTATCCTATTTATCGGGGTTTCAGTTATTATCCTTAGTTACAGGACTAAGCTACTTATGAATGTATATCCCTGGCTTTAGAAGGAGCGAGTTGCTAGTAGTTGACCCACTTCTGAGAGTATTTAAGCAGTTTTTGAGAGAATTCGGCTAATTAGAAGAGGAAATGGTGTTTTTTGACAGTTGTTCTTTTAAACTGTCAATATTAGCCCTGTAGGACTTGGAGAAAGGAAGGTGCTCTGAACCAGTCTTTAAGAAGCAGACAGATTTCCCATAATTGATCCTGGCAACAAAGCGTGTATTCAGAATATAGCTCTGGTGTATCCGGATAAAATGGGTGGGCAATTGATTTTCAAAGCTTTTAAGTGTTTTGTATGCACTTATGCGACTGCCATCTTTCATGAAGAAGTCAGTCGTATTATTATCTGCTTTTAAATAAAGGATCTCATTTAAATCCAGATATTGAAAATCTTTATAGGATTTTAATACCAGGGTAGAGGCTTCCCGCTCGCTTGGTAAGGACTTCCTTAGTTTAAATATGGACTTGCGAATATTGAACTCGTTGTAGGGGGTGAGCCAATAGTCATAAAAATTGTGCTTTATGGCCTCATAGGCATGTGTCTTTGTATCAGATATTCCAATAAAGACGGGAAGTTGCTTAATATACTGATACAGTTCCGTAACCATATTGAAGTATTCCGATGCGGTATCATTCAGGCGCACAAAGACAACATCCGGAAGAAACTTGAGAATGGAATTCAATCCTTCCTCCCCGGAAGATGCATGCCCCAAAAACATAAAGTCTTGGTAGTCATCCAGGAAATGCTCCAACTGCAGGTTGGACGTTGCTTCAGAATCCACAATAAGGTAGGAATACTCCACGCAATAGGATATTTGGAAACAAAATACAAAGTCCCTGTAAGTCAACGCTATAGATAAACCATAGAATAACTAAGGTTTAGTTCAACAGCGCCAGATTTCGTTCAAAAGAGCATTACTCCTATTCTGAAAGAGGACTATTCAGGGCGCAATAAAAAATGGTTAGGGTGATTGTGTTGCAAACAAGGTATGAATTTCTTTGGAAATGGGCATTGGTTTCCCGGTTTTCGCATTCAATAAACACCAATCTGTACTTCCTTTTATCTTGAGTTTACCGGATTTGGCATCAAGAAATTCAACAATTCTTGTTGAAATAAAACCTTGATTATTAGAAATATAGGTTTTAATAAGTAAGTGATCATTTAATACCGAAGGAATCTTGTAAACGATCTCATGCTTCCTCACTACCCAGATCAAATCCTTACGAATATTTTCAGGAACGACATGCTCCCAATGCGCTTTAGAAACGTCCTGGATCCATTGTACGTAGCGTACATTATTTACATGATCCAGCTCGTCCAGGTCTTCTCGTACTACGCGGATGGATTGTTCGTAAATTTTCATTCTGACCTTGGGACTATGCGGACTTCAAAGAGGGTGTCCCAATTCTTTCCGGTGACAAAGAGTGTCTTTCGTTCAGGATGTAAGGCGATCCCGTTAAATACATCTAATTCGGAATGTTGCTTAACCTTATTCCTTAGACCGCCAAAATTGACGACCCCTTCTATGGCACCTGACCGGGCATTAATGATCATCATACTTTCTTTTTGCCAGACATTGGCATAGATCTTACCATCTACGTACTCCAGTTCATTGGCTTTATTAAATATAGACCGATCTGTCACAGTTTGGATGTAGTCTATTTCCTGGAGCGTTTCAGGATCCAACCTCCAGATCTTCTCGGTACCATCACTTTTATAGATATAGGTCTCATCATGGCAGAGTCCCCATCCCTCTTTGCTTTGGCCGTATTGAAACGAGCCTGACTTTTTGAAAGCATCAAGCTCATATATGAATCCGATCTTGCTCTGCCAACTCAGCTGATAAATACTATTTCCACTAATTGTTAAGCCTTCCCCAAAGTAACTCGGTTCCAGATCAATTTTTTCCAGGACAGTTCCACTTTTATAGTCAACCTTCCTCAAACTGGATTGACCTTTTCTGCCTGTGCTTTCATACAATGTGTCTCCGTGAAATTCTAATCCCTGTGTATACGCCTTCATGTCATGGGGATACTCATTTACTATCTCGTAGGTAAATATTTCAGGCGCCTGGGAAGCAAGAATTTTGATCTTCTTGAAAACTTCTAAAGTATCTGTGCCACTGATTATTTGCGCCTTGATCTCTTGATTCCCTAAACTCTTGTCGGGAAGAACCAAATTCTGGTCGCTGGTTTCAGACAAACCGTTTATGCTGTAACGGACTTCCGAAAATTCAATTCCTTTTTTATTGACCAAATTCAACTTTAATGGATCCCCGGCCTGGTACGAAGAGGCTTTCGGCTCAATGTTAATGCTGAATAATTTTGCCGGATCCGGATCTTCACTGCAGGTAAGTAGTGTGACGAATAAAGCGTAGCAAGAAAATTTAAGGAAATTCATGTATTTGTGTCTTTCTGGTACGAAATTAATCAGCCGGAACGATTGCCCCAAATTTAAAAGGCCGTATCTTTGTAGATGGCAAGTCCTACACGACTAGCTCCCGTTGAATCCCCCAGGGTGGGAACACAGCAAGGGTAGACGGTTGTAGCAGTGCGATGTAGGTAACTTGCCATTTTTTTATGGTATCATCCCTATATTTGCGGAGCGCAATTTGCGCATTACTTCAGCTTCACAAATAGCATTCATGGAAGAGAAAGTAGTTTTCATAACCGGCGGGTCATCAGGAATTGGCAGAGCTATTGGCGTTTTCCTGAAATCTAAAGGCCATAAGGTTATAGGTACTACTCGTTATTTGGATCAGAAAAAATCGGATTCTGCGATTGAGCTGGTATCCATGGATGTCACAAATAACTCAAGTATTAGAACGGCTATCAGTTCGACCATAGACAAACATGGCCGTATAGATGTCCTTATCAACAACGCCGGAATCGGAATTACAGGACCGGTAGAGGAAACCCCTGGCTCTGAGATAAACAAGGTGATGAAAACTAATTTTAGCGGCCCGGTTCAGGTTATGCAGGCTGTATTACCGTATATGCGCCAGGCTAAGAACGGACTGATCATCAATATCACTTCCATTGCCGGTTATATGGGATTGCCTTACCGAGGGGTTTATTCTGCCAGTAAAGGAGCTCTGGAGTTGATCACAGAAGCCATGCGCATTGAAACAAAAGACTTCGGCGTACATATCACAAACCTTGCACCTGGAGATTTTGCTACCAATATTGCCGATGGTCGTTTTCATGCGCCCGTCAAGGAAAATTCCCCCTACAGCAAGGCCTATAAAAACACCCTGGACAATATCAATGCTCATGTAGAATTAGGTTCGGATCCCATCGAAGTGGGATACAAAGTCCTTAAGATCATGGAAACGCCAAGTCCCAGGATCCATTACAAAGTGGGGAAGCGCACACAAAAGATGTCTGTTTTCCTAAAACATATTTTGCCGGACAAATGGTATGAGCGGCTGTTAATTAACCATTATAAACTGTAAATTTGCCGGCTGATACTGACAGCCTTTTTCACTCACCCTAATACAGAACAGATGAAATTTTTTATTGATACTGCCAACCTAGATCAGATCGCAGAAGCCCAGGCATTGGGAGTTTTGGATGGAGTTACCACGAACCCATCCCTGATGGCTAAAGAAGGGATCACAGGCAGGAATAATATTCTTAAACACTATGTAGACATCTGTAACATAGTAGACGGGGATGTTTCTGCCGAGGTTATAGCCACTACTTTCAAGGAGATGATCAAAGAAGGGGAGGAGCTCGCAGAACTACACCCGCAGATAGTGGTGAAAGTTCCCATGATTCGCGATGGCGTAAAGGCCTTGAAGTATTTCTCAGATAACGGCATACGCACTAATTGCACCCTGGTTTTTTCTGCCGGGCAGGCATTACTAGCTGCGAAGGCAGGTGCTAATTATGTGTCACCATTTATAGGGAGACTGGATGATATATCTTCTGACGGCCTAAGTTTAATAGCCGACATCAGATTGATCTATGACAATTACGGATTCCAAACCGAGATTCTGGCCGCATCTATCAGACATACCATGCATGTATTGGATTGTGCGCGTATTGGCGCCGATGTAATGACCGGACCGCTATCTTCTATTGAAGGTCTATTAAAGCACCCGCTGACGGATATCGGCCTGGAAAAATTCCTGGCAGACTACAAAAAGGGGAATGCGTAAGTAAAAGAGATTATTTAAAGGAGCTGTAAACGTTAGCAAAGGCATCTACGATGATACCATTGTTAGCGATAATACTTTTGTTAGGATCATATACGATCAGTGTGCGGGCTACATTTTCATAATCTTCTGCCCAGTATTGTTCGCTCTTATCCAGCTGATACGTTTCCAGCATATTTTGCCATCGCGTTTTATCTGTACGTAAATTTATTCCGATAAAAGTGTATTGTGGGTGTTTGATTTTGAGTTCTGCCACACGGCGAGAAATATTGGTAAAATGTCCCTTTTCTGCCCCTGACCAAAAATAGAAAACTACGCGTTTATTGCGTGAAACATCACGGATGGTGTGTGCTATCCCGGCAGTGTCATACACTGTAACCTCAGGCAAAAAGTGATTTTGACGCATATTTTGAATGCCTTCATATAAGGCAGTGATCTCGGCGATGTGCTTGTTGTTTCCTGAACGTTCATGGAATGACTCGATGAATGTTTCACAGTATTCCTCAGAATCATGTTTTAAAAGATAATCCACCGCAACATTTCGGAACAGGTTGTCGCGCAGATCTTTTTGCTTGACAAGGCTATCAATAAGAGAAAGTTTGTGTTTATTAAAATGTAATTGATCACTTTCCTTCATTCCTACAGGATCACATCCACTCTGACAACTCATATAGGCGAGATTACCCAGGTGGTATTTCATGAAATTGTAGTAGGGCCTCAGGTATGTTAATTCCTGGTTGTTGTAATCCACAAAATTCCTGTACGTATAGAAATCTTCCGGAAGCTCATGAAAGGCACCCTCACCTTTCTTTTTCTTGTGATAGAATGGATATGCCTCTTTGTATATATAAGAACTATACATGATCCCCGCTTTGGCAATTTCGAATGCGCTTTGAGTAAGCTGCCCTTCGGCGTCCATTTCCTTCAAAGAACGGATCTTTATTTGCTGCAAAGAATCAATCTTATCGCTAAAAGTACTGGGCTCTAAGCCGTAATACGAATACACCAGATCTTCTTCTTGTTCATTTGCCAAAAACAAATTGAGAAGAAAATTGTTCACTTCTTCACCATGACCACTAAAAACCAAAGATTCATCAAAGTCGACAGTATTCAATCGAATTTGCAGACTGTCGCCTTTTTCTAAAAAGACATATTGGAGTTCCGGATGATGATAAAAATGGTGCAATCCTTCCTCGACGGAATCCAGATTGATCACGAACCTGTTCTGTTCATCCAGGGAAACAGAATCGATAAAGCTATCTCCTTTATAAAGAATTACATTTTCAGCGGTAGGATTGACGATCTCTCCGGCAAAATAAACGCGGCTATCATCAGTGCGCTTTTCTGAAACGCAACTAATAAGGGATAGAATAACTAGGGCAAGTAATATTCTAATCATAGAATGGAACTACACTTCACCGACAAAACTAGCAAATGCCGACCTCCAACCTTGTTAATAGGGCGTTAAAATGAACACCCCTTTCGTTAATTGGGAATTTATTAGGGATAGATTGCACGTTTCTATGAAAGCCGGTATGAAACTACTTATGCATTAAAGTATTTACTGTTCCAAATAGCCGGGTTAAAGTTTTTTCCTAGACTAATGCCATAGAAAAGTGCCACTGCCGTGATCGACTTAAATACAAAGAAAAAAATGATCAAGAATTCTGCTGTTGAACCTTGCTTAGAAAAGAGTCCCTCGGGCACGATCAGGGTGGCCAAAAAACTTAGCATCAGAATAAGATATAATAAGTTAATCATATTCTTGAGCGGCCATACTATCCATCTTCTAAGTGGATGAAGATCACGCCCCCATTTATGAATGAGGTAGTAATAGCCGTTGCCTATGGGCGCAAACAACATAGGGTCATTCTTGTCTTCCAATTTAAACATGCGTGAAGGAGCCATTATTTTATACCCTTCTAATTGCGTTTTATGAGCAGATTCTAAGCCCTTAATCGAACCTAATGCAGCAGCAGGGATCTCGCTTTTAAAGTACTTGGTATCCAGAAATCTGAGTCGGTAATCAATGCAGATCGCTTTAATATGGTCTATATGATAGATCTTATCCGCATTCAGCAGCTCAAACACGAAGCTATTGCGATCGGATGGTTTTCCCTCGTCCAAAGTAGATTCAATACGCCTTTCAATTCGAAGATCCTCTTCCAGCCACGACTTCACATTTGCTAGGAGTTGTTCCGAATTGTGCGAGCGACTCTTAATACTCCGCAATATTTCTTCAAGTTCTAATCGCTTAAACAGCATAATAACAGATATAGCATAAAAATAGGAAAGACCAGCCCTTAGACAATTTCTGTTTAACAGATCAAATTGTTAATTTTTTGTTAATATTCACATGTCGCCTTCCCAGAATGTCGGAGCAATGGCCATAAATCGTACTTTGGAAGCAAAACCACGCCATTCGCTTTGAATGGTGCCCTTTTATCAAAACAACTATATGAAAACCCAGGTTCTCCCCCTGACCCTGTTGTGCTGTATAGTGAATGCAAGTATCTACTCGCAATCCCCCAAGCCCAACGAACGTACTTATTTCGAGAATTCGATTATTCATTCAACTGCCAGTTCGGAAGATCACGAGGTCTTGCACGAAGTTGCCAAAGCAACGGATTTGAACTGGATCCTGGACAATGAGGGACCTTTTACGATGTTCGCTCCTGTTGATAAGGCCTTTGAAAATCTAACTAAGCAAGGCTTCCAACGTTTACTTAAGCCTGAGAACAAAAAAGAATTGGCACAAGTGCTATCACACCACATTGTGGCCGGGGAATTTTCCGCCTCTAAGATCTTACAGGAATTATGTCGGGGTGAAGGAAGTACGACTTTAACCACCATATTAGGCGAAAAGCTAACGGCTACTATGGAAGGTACGGATATTGTCTTGGCAGATAGCCTGGGCAACAAGGCGCGAATCCTCAAAGCAGATTTTAATCAATGCAATGGCGTCGTGCATGTGATCGACACGGTCTTCCTGCCGACAAAACTTTAATTAGCGCAACTGAGCGCCTAATTCACTTTCGAACTTTTGTGTGAGTTTCTTCATCACCTTGTCGATCTGGGTATCTGTTAAAGTTTGCTTGCTATCTATCAAGCTAAAGCTGACAGCATAAGATTTCTTTCCTTCCGGCAGATTCTTCCCGGTATAGACATCAAATAGAGATACATTTTTCAGGAGTTTTCTTTCGGTGTCGAAGGCCAGTTCGTGAATAGCATTAAAGGAAACATCTTCATTTAATAGCAAGGCCAGATCTCTTTTCACCAATGGATAACGCGGTATGGGCTGGTATTTCACTTCTTTGTCCGGAAGGCTTGCAAGTAGCTCATCCCAATGGAACTCAGCAAATAATACATCTTGTTTGATCTCAAAAGACGCAAGGATATCGGCGCGAACTAAGCCCAGGGTTACCAAAGTCTTATCGTTGAGCTGACGGGATAATTGTTCTGTAAAAACAGCTGAATTACCTGGTACTTCATTATATCCCTGAATACCCAATCGCTTTAGGACGAGATCTACATAACCTTTTAATTCAAAAAAACCAGAGGTTTTTTCGGGCAGTGCCCAATGGTCGACATGGGTGTTACCAGTCAGAAAAAGGGACAATTGTTTTTCTTCTTCACTTTCTGATCCTCTGGATCGATAGACGTTCCCAAATTCAAATAATTTCAGATCTGAAACTTGCCTGTTCAAATTGTGAGAAATGCTTTCAAGGCCTGAAAATAGAAGGGATTGCCTCATTGCTGAAAGATCAGCACTTAAGGGGTTCAACATGGTCACTGTTTCCTCAGCTGCTTTCTCGCCTAAGTATGAGGCATTCCTGGCGTGCGTAAGGCTGTTATTCACCATTTCATAGAATCCATTGGCAACCAGGCCATGGGATACCATATCTTCCAGTTTGTAACTTTCTCTTTGTGAAGATCGGGCTACCGAAAGGTTAAATTTTGTAGGTGTCGCAATCTCATTGTAGCCATAAACCCTTAAAATTTCTTCGATCACATCTACTTCGCGCTGTACATCTACCCTATAGGAAGGGATCTCTAGCCCAAGTCCGGATTCCGTAACACTTTTAACTTGTATTTCCAGGGATGTCAAAATAGATTTGATATCATCTCTTGGTATTTCCTGGCCAATTAGCGAATTGATCTTTTTGAATGTCAGGAAGACCTGGTGATCTTCCTTCTTATTGGGGTAGAGATCGATCACATCCGAAGTAATGGATCCTCCGGTTAATTCTTTGATAAGCATGGCCGCACGCTGAAGCGCATACATGGTGATGTTAATATCAATACCCCGCTCAAATCTAAAAGAAGCATCAGTACTCAGGCCATGTCGCTTAGCTGATTTTCTTATACTGACAGGATCAAAATAGGCACTTTCAAGGAAAATGGACTTGGTATCCTCAGTTACGCCTGTATTTATTCCTCCGAATATCCCACCGATACACATGGGCTTTTCTTTATCGCAGATCATCAGATCCTCTGCATGCAATTCACGCTCAAGGCCGTCGAGCGTAATAAACTTGGTGCCTGCTTTTACTCGTTTGACAATTACTTCATTCCCAAAGATTCGATCTGCATCAAAGGCGTGCAGGGGCTGACCCAATTCGTGAAGCACATAGTTGCTAGCATCTACGACATTATTGATCGGTTTTAACCCAATTGCCCGTAGTCGGTTTTTTAACCAGTCTGGAGAAGGCTGTACAATGAGGTCACTTAAGGTAACCCCACAATATCGAGGCGCGAGGGTGCTGTCCTCAACGGTCACATCTATTTTACGGGAACGGTTATCGACACTAAAATGACTGAGGGAGGGTGTGATCAATTCCATCATGATCTCTTGCCTTGCCAGTCCGGCGCGCAGATCTCTCGCCACGCCATAATGACTCATAGCATCGGCTCTGTTAGGTGTTAGATCAATATTAAATACTTTGTCATTCTCTAACTCAAATAGTGTGCTGCATGGTGTTCCTGCCTTGCAAGCAGGATCAAGTACCATAATGCCATCATGACTATCGCCCAAGCCCAGTTCATCCTCTGCACAGATCATTCCATGGCTTTCTTCGCCACGGATCTTTCCTTTTTTTATTTTCCATGATTCTCCTTCCGGAGTGTACAAAGTGGTCCCAATAGTAGCAACGGGTACTTTTTGACCTGCTGCAACATTAGGGGCACCACAAACGATCTGCAGGGGTTCTGCCTGACCAATATCAACTCGGGTCAATGAAAGTTTATCCGCATTTGGGTGTTTTTCTACATCCAGGACTTCACCTACTACAACGCCTTGGAGTCCACCTGCCACCGATTCAAATGAGGAGATGCCTTCGAGTTCAAGACCCAGGTTGGTCAACAATTCACCTACCTCTTCGGCTTTCCAATCCAATTTGATAAATTGTTTCAGCCAGTTATATGAAATCAGCATGCGATGATTTTAAGCCATCAAAGATAAAACAATGGCTCCTTAGATTCAACTAGAAGTGCGAACAGTTGTACTTCCAAATCTTCGCTTACTTTTGTGGACTAAAGATTCAACCCACTTTCGAATGAAAAAAGCTGTTTTTCTCCTGATAATATTGATCACTGCATGTGGTACAGAAAATAAAGTACCGGTATTAGCCGAAGGCCTATGGCATGCACGATTAGATGTTATGGACAACTATGAACTCCCATTTACCTTTGATCTGAGAACGGAACATGGGCAGGTGCTCCTGGAAGTTAAAAACGCTGAGGAGCAAATTCTCGTTGATGAGATTGAGCTGGTTCGTGATTCTTTCCATATTCAAATGCCGGTTTTTGAAGGGTACCTGGCTGGAACTTTTACCGATAGTACCATGACGGGCGAATTTATCAAAGAAAGCCTGGATCGATATGTGCCCTTTCATGCTCAATTTGGTAAGACAGGTCGGTTTAATGTTTCAAATGAACCTGATCAGGATATCACTGGTGTTTGGGAAACAACATTCAATCCGGGAACTGAGGAAGAGGGTATCGCGAAAGGGATTTTTAAACAGCAGGGATCCTTGCTGACAGGCACGTACAGGACGCCAACTGGCGACTATCGCTACCTGGAAGGAGTAATGGATGGTGACTCACTCAAATTATCCACCTTCGATGGAGCCCATGCATTTTTGTTTGTGGCCAAGGTAACTGACTCTCTTATGGAAGGCGCTTTTTATTCTGGAAATCACTCCAAGGAATTATTTGTCGCCAAACCCAATAGTATGTTTGAATTGCCCGATGCAAATTCACTTACTTTTATTAAAGATGGGTATGATGGAATTTCGTTTTCATTTCCTGATGAAAAAGGCAATATGATCTCATTAGAAGATCCCGCATACCAGGATAAAGCCGTCCTGCTCCAAATTATGGGTACCTGGTGTCCTAATTGTCTGGATGAATCAATATTCCTTTCCGGTTATATGAATACCAGGAAATACCCGGACCTGGAGGTGATCGCCTTAGCATTTGAATATGCGCCAACTGAAGAGCGGGCGTTTAAAGGAATTAATAGACTAAAAGATAAATTGGACATACAATATCCGGTGCTCTTAGCGCAGTACGGCACTTCAAACAAGGAAAAGGCGAATCAAAAGCTGCCCATGCTCAATCATGTATTGTCATATCCCACTACTATTTTTATTGATAAAAAAGGGGAAGTAAGAAATATACATACTGGTTTCAATGGCCCTGCAACCGGAGAGAATTTTGAGGAATTCAAGGTAGAATTTGATAGCCTTATTCAAGTGATCAGGACCCAATAAAAAAGGCCTTCTGTTGAGAAGACCATTTTTTTGTGACTAAAAAATAGGCTTAAATTATGGTTGATTTACCCAACCATATATTTTCTCGATTCAGACTGATATGATCTTCTGACATCGCAATATTGTTGGCGATAAAATCACCTACTGCTTCCGTTCCGAATTCTGAATCTGCATTTAGATCTTCTGTGACTATCTCTTTTTTCATAGCCTTAAGAACAGCAAGGACCACCGCCCTTGATTCTTCATCCAGACTAAAATGATCAAGGAGCATAGCTGCCGATAGAATGGCGGCAATAGGATTGGCAATGTCTTTTCCAGTGGCCTGAGGATAAGATCCGTGTATGGGTTCAAACAAGGCATTGTCATTTCCTACAGAGGCAGAAGGCAGTAGCCCGATAGATCCCCCGATGACACTTCCCTCATCAGAAAGAATATCTCCAAACATGTTTTCGGTCAGGATGACATCAAACTGACTTGGGTTAAGAATTAGCTGCATGGCGGCATTGTCTACAAAGAGAAAGGATAATTCCACATCCGGATAGCTTTCGCCGATCTTGGTGACTACGCGTCGCCATAGCCTGGAAGATTCCAGTACATTGGCCTTGTCTACCAGGGTTAGTTTTTTCCTGCGGTTTTTTGCGGCTTTAAAAGCCAGGTGGGCGATCCGGCTGATCTCCGCTTCTGAATAAATACAGAGGTCAGACGCTTGGGTGCCATCTTCACTCAGCATCTTCTCACCGAAATAGATCCCGCCGGTCAGCTCCCGGTAGATCACAAAATCTGTCCCTCTTATTATTTTCTTTTTTAAAGGCGAATTTCCAATTAGAGTAGGGAAGACCTTAACGGGTCGAATATTGCTAAACAAACCCAAGCCTTTTCTCAACCTGAGCAGACCTTGTTCTGGCCTTACTTTTGAATCCGGGTTGTTATCGTATTTCGGATCGCCAATGGCTCCAAAAAGGACAGCATCGGAATTTTTACATAGATCCAGGGTAGCTTCCGGGAGGGGGTCCCCAGTTTGATCGATGGCAGCTGCGCCAACAACTCCTTCGGTATATTCAAATGTGTGGCCAAAATTTTCTGCGATTGCATTTAAGCACTTGATGGCTTGATTGGTTACTTCAGGACCAATGCCATCTCCCTTGAGAACGGCGATCTTCAACTTCATTTATATAATACTTCAAGGTTAATACTACTTTTTTCTATAATTATATGGATGTCTTCATCCTTAATTTCTTTTTGCTTGTCTGCAAATTGCAGAAAAGTCTCATAGACCTTATCCAACTGAACTTTGGTCAATTCATATCCTACTTTTTTGGCACGATAAGCCAGGGCAGCCCGTCCGCTTCTCGCAGTAAGCACAATAGAAGATTCGGTTACGCCTACATCTTCAGGATTAATGATCTCATACGTTTCCCGTTTTTTAATAACCCCATCCTGGTGGATGCCTGAGCTATGGGCAAATGCATTCGCGCCCACAATGGCTTTGTTAGGTTGTACCGGCATACCCATTTTCTGTGAGACCATCTGACTGGTGTCTAATAATAGTTTGCTGTTTATGTTGGTGTCTAATTTTAAATAAGGGTGTTGGCGGAGGATCATGACAACTTCTTCGAGCGAAGTATTTCCAGCCCTCTCTCCTATGCCATTGATCGTACATTCTATTTGCCTGGCTCCATTAATAACCCCTGAAATAGAATTCGCAGTGGCTAATCCAAGGTCGTTATGGCAATGGCAGGAAAGAATGGCCTTATCAATTCCTTTTACATTTTCTTTGAGATATTTCATTTTGGCACCGTATTCCTCAGGGAGGCAATAACCAGTTGTATCTGGAATGTTAAGCACTGTTGCGCCCGCTTTTATTACTGCTTCGCACACCCGAGCCAGGTATTCATTTTCTGTTCTTCCCGCATCTTCCGCATAGAATTCTACGTCTTCAACAAATTTCTTGGCGTAAGAAACTGCATCTACCGCGCGTTCCAGGATTCGGCCACGATCCGAATTGAATTTGAATTGAATATGTGAGTCTGAAGTGCCTATCCCGGTATGGATCCTCGGTTTTCTTGCAGGCTTCAATGCCTCGGCCGCCACCTCAATATCCTTTCTTACAGAACGAGTAAGGCCGCAAACTGTAGCATTCTTTACAATGCCGGCGATCTCGCTTACTGATTTGAAATCACCAGGACTGGAAATCGGAAAGCCGGCCTCAATGACATCAACCCCCAATTCATCAAGGCGTTGCGCAATGACCAGCTTTTGTTTTGTATCCAGTTTGCATCCAGGAACTTGCTCCCCGTCACGCAAGGTGGTATCAAAAATTTGTACCTTATCTTTACTCATTATATTTACCTAATTTAGTCACCTGTGCGAAGATATATTCTGACTTCTCAGTCCCCAGCTCTTACAAGTACGTAATTACAACGTTAATATGGAAATCAGATATCATAATTTATTGAATAGTAGCACTTTAACTTGAACTTATTACGATGACAACTGCGAGTAAAGATAGTTTGTTCGTTCTTGTAAAATCGCTTTCTAAATCAGAAAAGCGACAGTTCAAGTTGTATGTGGGCCGATTAGGGGTAAATACCGATGCGAAATTCCTGGCTCTGTTCAACTTGATGGACAAGATGAAATCCTATGATGAAACCATCATTTTGGATAGTGGCATCGTGAAGAAATCACAACTCTCCAACTTGAAAGCACATTTATACAGGCAGATCCTGGTGAGCCTGCGATTGAATCCTGTCAACCAGAATATTAGGGTTCAAATACGGGAGCAACTGGATTTTGCTACAATACTCTATCAAAAAGGACTGTATAAACAGAGCCTGAAGATTCTTGATAAGGCTAAGGGCATTGCTATAGAAAACGAAGAAAAGAACATTGCCTTTGAGATCGTAGAACTTGAGAAACTAATTGAAACACAATATATTACACGAAGCATCCCTGATCGGGCTGATGAACTTGAAAAGCAATCCAGGGAGTTAACCCGACTCAATTCTGTAACCTCTAAACTTTCCAATCTGTCGCTTCAGCTCTATGGTATGATGCTGAAAGTAGGCTATGTTAGAAATGATGAAGACTATAAAAAGGTCACTTCTTATTTCGAAGAAAATATGCCGATTTATGCCATCGAGGAATTTGGTTTTCGTGAAAAATTGTGGCTCTATAAGGCTCATTTGTGGTACAGCTTTTTAATTCAGGACTTCCTGTCTTGCTATAAATACGCTAGCAAGTGGGTAGATCTTTTCTATGATAACCCAAAAATGATCAGACTCAATCCCGTTTTTTTCCTAAAAGGAAATAATTACTTGATGGAGTCCCTGTTTTTTGTCAGATATGCTACTCAATTCAGGCAAACCCTGGAAAACCTTGAGGATAAGGTAAATCAGAAGGATTTTCCCAAAAATGACAATGTAACTTCTCTTGCCTTCTTGTACATACATTTGAATAAATTGAACCTTCATTTCCTGGAAGGCACATTTAAGAAGGGATTAAACCTGGTTCCCATTATCGAATATGGAATAAACAAACACAGGGCTCGAATAGATGAACATCATGTTATGGTCTTCTATTATAAGATCGCCTGTCTGTATTTTGGCACAGGGGATAATAAGAGTTGCATTCAGTATTTAAAACGGATAATAGAGAATAAGAACCTCAAGATGCGGGAAGACTTAATGTGTTTTGCCAGGGTTTTGAGCCTGGTGGCTCATTATGAAGCCGGCCTTGATTACCATTTGGAAGTGCAACTGAAGAGCACATACAAATTCCTGATAAAAATGAACGACTTACATGAAGTTCAGAAAGAAATGATCAAGTTTTTAAGAAAACTTGGACACATTTACCCGGGAGAATTGAGGGCTGAGTTCCAAAAACTATACGATGCATTAAAGCCATTAGAAAACCATCCATATGAGAAAAGACCTTTCCTATACCTCGATATATTGTCATGGCTTGAAAGTCACCTCCAAAACAAACCGGTGGCTGAGGTGATAAGGGAAAAGGCGCTGGCGATCACTCGTTAACGATCCCCGGAGTCTTTGCACTGAATTGATTTACAAGGCCGGAAGAGATGTTCTCAAATCTATTATTTTCAGCCATCTCTTTGACCATAGCAGGATCAAAGTCGCCATTGAAATACAAAATGGATCCATTCAAATTATTATTGGAATAGACGAGTATCTCTTTGACGCTGTTTCTTCTTTCCCGAATAGACACCACATTTCGTTTCGTTTTTTCATTCTTCCTGTACACTTCAATAAAAGAGTTACCGGTAAGCGAATTCATTTGACGATTAAGAAATTGTGTTTGGGCAGTTGTACTGCTGGGAAATTGCATGTATCTCAAGTCTTTAGTAGTGCCTACAAGGGCTTCTAATTCCGGAGAGATGCCGCTAACCAGGGTAAACATTACCTGGGGAACGCGTAAGGCAAAAACCTCATCATCATTTTTGTGCGCATTGTAAAAACCATCGATAGAATTGTAGGTGCTGCAAGATGCTAATAAGACGAACACACTACATAGAAGTAATTTTTTCATAATGATCAGTGTTTAAGTGATTCTGTCGATAAAAGACAAATACCATGCCTAAATCCTAGAGCAATTTTAGGGAACTAAAAATACGGATTAAAATCGTAGGCACTGATTCCAAACTGGGTCATCCGGAGGATCAGCAATTAGATTCACTTCTGAATTTCCGACAGGGTGTTCCAGGCTTAGCTCACGGGCATGCAAATGAATACTACCATTTCTGTTACCACGCTTCCCTCCGTATTTCACATCGCCTTTGATGATAGTGCCTAAGGCAGCGAGTTGAGCTCTTATTTGATGATGCCTGCCTGTGATCAACTGTATTTCCAGCAGGCTATAATGATCTAATTGACCGATGGTCTTATAGGTGAGTTCCGCTTTTTTACTTCCCGGGATCTCTCTCTCATAGGCGTAGGATTTATTCTGCTGGGGATTTTTCTTGAGCCAATGCAGCAACCGGCCAGATTCTGCCATAGGTGCTGATTCCACCACAGCCCAATATGTCTTATGAGGTTTTTTTTTGGAGAAGGACGCATTCAATCGGGCCAGGGCCTTTGATGTTCTCGCGAAAAGCACAATGCCGGAAGTGGGCCGGTCTAATCGGTGTACAACTCCCAGGTAAACGGCTCCTGGTTTTTCGTATTTTATTTTGATGTAGGCCTTGACGATCTCACTAAGCGGGATATCTCCCGTTTTATCTCCCTGAACAATATCGCCCGGTCTTTTATTGATGGCAATAAGATGGTTGTCCTCGTAAAGAACTTCGAGGTTTTCCGGTGTAGAACGAATGCCCTTTTTGGGATTTTCAGTATTGTTCTTCCTCACTTGGAAAGTCACGCGATTTAACGTCCGTCACATATTTTGATATGGCCTCGCTGATATCTTCATACAGATTCATGTATCGCCTTAAGAATCTTGGGTTGAATTCATGTGTCATGCCTAACAAATCATGGATGACCAAAACTTGTCCGTCTGCATGACGTCCGCCGCCGATGCTGATCGTAGGAATAGACAATTCTTCTGAAACTTTCTTGGTCAATTCTGCCGGGATCTTTTCAAGGACAATGCCAAAGCAACCCAGCCTTTCCAGGAGTTTGGCATCTTCAATAAGTTTCTCAGCTTCGTCTTTATCCTTAGCGCGGACCGTATACGTACCAAATTTGTAAATGGCCTGAGGGGTAAGTCCCAGGTGCCCCATAACAGGGATCCCGGCATTCAGGATGCGTTTAACGGATTCCTTGATCTCAGATCCACCTTCAACTTTTACCGCATGAGCGCCGCTTTCTTTCATAATTCGTATTGCCGATCTCAAGGCTTCCTTCGGATCGCTCTGATAGAAACCAAATGGGATATCTACAACAACCAAAGCCCTTGTTACTGCACGGATCACAGAGCTCGCATGATAGATCATCTGATCAAGGGTAATAGGCAGTGTAGTTTCATGTCCTGCCATCACATTACTGGCACTATCGCCAACAAGGATGACATCAACATTAGCGCCGTCTACGATCTTGGCCATTGAATAATCATAGGCCGTGAGCATTGATATTTTTTCACCTTGTTGCTTCATGTCAACCAAGGACTTAACGGTTATCCTTTTATATTCTTTTTTTGCAGTAGACATTCCCATTTTATTAGGCAATAAATGTAAGGAGATTTGTGGAATAGTAGGTTGGGAGAAGATTGCATACATTTATACTATCAAAACTCACTTATGAAAATCAAGATCCTCAGCCTTTTCCTGTTGTGTTGTACTATGGGTATTTCCCAGGGGGAAGAAGAAAATGTCAAGCAAGCAATTGTCACCTTTTTTGAAGGATTCCACGCCCAGGATTCAGTAAAGATCAAAAGTGTTGTGGCAGATGGCATGATCATGCAAACCATGGGCAGGGATAAAGAAGGTAATACAAGGCTCAGAAAAGTTGAATTTTCAAAATTTCTCAAAAGTATCGTCAGCATTCCGGATTCCATTTCCTTTAAAGAGGTTATCACAAAGTACACTATTAAAGTAGATGGACCTATGGCCAATGCCTGGACCGATTATCAATTCTGGTTGCGTGAAGAGATGAGTCATTGCGGGGTAAATTCTTTTCAGCTTATGAACCAGAATGGGGAGTGGCAGATAATCTACCTCATAGACACACGCCGTAAAGACAGCTGCCAATAAGGTCTTGCCGCAGTTGAGCTAGCCAATATTTCTTTTTTACTTACGAAATAATGACATCATGTCATGTTCTGCCTGTTGGCATTATGTTTGTCATTATCATTTGCAGTTAAATAAAGCAAATACGAATTACGTAAAACATATAATATGAGTAAGATTATTGGAATTGATTTGGGTACTACTAACTCCTGCGTTTCTGTAATGGAAGGAAATGAGCCTGTTGTAATCCCAAATGCAGAAGGTAAAAGGACTACTCCTTCTGTTATTGCTTTCGTAGAAGGAGGCGAGATCAAGGTGGGGGATCCGGCAAAACGTCAGGCGGTTACCAACCCGGAGAAAACAGTTTATTCTATTAAGCGGTTTATGGGCAACAAGTTTTCCGAATCCAAAAAAGAAGCAGACAGGGTACCTTATAAGGTTGTCAAAGGAGATAATAATACACCCAGGGTAGATATAGACGGTCGTTTATATACGCCTCAGGAATTATCTGCCATGATCCTGCAAAAAATGAAAAAAACAGCGGAGGATTACCTCGGCCAGTCGGTTACTTCAGCTGTAATTACCGTACCGGCCTATTTTAACGATTCTCAGCGTCAGGCTACAAAAGAAGCCGGCGAGATCGCAGGTCTGAAGGTAGAACGAATTATCAATGAGCCTACTGCGGCCTCTTTGGCTTATGGCTTGGATAAAAAACATATCGACCAAAAGATCGTGGTATTCGACTTTGGGGGAGGTACACATGATGTATCGATCCTGGAATTGGGTGACGGCGTCTTTGAAGTACTTGCTACCGATGGGGATACACACCTGGGCGGGGATGATGTTGATCAAAAGATCATTGATTGGTTGGCCGATGAGTTTAAGAAAGATGAAGGCATGGATCTGAGAGAAGATGCCATGGCACTTCAACGATTAAGAGAAGCAGCGGAGAAGGCTAAAATAGAACTGTCGTCTTCTACACAAACGGAGATCAACCTTCCATATGTGACTGCAACTGCCTCAGGACCCAAGCACTTGGTGCGGACATTAACACGTTCCACTTTTGAGAAACTGATTGCCGACCTTGTCAAGCGTACAATTGAACCTTGCAGCACAGCATTAAAGGGCGCAGGGCTTTCTAAAAGCGATATAGATGAGATCATTTTGGTAGGGGGTTCTACCCGTATTCCAGCAGTACAGGAAGCCGTGGAGAAATTTTTCGGCAAGAAACCTTCCAAAGGAGTAAATCCGGATGAAGTTGTAGCTGTTGGTGCCGCTATCCAAGGTGGTGTATTGACAGGCGATGTGAAAGATGTATTGCTTCTGGATGTGACACCGCTTTCCCTGGGTATTGAAACCATGGGTAGTGTTATGACCAAACTTATAGATGCGAATACGACGATCCCCACAAAGAAATCACAGATCTTTTCGACGGCTGCAGACAATCAACCATCAGTAGAGATCCATGTATTGCAAGGGGAGCGTTCCATGGCTACTGATAACAAAACTATCGGTAGATTCCATTTAGATGGGATCCCACCTGCACCAAGGGGCACACCACAGATCGAGGTAACCTTTGATATTGATGCGAATGGTATCATTCATGTAACGGCGACAGACAAAGCCACGAACAAGACTCAGGATATCAGGATAGAAGCTTCTTCTGGTCTTACCGATGAAGAGATCGCAAAGATGAAAGCGGAAGCTGAAGCAAATGCAGATGCGGATAAGGCTGCACGTGAGAAAGCAGATAAGCTCAATGAAGCTGATGGGATGATCTTCCAGACAGAAAAGCAGTTGAATGAATTCGGGGATAAATTATCCGAAGACAAGAAAAAGCCGATTCAAGATGCCCTGGAAGAACTGAAGAAGGCCTATGAGACTAAAGATCTCGATGTGATCCAGCCTGCATTAGATGCGATCAATGAAGCCTGGAAAGTGGCTTCCGAAGAAATGTATAAAGCACAGGCCGAAGCCCAACAGAATGGTGCAGAAGGCGATGCTCAGGATACTACTGAAGATAGTGGTTCAGGTGACAATGTAGAAGATGTAGATTTCGAGGAAGTGAAATAATTTTTTCGAACATACAAGAAGCAAAGGGGGGTGGTACATACTACCCCCCTTTGGCATATAATTTGTTTTGATTGCCGTAAATAGATGTAATTTTGTATTATGAAGAGTATTAAACCCAAATCAATTCCTCTCTTACTGGCAGCTGTACTATTTAGCTTCAGTACTGTCTATGCCCAGGCTCCACAGATTTTTACGGTTGGAGATTTTGAACTAAAAGGTCCAGTTAAAAGCTGTACCGTCATTACAAGTTATGGCCAGGAAGAGTTTAGCTTTGACAAACAAGGTCGACTAGCAAAATTAAAAACACTTCACAGTGCCACCGATTATGATATTACCTACTATAAGTATGAAGGCGCTTTCATTAAGGAAAGACGCAATGAGGTTTACCGGGATAAGGAATTTGACCGTGGAACATCTATGGCACACATCTATACCTTGGATACGTCTTCGACCAAACATATAACCGAGAGTATTATCTCTTACGCCAAAGTATCCCTTGCCCAATACGACTATATGTATAATGATCAGGATTTGCTTGTCAAAATAATCCGCACAGACAATAGTGGAGTGGATGAAACACGAATAGAGCGCGACACTACTGACGGGAAGATCACAGAACAATATTATCTAAATGATCAACTTGTAAAAATTCAGTCGGACTGGACGGATATTGAAGATGGCAGGACACTCTCTAAACGCATGACAGTGACAATGGACCGGGATAAGCCACAGTACAGGCATACTATCTCACGCGACACTACAGGTAACATTGTTAAGAATACGGAATGGAGCGAACTAAGTGGCGTGGATAAGAAGGGACGAACAGTGTCTTACAAACAATTTACAGTGGATGAAAATGAATATGATGAGAATGGGATGCTGCTGAAAAGGATAAGAAAAAAAGGGAATGCCACAGAGGAAGACACATTTATTCATCAACTTGATGGCTCTGACTATGGCAATTGGGTAAAACAGGTGGTCACTCCAGATAACACCTATACTACCAGAAAGATCAGCTACTATCCGAAAACTGATCCAGGATCTAAGGAATAGAGAAACTGCTTACTATACAAATTGGTTTAGCACTTCCGGGCGCATTTCATGTCCGCCTTCAAAACCAACACGCTTTACCTGTCCCCGAAAAAGACGTTCAATTTTTTTCTCTTCAGCCACCATTCGTTCCACAGTTAGAAAGGCATCTTGTTTTCCAAATACCAGAGATATTTCAGTATCGGGCATAAGGAAAGCAGTGTCTTCCGGTTTTAGTTCCTTAGGGATCCCTCCTGCATACAATATGAGTTTGTCGCATTTTAAACGGGAATGACACACCCACCGTAACGCAACGGAAACACCCTGCGAGAACCCTAGTACATTAACTTGGTAATTATTAATAGGTGACTCTTGTTCCAAAATCTGATCCAGGTAATTCAGCACATTTTTGAGTTCAGATATGGTATTCTCTTTGGTGAGCCAACTTGCACCCACATGGGTATACGTGTCATTTAGATAGTACTTTGAAGGGGCCTGTGGCGCGATTATATAGTTTTCTTCTACAGGCAACGCTCTAAAGTACTTCAAGAAATACCTGCTCAGGTAACCGATCCCATGAAATACGATCCAGACAGTTTTTGTTTCTGGTCCAAGGCTGTTTAGAGTGCTATAAGTACTGCTCGCCTGATATACCACGTCATTCTCCTTGATGTCGACTTCTTTCATGTCACGAATTTATATTCAAATTGCACAAATCACATGTAAATAGGCGTATTTTTGGCAAAATGATTGGAATGAACGAATACAAAGAAAAAATTCTTGCTGTTTGCAACGAAATTCGCAAAAACACCCTGATGGAAACATTGGACATCACTTATGTAGATGTTGGGGAAAATTTTCTTGTAGCGAAAATGCCCGTATCGGCTAAAGTACATCAGCCTGATGGCGTATTACACGGAGGAGCCACTGTAGCCCTGGCAGAAAGTGTTGGCAGCGCCGCTTCCTATGTATTCCTGGATGGAAATGAGTTTTTTGTTCGCGGGATCGAGGTCTCTGCGAATCATGTCAGGAGTATTAAGGAAGGGGATGTTTTTGCCAAAGCAACCATCATTCACAAAGGGAGGACAACCCAACTTTGGGAAGTCCGCGTGACCGATGCCGAAGACCGTTTGATCTCTCTTTGCAAACTCAGTACCATTGCCTTACCAAGAAAATAAATCTAGCAGTGACCTTTTTAAAAAGGTAAATGCCTGTTTAGAAAGGAATACACCTTTTGTCTTATACAAACTTCCTGGAGCTCAGGAAGTGATCGGCATCATACACGACCCGGAAGCCGGGGGGCAACACACCCGCTTTATTTTTCATCCCTTTGAAAATGAAGAAAAGGGGTATGAACTTGCTTTTAATGCCTCGATATGTACCTCCTTAAAAGAAATTCCAGTTCCTAAATCAAATGTAGCTTCATCATTGCCGCCTGGTACGGATGCAAAGAAGAAGTATTTAAAGTTGGTGCAAGAAGCCCAAGCTTCAATTGCAAAGGATGAATTTCAAAAAGTTGTGCTTTCCAGAGCTGTAAAACTTCCCGGAAAACAAGACCCACAGCGTTTGTTTTGCCGACTTGCCCACACCTATTCAAATGCTTTTTGTTATTGGTGGTACCACCCATCTACCGGACATTGGCTTGGCGCAAGTCCCGAATTACTACTGGCTACCCAAGACAATGAAGTAACGATCATGGCGTTGGCTGGAACCCGCACATCCAAAACAGGAGAAACCGTTAGCTGGGACAACAAAGAAATTGAAGAACAAGCCCTGGTAAGTAGCTATATTCGTGATATAGTATCGCATCATGGCACGGCTGTGTCGGAGGAAGGACCCCATACCATTCAAGCGGGTTCCTTAGCCCACTTGGGTACTCAATTTAAGGCGAGCCTTCTTTCAGATACTGCCTCTTTATTAAAAGACCTTCACCCAACACCTGCTGTATGCGGTGTGCCTGCAGACAGCGCCAGGCAATTCATCAGGCAACATGAAGGCTAT